>OCZU010000208.1_pt1 | contig 42602 bp, 31 predicted proteins | sample 1539001 | NCBI WGS metagenome assembly OCZU01 (sample SAMEA3539306, study PRJEB22396) | soil metagenome | biome: tundra; feature: field; material: soil | place: USA | collected 2010-05 | depth 0.15 m | reverse complement strand
TGCTGAAGCGGGCGCTGTTCTACGGTGGAGTGATGGGATCGTTCGCCGTGGAAAGGTTTGGCACCGAGCGGCTGCAATCGCTGACGCGGGAGGAAATTGACGCGCGTTTCCAGATTTTTCGCGAACTCACTCACCTCGAATGAAGCCGCAATCTTCGCCGAAGGCGTATTCCGAACATGAGATCGCGCGCCTGATCTGGCTGGCGATCTTTGTCTCCGTGTTTTCTTTTCTCTTCTACAACCGGCTTGGAGATGTGCTGCTGTACGGCGATGCCGTGGCGCACATCAACATCGCGCGCCGCGTCTTCGACTCGAAAACTCCCGGGCTGCTGCAATTGGGGACGGTGTGGCTTCCGTTGCCGCACCTGCTGATCATGCCGTTCATCGTGTCGAATCGGATGTGGCAGAGCGGTTCGGGTGGCTCGATCCCATCGATGACGGGGTTCGTACTCGGCGTGCTGGGAATCTTTCGGCTGGTGCGGGTGGCGCTAAGCCGCGGCGGGGAAGTGGATGGTACTGCAAAGGTGGGAGCCTGGGCCGCAGCGGTCGTCTATGGCGCGAATCCGAATTTGATTTACATGCAGGCGACCGCGATGGGCGAGTCTCTGTACCTGGCGTTCTTTATCTGGGCGGTGGTGTACTATGCCGAGTTTGCCCTCCAGACGGACGCAGGGAGGGCAAAGCGCGCGCTAACAAAGTGCGGGTTGTGTCTGGCGGCGGCTTGTCTGACGCGCTATGACGGATGGTTTCTGGCGGTGGTTTTGGTGGGGGCGGTGGCGGCTTCCCCACTTCTCGCAAAAGACGCGAGAAATGGGGCACCCAGGTCTTTGCTCCCAAGGTTCCGGATGACGCTGGTGAAATTCGTTTTGCTGGCTGCGATTGGTCCGGTGCTTTGGCTCGGTTATAGCGCAGCCGTTTACCGGAATCCGCTGGAATTCGCCAATGGTCCTTACTCGGCAAAAGCGATCGAGCAAAAGACAGCTACGGTCAATCCGGCGAAAGGGAATCTGGTGGCCGGGGGATCGTATTTTCTAAAAGCAGCGGAATTGAATGTCGGCGAAGCGAACTGGCTGGGACGTCTGTGGCTGGCGCTGGCGCTGCTGGGAAGTATCGCAGCGGGATTCGGAGGTCGAGGACGGATCGCGTTATTGCTGTGGGCACCGTTGCCGTTCTATGCGCTATCGGTAGCGTATGGGAGCGTGCCGATTTTTGTGCCGACGTGGTGGCCGTTCTCGCACTATAACGTGCGCTACGGGCTGCAATTGCTTCCGGCGTTTTCGGTGTTTGTGCCACTGGGAACTTCTTTTCTTGTTCAATCGGCAGCGAAGATCCCCCACGTTCAAGTTTCCTGGAGACGCTGGGCGGACGCGGCGTCGATCCTCAGCATGTTGGTGCTGGCTGCGGCAAGTTATGGAGGGATCTGGCGTGCGGACCCGATCTGTTATCGCGAGGCTGCGATTAACATGCGCGGGCGTGTGGCTCTGGATGGGCAACTGGCCGGTTGGATCAAATCGTTGCCGGGAGATTCCACTCTGCTGATGTACTTGGGCGAGCACGTGGGTGCCCTGGAACAGGCGGGGATTCCGTTGCGGCGGGTCATCAACGAAGGCAATCATCGGGTGTGGATGCAGCCGGTTGATCCTGAGGGATTGTGGGAGCGTGCACTGGCGGACCCGGCGGAAAATGCGGATTACATCGTGGGGTTCGAGGGCGACCCGGTGTGGACGGCGGCGAAGAACCGGAGGTTGACGGAGTTGGTCGAGATCCACACTACGGGCCAGACTCGGGCAGTGATCTTCCAGGGGCGTGTGCGGTTGCGCAAACAAGAGCAGACGCGGTAATCAGGCGGGTTAACGCGGAAGGCCGCCGGAGTCTGCATGTTTGGGTGATAGAATCCGGCCATCTGAAGCTTCCCGGGCACATTGGATATGAACTGGCAACACATTTTCGATTTGCTGCGCGAAGAGATGGCGAGCGGGATTGTCGCGACCTCCATGGCCCGTCTGGTGCTGGCGGGGATACTGGGCGGGATCATCGGACTGGAGCGGGAACTGAGGCACCGGCCGGCAGGGCTGCGCACCAACATGTTCATTTGTTTCGGCGCGGCGCTGTTCACAATCCTTTCGGATGCGCTGGCCGTGGAACATCTCGGGGATCACACGCGTATTTCGGCGCAGATCATTCCCGGCATTGGGTTCATCGGCGCGGGATCGATTCTGCACACGCGGGGGCTGACGACTGGCCTGACGACGGCCTCGACTCTGTTTGTCGTGGCATCGGTAGGAATGGCCACGGGCGGAGGCCTTTACCTGACGGCAATTTTTGCCACAGGCGTAGTCTTGATTGCTTTATTCTCGCTGGGCCACTTCGAGCTGACGTTCAACCTGAAGACGCTGCTGACCAGCTACGAAGTTACGGGCGGAAGTGTGGAGGAAATCACACAGGAGGTCAATCGCATCCTGGAGCACAGACATCGGATGATGCAGAACATCGTCAGCGGCAGCACGAGCCAGCATGTGCGCCTGCAGTTTGACGTCGCGGGATGCAATCGCGATCAGAAGGAGTTGCTGCGCGAGCTGAAGGCGTCGTCCGTGCTGGGCAATGTGACTTCGTTGGGGCCGGTGGAATTGGAGTGAGCTTACCCGCCGTGGTGATTCCGTTTGTGAAGGCGTGTGCGTGCGGAAATGATTTTGTGCTGGTCGATTCTCTGATCATCCAGGGCGATCCGGTCACAATGGACATGGCAGGTCTAACGAGACGCATGTGCGACCGCCACCAAGGTGTGGGGGCAGACGGAGTGGAGTGGATGTTTCCGCACGCGGCAGCGGATGTGGAGATTCGGCTGATTAACGCCGACGGATCCGAGGCCGAAATCTCGGGCAATGGCACACGTTGTGTGGCGGCGTATGTTAGCGCGGATCGAGGAAGGGAACGGATCACGATCCAGACCGGGGCTGGATTGAAGACTTGCTTGCTGACGGGACGGAACGAATCAGAGTACGAATTTGACGTTGAGATGGGTGAGGCTGCCGTTGGAGCAGAACTGGCGGTGAAGGTGGGTGCGAGCGAGGTGCGGGGGATACCGGTTTCGATGGGGAATCCGCATTATGTGGTGTTCACGAAGGAATTTGCCGGGAGCTGGCAAGATGAGGCTGCAAGGATTCAGCGCGATCCTCAGTTCAAGCGGGGCGTCAATGTTGAAATGGTTGTGATCGATGGAAAGCATGATGTGAGAGCTCGCTTTTTCGAGCGCGGAGTAGGAGAGACGCAATCGTCGGGGACGGGTTCTTGTGCGTCAGCGGTGGCGGCGATAGTGACAGGCAACGCGGAATCGCCGGTTCGAGTGCATGCTCCGGGTGGAATTCAAACCGTACGCAAGGAAGGGCGCCAGGTTTTTCTTCGTGGGACAGCCCGGTTGGTGTGCCGGGGAGAGTTTTTCCTGAGCTAGCCGGCTGCTTTCTCTCGGGAGCGCAGCTTGGTTGTTCGCGATCCCATTGTGCTGGGTCTTGTTTTCACGACAGGCTTCTTGCCCATGTCTTCTTCAAACACTCCCCGTATCAAGCCGCCGGCCCTCCGGCCAGGCGACATGGTCGGTGTTGTGGCGCCGGCCAGCAACGTCAAGCGCGGCGATCTGGAGGCGGGATGTGAAGGATTGCGGCGCGCAGGATATAGGCCATTCTATTTCGATACCATCTTAGACCAGGATCTTTACTTTGCAGGATCCGTGCAGCGCCGGGCGCGTGAACTGGAGGAAATGTTTGTACGCGACGAGGTGCGGGCGATTGTTTGCGCCCGGGGCGGGTACGGCGCAAATTATCTGCTCGAAGCACTGGACCTGGAGAAAATAAGGGCGCATCCCAAGATTTTTGTCGGCTACAGCGACCTGACCACGCTGCTTACCTATTTTGCGGATGCTGCGGGCTTGGTGACGTTTCATGGGCCGATGGTGGCGAAGGATTGGTTGCATGAGGATGGTGTCGATCTGGCTTCCTGGCAGTCGGCGCTGGCGGGAACGACTGCTTGGCAACCAAACTTGGGCGCCGGTTCTGGAGTAAGCGGGTTGGTGGAGGGTGCCGCCGAGGGAAAGCTGTACGGTGGGTGCCTTTCGATCCTGGTGGCATCCCTCGGCACTCCGTACGAGATTCGAACTGAAGGAACCGTTTTGTTCCTTGAGGACCTGGCGGCGAAGCCATTTCAAATCGATCGCATGTTGATGCAGTTGAAGCTGGCAGGCAGATTCGACGGCGTGCTTGGAATCGTCTTCGGCGAGATGCGGGAATGTGTGCAGACTGCGAATCAGGGATATACGCTGGAAGAAGTGGTGCTGCGCGTGGTGCGCGAGTTGGGGGTGCCGGTGGCGTATGGGGTACGGTCTGGCCATGTGACGGCGGGCAACATTACGCTGCCGATTGGAGTACGCGTTAGCCTGTCGGTGCGCGGGGGGCAGGTGAGTCTGAAGATCCTCGAAGGAGCGGTGACTGCGGCGAGCTGACTGCGAAGACATCATGGACGCTAGAAGACACATTCATTTGATTGGTATTTGTGGGACGGCGATGGCGTCTCTCGCGGGGATGCTGAAGCAGCGCGGGTTTTGCGTGACTGGATCGGACGCGGCGTCGTATCCCCCCATGTCGGATTTTCTATCGGAACTCGGCATTTCCGTAGCGCAACCCTTTGACGCGCGGAATCTGGAGCCTCGTCCCGATCTCGTGGTCGTTGGCAATGCGATTTCGCGCGGAAATCCTGAACTGGAGCAACTACTTGATCAGCGCATTCCGTTTTGCTCGTTACCGCAATTGCTGCACGAAGAATTCTTGCTTGGCAAAGAAGTGCTGGTAGTTGCGGGAACACATGGAAAGACCACGACGACCTCGATGCTGGCATGGATTTTTCATGCGGCAGGAATGCAACCGTCGTTCCTGATCGGCGGGATCGCAGAAAACTTTGGCTCGAGCTTTCATCTGGGACAGGGGAAGCATTTTATTCTGGAGGGTGACGAATACGATACGGCATTCTTCGACAAAGGCCCGAAGTTCCTGCACTACTTTCCGGACGCGGCCATTCTGACGTCCGTGGAGTTCGACCATGCCGATATCTACAAGGATCTGGATGCGGTGGAGACGGCGTTCAAGCGGCTGGTGAATCTGATTCCACGACGGGGGCGGATCATTGGCTTTGATGGAGCTGCGGGAGAGTTGGCAGAGAGCGCAAGCCTGGAGCGCTGCCTGAGCAAAGCATTCTGTCCGGTGGAGCGATACGGCGCGAGTGCGCGCGCGGACTGGCAAATCACGAACCTGAAACTTGAAGCGGCGCGAACGTCCTGGACGGTGTTGCATGAGGGGCGAGCCTGGGCGGATCTGGAGTTCCCGCTGGCGGGCGAATACAACGTCTGGAACGCCACCGCGGCAGCAGCAATGGCTGCCGCATACGGCATCTCGAAAGAGGAGATTGCGTCGGCGCTGAAGACCTTCAGGAGCGTGAAGCGGCGGCTGGAGGTGAAGGCGCAGGTGAATGGCATCACCATCATCGACGACTTCGCGCATCATCCCACGGCGATTGCGGGCACACTGAAGGCATTGCGGGCACGCTATACAGGCGCACGCTTGTGGGCGATTCTGGAACCGCGGTCGAATACGCTGCGGCGGCGCGTGTTGCAGGATGACCTGGCGCGGAGTCTGGCGCTGGCGGACGAAGTAGTAGTGGCGGGTGTCTTCCGCTCCGAAGCCCTCCCGGTGGATGAGCGGCTGGAGTTGCCGGAGCTGGCGGCGGAGATTGAGAGGCTCGGCAGGCGCGCACGGTTGATTGGCGACGCGGATGAAATCGTGCAGATGATCGCTCCGGAGATGCGCACCGGCGACGTGGTGGCGATCCTCTCCAACGGCGGCTTTGGGGGGATTTATGAAAAACTTCCGGCGCGGTTGCGCGCCCTGGCCGGCAAGTCCGGTGGCGCCAATTCGGCAAATGCGGCGGGGAGGCAATGAACATTCCCGGTGCCCAGCTTGTGGGAGGGTACCCCGAGCAAGCTGAGGGAATCCGGCGGACATGGGGTTCTTCGACTGCTGCGCTCAAAATGACTGTTCTTTCTCTCTTTTTGAGTTATGTCGCAATTCCAGTATTGTCTCTCACTGCGATTGCGCAACTATCGACCCCGGTCACCTACACAATTTCCCTCACAAATCCCGAGCAGCATGTGCTGGAAGTGCAGATTGCTCTGCCGGAAGGACCGGCGCAGCGGGAGTTGCAGCTTCCGGTGTGGGACGCACTTTATCAGATCCGCGACTTCGCGCAATATGTGAACTGGGTGCGCGCGAAAGACCGCGCGGGCCGCGCGCTTACTGTGCGTGAGTTGGACAAGAGCCGGTGGCAGATCACGGGCGCCGAAGGCGGCGCCGTCGTAGAGTATCAGATGTTTGCAGATTCCTCCGGACCGTTCGGCGCACAGCTCAATTCGCATCATGCATTCTTCAATCTGGCTCAGGTTCTTCTGTATCCCGTGGACGCGCGCAACGAGCCGATGGTCGTGCGCTTCAACCACGTTCCAGAGGGATGGAACGTGGCTACGCCGCTGACGTCATTGCGCGAGGGCGAATTCAGCGCGGCGAACTACGAGAGGCTAGTGGATTCTCCGATCGAGATGGGGACGTTCCGGGAAGCTGATTTTGACGAAAACGGCGGACATTATCGCGTGATCGTCGATGCAGAGCCAGGCGACTACGACATGGAAAAGATTGTTGCCACGCTGCACGCGCTGGTAGCGTCTGCAACCAGCTGGATGGACGATCGCCCCTTCGACACTTACATGTTTCTCTATCATTTTCCGCGAGGGCCGGCGGGCGGCGGCATGGAACATTCTTACTCGACTGCGATTTCGGTGAATGCAGAGGTGCTGGGCCGGGCTCCCGACGTACTGGCTTCGTTAACGGCGCACGAGTTTTTTCATCTGTGGAACGTGAAGCGCATCCGTCCACAGACCCTGGTGCCCGTGGACTATACGAAGGAGAATTACACGCGGGTCCTTTGGTTCAGCGAAGGGTGCACCAGCACAGCGGCCGACATCATTCTGTTGCGCTCCGGGTTGCTCGACGAGCGCCACTTCGAGCAAGACTTGGCATCAGCGATTGGCGAACTCGAAAGGCGTCCCGCGCACCTGACACAATCGGCCGAAGAGTCGAGCCTGGATGCTTGGCTGGAGGGTGACGCGTACTATCGGCGTCCGGAGCGCAGCATTTCTTACTACAACAAAGGCGAATTGCTGGGCATCACGCTGGATTTGGCGGTGCGCGAGGCCAGCCACGGACAATCGTCTCTGCGCGAGGTGTTTCAATGGATGAATCAGAATTATGCGAAGAAGGGAAAGTTTTTTTCTGACTCCGACGGCGTGCGCGAGGCGGCAGAGGCGGTAAGCCATGCCGATCTGGGATGGTTTTTCGCGAAATACGTCGCAGGCACCGAGGAGGTCTCGTGGAACGACTTTTTCCGTAGTGTGGGGCTGCGGCTGGTGGAAGGAAAAAGCACGAAGGCGGATGCGGGGTTTGTAGCCTCGCGAAACTTTGACGGCCCCATGACGGTAGCCGCGGTGACAGCGGGCAGCACGGCTGAGGGAGCAGGTCTGCGAGTGGGCGATACGATCCTGGAAATCAACGGCAAGACGGTCGAGCAGGAATCCTCGCAGGAGATCACGCGGCTCAATCCGGGCGACACGATCACGGTCAAGATCCGTGCCCGACGCGGTGGAGATCGAGAATTGAGGTGGAAAGTGGGAAGCCACGAAGAAACCTCATACGATCTCGGAGACCTGGAGAATATTACACCGCAGCAGCGGGTGCGCCGGGCGGCATGGCTGAAGGGCGAAGCAGAGAGTCCGCAGGCACCCTCACATTAGAGACACGCACAAAGGCACCAACAGAATGATTCGCACCATCGCGATGCTGGCTTTCTGGGGGCTGGCGGCGCCCGTGGCGGCGCTGATCGGATTCCCGTGGACGTTTATCTCGGGCGATATTCGTCTGTTGTATCGCATGTTCATGATCGGCGCGTGGAATGGGGTTCGGCTGACCGGCGTGCGTGTGCAAACCGTCGGGCTCGACAAGCTGGACCCGGCGCGCACATATATCTTCATGTCGAACCATGCGTCGAACCTCGACCCACCGATCACGATTCCCTTGATTCCGCGGCGCACGTCCGTGATGGTGAAGAAGGAGTTGTTCAGCTATCCCATCCTGGGCCGGGCAATGCGAATGGGTTCCCTGGTGCCGGTGGATCGGGGAAATCGTGACGCGGGGATTGAGTCGGTGAGGGTGGCCAAGGAAGTCGTGCAGCAGGGGCTGAACATGACCATTTACGTGGAGGGCCATCGCTCCTTCGATGGCAAGCTGCTGCCGTTTAAGAAGGGACCGTTCTATCTGGCGGTGGAGTGCGGCGTGCCCGTTGTGCCCATAACGATTGTAGGCACGCATTACTTGATGCCGAAGGGAAGGTTCGCGATCAAACCGGGAACCGCAACGGTGATCTTTCATCCGCCGATTGAGCCCAAGGATTTCGGCGGCCGCGAATGTTTGATGGAGAAAGTGCGCACGGTGATTAACAGCGGGCTGCCGGAAGAGTTCCGGCAAAGTGGCTGATCCATCGCAGGGAGTCGACCTCTCCTATTTCTTTTCCTTTGGGCTCTTGGCTCGCAACGCCCGGGCCATCTCCGGCAGCTTTGGAAGCAGAGCAGAATACTTCAACCACAGTTTGTGATCGACGGCGGGAGCTCCACTAACGAGCGCCCCTGCAGGAATGTCGTTGGCCACTCCACTTTGGGGAGTCACGATAGCGGCCTCGCCGACCTTGCAGTGACCGACCACTCCGACCTGACCAGTCAAGATGACACGATTCCCAATTTCTGTCGAACCGGCCAGGCCGACCTGCGAGCAGAGCAAGGCATCTTCGCCGACTTGCGATCCGTGGCCGACTTGCACGAGGTTGTCGATCTTGACGCCGCGCCGGATGCGAGTTTCGCCGACGCTGGCGCGATCGATGCAGGAATTCGCCTGGACCTCTACGTCGTCTTCGATAACTACCGGGGCGGGCTGAGGAATCTTGCGCCAGCGTCCGTCGGGAGTCTTGGCAAAGCCGAAACCATCGCCGCCGATAACGACTCCGTTCTGCAGCAGAACGTTGTTGCCAATGCGGCAGTTCTCGCGGACTACAGCGTGGGCATGGGCAAGAAAATTGTTACCGATCGTTACTCCGCGATAAATCACCACATGCGCCAGCAGCACGGCACGGTCGCCGATCTCGACGTCCTCGTCGACGACCACGTAGGGGCCGAGGTGGGCTTGGCGTCCGATCTTCGCCGTGGGATGGATGATCGCCGTGGGATGCACTTCCGGGGCGTATCGCGATGGTTGGTGGAAGAGTTCGAGAGCGCGCGCGAAGCTAAGATAGGGATCCTCAACGCGCAGCGTGGCGGCCGGGATGACAGGAAAGTTCTCGGCAACGATCACAGCCGCAGCCTTGGTAAGCCTGGCGGCTGCGGCATATTTTGGATTGGCGACGAAGGTGATTTCTCCGGGCCCCGCTTGTTCAATGCCGTTGAGGCCGGTGATCTCGGTGTCAGCAGAGTTATTTTCCAGGCGCGCGTGCAGAGCGGATGCGATGGCAGAAAGTTTCATGGGAATGGGGCAAGGACGAATAGATCCTACACCAGAGAACGCCGCGTTCTCCCGGGATGCATCGCATAGGACGTCCCGCAAGCCGCAATTAGAGAGTTGCTACTGTACGACGAGCGTAAAACCGGTGATGGATTGAGTTGAGCCGCTGGTTGCGGTGACCGTCACATTGTAAGTTCCAGCCGGCGTGGCGGGATTCGGTGGCGGAGGACTCGGAGGAGTACTCCCGCCGCCCCCTCCGCAGGCGGGCGCCAACAAGAGCAGGCCAAACAACGCCAGGAGTAACAGAGGCGAGCGCCGTCGTCCCGGGGCGCCAATGAGCACAGCGGAGAAAAACATGAAACTAGCAAATGCGAGCCAATTAGCCAGATGCGGACGCCGGGGCGAGCCCAGCATCGCGGTGGTCGAAGTTGTGGTCACTGTGATTGTCAACGAGGTTGTGCTGAGTGTGCCCGTCGCTTTAATCGATGATTGGCTGAACTGACAGGCAGCCCCGGAGGGTAGTCCGGAGCAGGAGAGCGAAATAGTCCCGCTAAACCCGGTCGAGGAGGTTACTGCTACGGAAGTAGAACCCGAGGATCCCGGTGCGGAGATCATCACCTGCGATTGATTCGAGGGTACAGCCGCGAAGAAGCCAGACTGGATGGTAAAGCTGAGCGGCCGGGCGCTGTTGCTGGCGTTAAAACTGGCATCGCCGCTGTAGCTGGCCGAGATGGTGTGGCTGCCGGTGTCGAAGGTGACTCCGTTGGGAGTGGCCGTGTTGCTGCCGTTGTTGAGTTGATCGCCGCCATTCAATTGGAATAAGTTGCCACCCGGGATGGCGCCGAATGTATCGGCAAAGTTGACCGTTCCTGTCGGCGTCCCGTGACCGGACAGGCCAGCCACGTCTGCACGAAGGTAGACGAAGCTTCCGAAGGGGCCGCCCGTAAAAGGAATGGCGATGCCCTGCGAATTTGCCGTAAGCACGGAAAGAGTCGTAGTGCTCGGTTCCGGCGAAACGATAACCGTAACCGACGCGGAATCGCTGGCGGCGTAAGTGGAGTCGCCAGCGTAGTGAGCGCTGACGGCATAGGGGCCTCCTCCGGCGCCGGTCAGTTGGTTAGTTGAGGAGACCACAGTGCTTGCACCGCTCAACGTGAACAAGCCCAGGCTGGTTTCGTAGAAGGGGGAAACGTCCGTATATGCCAGCAGGGACACGTCGCCGCTGGGTGTGCCCGTGCCGCTGTTGGGAACGACGGAGATGTTCACGCTTACGGATTGGCCGTGGATGATACTAATGTTGTTGGTGTTGTTCAGCAGTAATGACGTGCTTGTCGGACTGAAGGTGACCGTGTTCCACTGATTTACCAAGTTCGCCACGTTGACGGAGCCGAGACCAGTAGTCAGGTCATAGCCAGCGGTCGCCTGGTACTGGGTGCCCTGCTCGCCGGGAACCACATTGTTGCCAACGGTTACGTCATTGAAGATGCAGGTGGTGGCGGGAGGCGGGGCGTTGTTGGAGCCATTACACTGCGAAGGGTAAGCGGCCTGTGATGCGGCGAGGCGATAGAGCACATAGTTTGCTTGCCCTTGCCTTACGCCCGTTTGTTGATTGACGAGGGCCATGATGCCGGCAAACGAAGGCGCGGACGCCGACGTGCCGCTTACAAAGTAGATGAATATATCGCCCGCGCTGTTCGGAAGGCAGGAACCTTCCAGGCACAAGAGGTAAGGGTCATGGCCCGCGGCGGTCAGCGACACATCTGGCAAGTCGCGGACCCCATCGCTAGGAATACCGGTAACTCCGGATTGCCACGCGGGCTTAAGAATACCTGGGGTTGTGCCCCCGGTTCCGATGTTTCCGGCACTTGCGCCGCCGCCGCCCGACCACAGACCGTTGCTGAGGCTGCTCTCGTTCCACACGTCTTCGGGGATGTAGGAGATGGCCGACTCTTCCAGGGGCGGCTCGGTTCCCCAGTACTTGCTCGTCTGCCCATCCTCGTTGAACATTGTGCCGCCGACAGCGACGTTGAAGGGCGTAGAGGCGATCAAATTGACGGAGATAGGATTCCTGGCCGGCGGATTGGAAGGATCGTCGCAACCCGCAGCCCCATCGTCTCCGGTGGAGACAAAGTATGTGATCCCTTGCGCGGCGGCTTGTTCAGCCAGTGCGTAAGCGCCAGCAAGCTGAGCATCAGTAGCAAAGAGTTCGCAACTGCTGAAGCTCTCGGTCATCACATTGGCAAGGTTGTTTTCGATAATGTAAGTCTCTGACAGGTCAATACCGTCGGCGGTGTTGGTTGTGGCTGAAACCACCAGCTCGACATTAGCTCCACTCGCGATCGCTCCGGACCAACTGGAGTCCAACGTGGCTTCGGCTTCTTCGCCGCCGCCAAGGTCGCCCGGATCGGGTCCGTTAAGGACGAGACTGAAACCGCCGCAGCATAACCCAAAGGCGTCGTTGCGAAAGTCGCTAACGTCTTCGCCGCCGTTGTATAGATTGCTCCTCCCAACCACGCCAATCGTAACTCCTTGCCCAGTAATGCCGTTGTTGTAAGTGGGATTGATGTTGTAAATCACCGCGTAGTCCTGCGGTGCGAGCGCATTGAGCGCGGGCTGGCCGTTCTGGGCGGGGAAGGTAACTTGAGGCTTCTTTCCGGGAATGATTCGCGCCGCAGCGGGTTCCGTTACCAGATGCAACTGCGGCTTCTTCAAGAAATTATGCAGCGTTAGCACCCCAGTCACCGCCGGCGTTAACGCCGTCGGAATCTGCGGGTCGATCGAGTTAGCCCAGTGCTGCTCTTCGTTGACGATATATTTGTGAATCGTGGTGTGAAATGCTTCCTGCACCTGGCTGGCGGAGCCGGAAAATTCCAGCACGGTGCGGCCCTTTGTGGTCCCCGCCTGAAAGCCGTGCGATTGGAGCCAGGAAGTAATCGTCTGAATATCAGTGTCAGTGGGGCCAAATTGCTTGCCGAACTCGTCGGGAGTGAGCCACTTGTGATAGCTGGGCGATGACTTGTCCTGCTGGTCGTCGAGCAGTTTCTTGAGCGCGGATTCCTGCTCGGGACTGCGCTTCAACACCAGGAGCATACGCTGCATGGGAAGAGTGGCAGGTGCAGTACCCAGGTCGAATTCCCGGCGAGCTAGCGGGTGCGTGTTGCCATTGAGTATGGTGAGCTGCGATTCGTTCACCGGCTGCGTGATGAGCGGGTGCGGCGCTGCCAGCAAGGAAAATTGCGGCTGGGAACTGGGCTGCTGTGCAAACGATAATGCGCCGAAGCCCAGGGCAATGAAAGCAAGGGCCAGCGTTCGTTTCGCTGCGGACGAAGAGAGGACTCCCATGAGACCGCCACCTTTGCCTGAGGATGTGGCTATGCCAACAGAGACCAGAAGGGGTAGGAGGAAGGAGTTGGCCCGACCGCTCTCGCTGCGCAGGAGTACTGGCCTGCGGCCGTGAGCAGCTTTTTATCCCAAGTCCCGGCGAATTGCAATTACAGATCCCACTGGTCCGGCCTCGGGCCACTGAAGTCAACCCTGGATCAGGCAGAAACGGGAGCAAGAATGGCCTTCATATTCGGGCCTTGTTCCTCGAACTCACTCCTCAAACATGGGGACCTGGCGCTGGTCGTCGATTGGGCCGCGACGCGGACGACGGGCTGCGCCGATTACCGCCAGCACGGTCAGAGACTCGAGTGCGGTGCGCGGGACGAAAATGCGCTGCGTGTTGGAGCGCTGGTCAGGCGGGTTCACTAAGTAGCCTTCCGGCATGTTTTGCGTGAGATCGGAGGGCATGAGGCCTTCGAGGATTTCGTTGTCCTTGAAACGCAGGCGCACCCATAAGCCTTCGGAGCGGGGGCGGGACGTGAAGGTCTTGCGGGTGAGCGATTCGGAGTCGCCGAACTCGCGCACGAAATAGACGCCCTTGATCTCGCGCAGATCCATGGCGACCACATTGCCGGCGGTGTTGAGCAATTCGAGCCTGCCTTCATGGACGAATTGCGTGGGCGAAACGTAGCCGGAGACGGAATCCCGGTCCATCTTGCGGACGATCACTTTCTTGTGGGTCGAGGGCATGAGTCGGGCTTCGGGCTTCGGCTTTCGGGCTTCGGCAAGAGAGAACGGTCTTGCCAAGGTCGCGCCTGGATGCTATGACTTCGATTCACCCGAAGCCCAATGGCTGAAGCCCGAAGCCCGCCTCATTCTCGCACCAATTCGCAGGAAATCCCGCGAATCGACGTTGGCAGTAGCCAAATTGTAAACGTTGTGTTATTCCTTTAATTTGCCTTAGGCTCGACTCAACTCCGTATAAGTGTTTTGTATTTAACAGCTTGTGTCGGGTTCGGGGTGGAAATGCGTCGGCTTTACGATAGCGTCCTGTGGAAATCCTGTGGATAACGCTAGCGTTGGCTGGACGGGCATCCGAGGCGCGCAGGAAAGCGCGGGTCGCGTCTGGTTCGACTTGGATCTCTTAAAGACGAATGGCTGATTACATTTACACGATGGAAATCCGGTTGACGCCGGATCAGTCGAAGGGCGTCAATCTGGTACAAGACATAGCCCGCGCCGCGGGAATCACTCTCTACCTAACCGGTGGCGCGATTCGCGACATTATCAGCGGGTTCACCATCCGCGATCTGGATTTCACGGTTCAGGGCAATCCACTCAGATTGCAAAAGGACTTCGAACGGGCGGGCGCGCAGGTGGCGGGCCTCGAAGAAGATCTGCGAACGCTATTTCTGGTACTGCCGGGCAATGTGCGCGCCGAAATCGGCATGGCGCGTACCGAACATTATGAGAAGGTAGGAAGGCCGCCGGTGATTACGCCGGCTAGCATTCAAGAAGATCTGCGCCGTCGCGATTTTACGGTGAACGCGATGGCGCTGTCGCTGAACGAAGGGTCCCGCGGGCTTCTGCTTGATCCATTCAACGGTGTGGCTGACATCGAAGCCAAGCTGCTCCGGATCCTGCACAACTATTCGTTTGTGGAAGATCCCTCGCGATTGATTCGCGCCACGCGCTTTGCGGCGCGCTTTCACTGGCCGATGGAGGAGCGCACGCAGCAGCGCTACGATGCGGCCAAGGAAAACAAGTACATTGAGCACATCTCGCGTAGCGCTGTGGGGCATGAGATCGCGCAGCTGGCGCATGAAGATGATCCGCTGAATGTGGTGCGCGCTCTGGAAAAGGAAGACTGGCTGAAAGTGCTGCATCCGCACTGGTCATCAGCCAAAGTGGACACGAATGGGCTCGGGCAGTTGATGAAAACGCGCCAGCAGATGGTGGACTTGGGTTACACGGTAGACCCATCGCCGGCGGTGATGCACTTCCTGACGGCGCGGCTTTCTGACAAGGACATCTCCGATCTGCGGCGGCAGATCCCGCGCAAGGATTTGATCGAAGCGTGGCGCGACATCGAGGATCACGCCAAGGATTTGGCGAAGCGACTAACCGGGAAGGAGGCTGCGACGCCGTCACGCACATGGAATCTGCTCTCTGCGGCGCGGCCGGAGATGATTCTGTTCCTGGCAGTAACCGCCCGGCATCAGACCGTTGCGCAGAAGATCAAGAATTTCCTGACCAAGTGGCGGCAGGTGCAGCAGCGTATCCCGCTGCCCGAAATGACGGAACTGCTGATCACACCTCAGCTGCCGGAGTATCCGAAAATTGCGCGCGACGTCTTCATGCTGCTGCTCGACGGAAAACTTCGGTCGCGGACCGAAACGTTGAAATTCTTGAAGCCGTTCGCACCACCACCACCTCCTCCTCCACCTCCGCCGCGGCGTGGGCGCGGTCCGAAAGCAGCAGCGGCAGCGCCAGCCGCGGCTGTTGTGCCAGGCAAGAAGGGCGAAGTGGCGAAGGGTAAGGGAAAGGGTGCCGCGGCGCCAGCGGCAGCTGCGGCTCCACCGGTTCCGGCCCCTAGTCCGAAGACACCCAGTCCCAAGACAAAAGGAACGCCTGCCAAGGCTTCCGCAAAACCCGCTAAACACATAAGCAAGCCCCTGCCAAAGCGCCCTGCTGCCGCACCGGCGAAGAAGAAAGCTCTGGCAAAGAAGCCTAAGAAAAGGTAGAGTTCGCTTTCCGCAAAGCGCTTCACCCGTTCCGAGTAATAAACCTCGAGGGTGCATTTATGACGAAAGCAGGGAAGATTCTGCGCATCGGCTTGGTTGTATTGGTCGTCTTGGTGGTGGCGGGAATCACCTTCACGATTGGATGGCGACCCTTCAGCAGCCCCAGGAAGCGGGCCGTGACGAACCGGCAGTTCGAACGAACGCCGGAGCGACTGGCTCGGGGACGCTACCTGACTGAGGTTTTGTTGGGTTGTGAAAACTGCCATTCTCGCAAGGACTGGACCAAGCATGGGGCGCCGGCCATACCTGGAGCGGAGTTTGCCGGACAGGTGTTGGACGGGTTGATCCCGAGCTTTCCCGGCTTCGCGACGGCCCCCAACATCACGCCGGATCGCGAAACCGGCGGAGGCAACTGGACCGACGACGAATTCGCACGCGCCATCCGCGAGGGGATCAAACACGACGGAAGCACGCTTTTCCCCATGATGCCTTACTCAGAGTACCGACAGCTTTCTGACGAAGACGTTGCTGCCGTCGTGGTGTATCTGCGGTCTGTACCCGCGGTGCGGAATCCTGTGCCGCCGATGCGAATAAATTTTCCCGTAAATTACCTCGTGCGCAGCGCGCCGGAACCGGTGACGAAGCCTGTCCACGGCCCCGATCCAGCTGACCGCTTTGCGACTGGGAAGTACCTGGTGAGCCTTGGGTGTGGCTGCCATCGCGCCGTAGAAAACCTTGACTTCGGTGGCGGAGAGCAGCTGAAAGGGCCTTGGGGCGAGGCGACCAGCGCCAATATCACGCCCGACCCCTCCGGCATCGGCTATTACGATGAAGCGTCCTTCACCAAGGTAATACGGACTGGGTATGTAGGGGTACGAAAGCTGAATTCCGTCATGCCTTTCGGGGAATTTCAAAACCTGAGCGACGATGACCTCAAAGCCATTTTTTCTTATTTGCGGACAGTGAAACCCGTCAAGCATCGCGTGGATAACACATTGCCTCCGACCTACTGCAAAATCTGTAAAGAAAAGCACGGCGCAGGAGATCAAAATTAGCCACAATCCGCGCCCGGCTGGGACTATAATTTAGGGGATGCGTCCCCTTGTTGCCGTGGCGACGTTCGTTCTGCTGCTGGCGTTGACGCCGGTCTTGGCGCAACACGGCGGAGGCCATGCGTCCGGCGGCGGCCATGGCGGAATGGCTTCGCACGGCAGCCTCTCTGGCTCGGGCTCTCACTCTTTCGGCGGTGCGCACGCTGGCTCGGGTTTCGGCGCGCATTCGTTTTCCCGACCCGCTTCCCGTCCTTCGTTTTCTACTCGAGGCTTCAACCATTCCGGCGGCGTGCGAATTCGAACCTACGGATTCCGGAACAATTGTGGCGGGTTCGGCTGCCGGGGGCGTTACGAATATCCGTGGGGATATGCGGGCGTATACGATCCTTATTGGTGGTGGGACTCTGGTTCGTCGTTCGACTACGACCGGCAATACGAAACTGGACTTGCGAACGAAATGAACGCGCAGAGCCTCGACGAACAGAGGATGCGCGAGCAAGGCGATCAAGATATTTATGCGAGGTCGGCGCCTCCGCCGCCGCGCCAAGAACGCGACACAGAAGAACTCAACGAAGCCGCCCCGGCCACGGTGCTGGTTTTCCGCGATGAGCACAAGCAGGAAATACACAATTACGCAATCGTGGGCCAGACTCTGTGGAACTTCAATCCGCAGCATACGCAGAAGATTCCGCTGGCCGACCTTGACCTTCCAGCCACCACCAAGGCGAACGACGAGCGTGGCGTGGATTTCCACGTACCCGGCGTGCGCGAAGGCCAGTAGACGTTCACGCGAGCCCGAGTAGTGCCCACTCTGTGGATAACTTGGCGCTTGCACAGGTGCGTTTCCCTTTAGAATGACGCCAAGCGAAATCAAACTGACCTATGTCCCAATTCGTCCATCTGCACCTGCATACCGATTACTCCCTGCTGGATGGCGCCTGCGACGTCGAAAAGCTGTGCCAGCGCGTGAAAGAGATGGGCATGCCCGCCGTGGCGATGACCGACCACGGAAACATCTTCGGCGCGGTGCATTTCGTCAATGCGGCACACAAATACGGCGTGAAGCCGATCGTGGGTTGTGAACTTTACATCTGCAAGAAGGACGATCACAACATCGAGCGCACGCCGCCCGAGGGTGACAGCTACAACCATTTGCTGGTGCTGGCCGAGAACGAAGAGGGTTACCGCAATCTGGTGAAGATTACCTCGGAAGCCTCCTTGCACGGCTTTTACTACAAGCCGCGGGTGAGCAAGAAGTTTCTGGCGGAACACTCACGGGGACTGATCGGACTTTCGGGATGCCTCAAGGGTGAAGTCGCGGAGCGGTTGATGGAAGGGAACTACGACGCGGCACGCGCGGCCGCGGGAAATCTCCGCGACATCTTTGGCAAGGGCAATTTCTATCTCGAGATCCAGGATCAGGGTCTGGCGATGGAGCATAAGATCCATCCCGGACTTTTCCAGTTGGAGAAGGATCTCGGACTGCAGATGGTCGCGACCAACGACAGCCACTACCTCTGCGAGGACGATGCGCACGCGCAGGACGTGATGTTGTGTATCCAGACGGGCAAGTCCATTCATGACACCCAGCGGATGAAATTTGATGGAACGCAGTTCTTCGTGAAGAACCATGACGAGATGTACCGCGTATTCAAGGACTCGCCCGAGGTGCTGGCGCGCACGCTCGATATCGCTGAGCGATGCAGCCTGCGGATGGAAAAGATAGCAACACCGTTCCCGCAGTTTGATGTTCCGCCGGGCTACACCATAGACAGCTATTTTGTGCACGTTACGCGCGAGGGCTTCGCTCGCCGTATGGCTGCGCTGCGGCCGCTGCACGAGCAAGGCAGGTTGAAGCACCCGATTTCTGATTACGATCAGCGGCTGGAGCGCGAGTTGGAGATCATCCAGCAGATGAAGTTTCCAGGGTATTTCCTGATTGTGTGGGACTTCATCCGCTACGCCAAAGAGCATGACATTCCAGTCGGCCCGGGGCGCGGATCGGCCGCCGGGTCGCTGGTTTCCTATGCTCTGGGCATTACCGATCTCGACCCGCTGCAACACGAGCTGCTGTTTGAGCGCTTCTTGAATCCTGAGCGCGTGTCCATGCCGGATATCGACATTGATTTCTGCATGAACCGGCGCGGCGAGGTAATCAACTACGTCACACAGAAATACGGCCGCGAGAACGTTGCCCAGATCATCACGTTCGGCACGATGGCAGCCAAGGCCGCGATCAAGGACGTGGGCCGCGCCATGGACATCCCTTACAGTGATGTCGATCGCATCGCCAAAATGATTCCCACGCAGCTGAATATCACGCTCGATCAGGCCATCGAAGATTCACCGCAGCTTCGCGAGGCGATGGAGAAAGATGGGCAGATTCGCGAGTTGATTCAGACCGCGAAAAAGCTGGAAGGGATGGTGCGGAACTCCGGAGTTCACGCTGCCGGAGTGGTGATTTCGCCGCGTCCGCTGACAGAACTCGTGCCCCTGCATCGCACCAAGAACGACGAAATTGTGACCGCTTTCGACATGGTCGCCATCGAAAAGATGGGCCTGCTGAAAATGGACTTTCTCGGGCTGACCACGCTCACGATTCTCACCGACACGCTGAAGCTGATAGAGCACACACGCGGAACTCCGATCACTCTCGAACAGATTCCGCTGGAGGATGCGGAGACTTATCAAAAGGTATTCCACAAGGGCTTGACCTCGGGCGTGTTCCAGTTTGAATCGCACGGCATGCGTGACGTTTTGCGCAAGTACCAGCCCAATTCGATTGAAGATCTCACAGCCCTGAATGCGCTGTACCGCCCGGGACCGATTCAAGGCGGAATGATCGACGATTTCGTCGACCGCAAGCACGGTCGCAAGAGAGTGGAGTACGAACTGCCAGAGCTAAAAGAGATTCTCGAAGAGACGCTGGGCGTGATCGTGTATCAGGAGCAGGTGATGCAGATCGCGAACCGCCTGGCTGGCTATTCGCTGGGTGAAGCAGACCTCCTGCGGCGCGCCATGGGCAAGAAGAAGGCCGAGGAGATGGCGCAGCAGCGCGAGCGTTTTGTGGAGGGCGCGGCGCAGCGCAAGTTTCCGCCGAAGAAGATCGAGAAGATATTCGATCTCATGGCGCAATTTGCGGGATACGGATTCAATAAGTCACATTCGGCGGCCTACGCACTTCTGGCCTATCACACGGCATATCTGAAGACGCACTATCCAGTCGCATTCATGGCGGCGTTGCTGACGTCTGTCACGGGGAGTACCGATGACGTCGTAAAGTACATCAACGAGTGCCGCGAGATGGGCATTGCGGTTGAAGCACCGGACATCAACGTCTCGGATGCGAACTTCACGCCGCATGGAGAAGCGATTCGTTTCGGGCTGGCGGCGGTGAAGAATGTGGGCGGCAATGCTATCGAATCGATTGTGACGGCGCGTAAGAAACTCGGCCGCTTCAAGTCGATCTACGAATTCTGCGAGAATGTCGATCTGCGGCTGCTCAATAAGCGTGTGCTGGAATCGTTGATCAAGAGCGGGGCAATGGACTCTCTGGGCCGCCGCGCGCAATTGATGGCTGTACTGGACCGCGCCATGGAGCGTGCTCAGAAGGCGCAGCGCGATGCGGAGTCAGGACAGCACGGGTTGTTTGGAGTGTTTCAGCAGGAAGAGTCCGAAGCGAACAACGACAAACTGCCTAACATCCCCGACTGGGACGAGCAGGCGCGGTTGACGGCGGAAAAAGAAATCCTCGGCTTCTTCATCAGCGGCCATCCTCTGGAGAAGTTCAAGGATAAGCTGGCAGACCTGCAGGCGCTAAGCATCGCGGAACTTGGCGCGCTTACGAAATCCACAGGAAAGGACGAAACCATCGCGACCGCTGGGATCATCGCCAACGTCCGTGTGCAGAAGTCAAAACGCGGAGAGTTCTATGCTCAAGCCACGCTCGAGGACATGTCGGGCTCAATCGACATGATCGTATTCCCTGAGGCGTACAGGCGTCTGGGCGACAAAGTGAAGCTGGAAGTTCCGGTGCTGGTGCGCGCTGGCGTGCGAATAGAAGAAGGAGCGAATCCCAAGATTACGGCGGCCGAGATTATGCCGCTTGAAGACGCCAAAGTCCCTCTGCCGCGTGCCATTCGCATTCGCGTACCGCTGGAGACCTCGGCTGAGTCTACGGTGGACGATCTCCACGTGCTCTTTAGGGAGCGCAAGGGCGAAGCTCGGGTATTGTTTGACGTGGAACGCGCTGGGGATTTCATGGTGGTGATGGAGGTGGAAGGTTATAATGTGCTGCCAGATCGCAGCTTCATTGCGCGAGTCGAGCAGTTGTGCGGGCGGGGCAGTGTCCGCGTGATCAGTTGAGTCGTTATCTTTAATCTTTCAGGCCACGCCCGGTCAACCCATGGAAGCTACCCAAAAGGCGCAGCAGGAACTGGAACAGATCGAGCGGCAAGTGGCGCTGATCGAGGCCACTGCCGGGCAGAACGAGGAGACTCACCGCCAGCTCGCGAAGCTTCAGGAGCGCGTCCATATCCTTAGACAGGAGATGAAGTCGTTGCAGACCGCCTGGCAGAAAACGGAACTGGCCCGGCATCCCCAGCGGCCGCAGACGCTCGACTATATCGAGCGAGTGTTCACCGACTTCAGCGAGATTCACGGGGATCGCGGTTTCGGCGACGACCCAGCAGTGGTCTGCGGTATGGCCCGCTTTCATGGCGAGGAGGTTCTGGTGGTCGGTACTCAGAAAGGTCGGGACATGAAGCAGCGCGTATACCGCAACTTCGGCACTCCCCATCCGGAGGGGTATCGCAAGGCGCTGCGCGTGATGCGGGTCGCGGAAAAGTATCGCCGGCCGATTTTCACGCTGGTGGATACGGACGGCGCCTACCCTGGAATTCACGCGGAGGAACGCGGGCAAGCCGAGGCGATCGCCTATAACTTGCGCGAAATGGCGAGGCTCGAAGTGCCCATCATCGCGACCGTCATTGGCGTTGGCGGCAGCGGCGGAGCCCTGGCGATCGCCGTAGCCGACCGCGTTTTGATGATGGAGAACTCGATTTACTCGGTGATTTCTCCCGAGGGTTGCGCGGCCATCATGTGGCGGGACTCCACAAAGAAGGAGTTGGCGGCGGAAGCCATGCGCATTACCGCTACGGATCTCAGCGAACTCGGTTGCATCGACGATATCGTGCCTGAACCCGAGGGCGGCGCTCACCGGGACCACGAAGCAGCGGCGAATTTGCTTGATGTCAGTCTGCAGAAGCACTACGCGGAGCTCAAGAGAATCCCGCCGGCAGAGTTAATCGTGTCGCGATATAATAAGTTCCGCACCATTGCCCAGTTCTTCAAGACGGAGTCCTGAGCCCCCCTGCGATCTTTCTTCTCGTTCCCAATCAGGTTCCTCCCGGCTTCGGACGGGGATTTGACGTGCCGAGATAGCGCAGCCGCCGTATAATTGTCTGTTTCCCCCATGTTGAACTTCGGGCGGATCCGCTCCGCCGCTTAATCATAAGGAAGGTGTAGGGATGGCCACTACGGATGTCGCGCCCCAGGGTACGGGCGGGCAATTGGGACGCAAGCGCATCGTCAATGATATGAGCATTCAGGTCGCAACCGTGAATGGCTCGGGCTCGCAAAGTTCCAACACAGTGTTGTTGCGTGCCATCTTCCAGATGGGCGTTCCGATTTCGGGCAAGAATCTTTTCCCATCAAACATTGCCGGTCTGCCGACCTGGTACACGATTCGCGCCAACAAGGACGGCTACATCGGCCGCAAGAAGGAAATTGATTTCCTGGTTGCGATGAATGCCGAAACTGCACAGGACGATGTGATGTCATTGGCGCCGGGTGCTTCCGTGCTCTATGACGAGCCGCTGGCTCTGGACAAGCTGCGCCACGACCTGATTTTCTATTCGGTTCCCTACGACAAACTGGTCGCGACTGTTTGCCCCGAGGCGAAGCTGCGCAAGCTGGTCAAGAACATGGTCTATGTGGGCGTCGTCGCTCAACTGCTCGAGATTGAGATGGGCGAGGTGGAGAAGGCGATCCGCAAGCAGTTTTCCACCAAGGTGAAGGCAGCCAACCTGAATCTGGCGGCGGCGCAGGCTGGATTCGACTATGCCAAAGCCAGTCTGCAGAAGCGCGGAGTGTTCTATATCGAGCGCATGAACAAGACTGCCGGCAAGATCATCATTGACGGCAACGCGGCTGCGGCTCTCGGTTGCATGTTCGCCGGATGCACGGTGGTGACGTGGTATCCGATCACACCGTCGTCTTCACTGGTTGAGACGATGATCGAATACATGAAAGAGTACCGCATCGGTCCCGATGGCAAGGCGACCTTTGCGATTGTGCAGGCGGAGGATGAACTGGCTGCAATCGGCATGGTGATTGGCGCCGGTTGGGCGGGCGCGCGCAGCATGACCGCGACCGCGGGTCCGGGGATTTCGCTGATGTCGGAGTTCGCCGGCTTAGCTTATTATGCCGAAATTCCCGGCGTGATCTGGGACATCCAGCGCGTCGGTCCTTCGACTGGCCTGCCCACGCGCACTTCCCAGGGCGACATTCTCACTACGGCTTTTCTTTCCCACGGCGATACCAAACACATCATGCTGATCCCATGCTCCGTTGCGGAGTGCTTCAGCATGGCGCCGGAGGCTTTCAATCTGGCCGAGCAGTTCCAGACGTTGGTTTTCGTCATGTCCGATCTCGATCTCGGGATGAACAACTGGATGTCCGATCCATTCGAATATCCCACTACGCCCATCAAGCGCGGCAAGGTGCTGGCCAAAGAAAATCTCGAGAAAATGGGCGGTTTTGCCCGCTACAAAGACTTGGACGGCGATGGAGTGGGTTACCGCACACTTCCCGGGACGGACCATCCTTCCGCCGCCTACTTCACCCGGGGCAGCGGTCACAACGATAAGTCCAGCTACAGCGAGCGGCCTGACGATTACGAAAACAACATGGAGCGGCTCAACCGCAAGTTCGAAACCGCACGCTCCTTTGTGCCGCGGCCTGAGATTCTGAAAGGCACGAACGCAAAGATCGGGATCATCGCTTATGGGACGTCGCATTGGGGGATCATCGAAAGCCGCGACCAGTTACGCAACGAGTACGCGATTGAGACCGACTACTTGCGGCTACGGGCTTATCCCTTTACCAGAGAAGTGCATGAGTTCATCGAGCAGCATGACCGGGTTTATGTCGTCGAGCAGAACCGCGACGCGCAAATGCTCAGCCTGCTGAAGCTCGACTTGAAACCCGAACTGCTTACGCGGCTGCGCAGCATCAGCCATCTCGACGGGCTGCCGCTCGATGCGCGCTCCGTCACCGACGAATTGAGCACCATGGAGGGGAAGTAAATGGCGACTACGCCTACCGCGGAACCGAAAAGCAACCGCATCGGCCTGAGTGTTATCGACTACAAGGGCGGCAAGACCACCCTATGTGCCGGCTGCGGCCACAACGCCATCTCCGAGCGCATTATCGAAGCCATGTATGACATGGGTGTGCAGCCGGAGCGGGTCGCAAAGCTGAGCGGGATCGGTTGCTCGTCCAAGAGTCCGGCTTACTTCATGAACCGTTCGCACAGCTTCAACTCTGTGCATGGACGCATGCCGTCTGTAGCCACGGGGGCCATGCTGGCCAACCGCAATCTGATTGCGCTGGGCGTGAGCGGCGACGGCGATACCGCTTCCATCGGTATCGGCCAGTTTATTCACCTCATGCGCCGCAATCTTCCCATCATCTACATCATAGAGGACAATGGAGTGTACGGCCTGACCAAGGGCCAGTTCTCAGCCACTGCCGATCTGGGCTCGAAGCTGAAGTCTGGCGTCTTGAACGACCTGCCGCCGATTGATACCTGTACGCTGGCGATCCAACTAGGTGCGACGTTTGTCGGGCGGTCGTTCTCGGGCGACAAGAGGCAGTTGGGCACGATGCTGAAAGCTGCGATTGCCCACAACGGCACTGTGATGCTCGATGTGGTCTCGCCCTGCGTCACCTTCAACGATCACGAGGGTTCGACCAAGTCTTACAAATACGTTAAGGATCACGAAGAGACCTTGCAGGAGATGAGCTTCGTCCCCCACTTCGAGGAAATCGATGTGGAATACGATCCGGGAACAACCGTCAGCGTCACCATGCACGATGGTTCACACCTGCAACTGCGCAAGCTGGAAGAAAACTATGACCCAACCAACCGAATCCAGGCCATCACCCGCCTGACCGAAGCGCACGATAAGGGCGAGGTGTTAACGGGACTGTTTTACGTGAACACCAAGGCGCCCAACTTCCTCGACATGCTGAATATGGTCAATGAGCCCCTGGCCACGCTGCCGGAGTCGTTGACGCGGCCGGGCCGGGAAGTGCTCGAAGCGGCGATGAAGGAACTGCAGTAAAGCGGCTTCCGGCTTCCGGCGATCGGTGCCCGGCCAAAGCCTCTTGTCATTCCGATCTGGGCCGAAGGCCCGTTGAGGAACCTGCTTTCCTTGAAGTGCTGATCAATGTGTCGTTTACTTCGGTACGGTTGCGCCGGCGGGTTCAAGCCCCAGGCCGGAACCGTAATACTCAGCAAGGGCCCTGCGTTCTTCCTCGGTCAGCAGCGCCGCGATGGTGCGCATCGGCATGTTAACGTCGTTGGCCCGAGTCCGATTCGCGAATGCTTCGAGCTGGTTCAGCAGGTAGTCGGCGTTCTGGGTTGCAAGCGACGGAGCGCCGGTGCGATAAGCAACCGGACCATGGCAGGCCTGGCAAGGCGGAATGCCGCGCTCTCCGTCGCCGAACGAAACCAGACGCGATGCGATCACGTCGTAACTTGGATCAGGTCTGGATTGAGGAAAAATTCGGTTGTCCTGCGGGTCATTGAAGACGGGCAGCTCGGCGTAATAGGCGACCACATCCGCTGCGTCCCCAGCCATAAGCGATTCCGCGATCGGCTCCATCGCACGCGACCGCCGTTTATGAGTTCGGAAATCTTCGAGTTGCTTCCAGGATGCAAGCTTGTCCATGGCTGCCAGGTTGGGCGTTGAAGCGACGGGACTGAAGCCTTCCGCCCCGTGGCAGTGATCGCAGCGCTTGGCGAGGAGCATCCCCCGAAAGGCATCTCCGCGGGAGGCCGCAGCCATGGTTTCCGCGGTCCACGCAACGTTAGAAGGGACTCGATCCGGAGGATTCTCCCACGCCTGCAGGAAGATCGAACTCGCGATCAGCCCAGCAGCGACGGTCAGCGCAAGAGTGAGCGTGTCGAGGCGCCACGGAAAACTTCCGATCGAATGGGTGAGCCAGTTACTGCGTCGCACAGTTTCCCCTTTCTCCAGGCCGTAAGGCGGGGAACTGGTCGCGGGGTACGACCTTCAATTCGGATCGCATGGCATAGTGTCCTGCCCCACAAAACTCGCGGCACGGCATTTTGTATTCACCCGGACGAGGAAACTGAAGCTGAGCCTCGCTGATCGTCCCGGGCAGGACCTTAACTGCGTAGTTTGTGCCGTCGAAGGTGAGCGAATGGACCGCGTCGGCGCTGGTAATGCGAAGGTGAACCGGCACCCCAGCAGGAGCCAGAATGCAATGCGGGATGAATAAGTATTGCTGCGCAATCATGCGCACCGTAACCGAACCATCCGGCTCCTGCTCGGTGCCAAGATTACTCTCGACGAACTCTCCCGACAGGTGCAGCGACAACGGATCGATGTGGTGGGAGCCTCGCAGAAAACGGAACAGAGGGACGTCAATTAGATGGTAGCGGGTGGCGGGGATCAGGCACAGAACCAACACCGTAAGCGCAACCCTTCGCAGCTTTGGCCAGTTCACAGGATGCTCGATCCGGGTAGATTATACAGTCGCCGACGAATAGCTCTTGGTTGCTTAAGAAATCCCGCTTAGCGTGACGCTTCCAATTTCTTCAGCACCGCGCTGCAACGCTCGCAAACTGTGGGATAGGTCTTGTCTTCGCCGACCCGGTTCGAGTAATTCCAGCAGCGCTCGCACTTCGCTCCATCCGCTGTCTTCACCTCGATGTGCACACTTCCCGTGCCATTGCCGGAGCCTTGCGTAAGCGTGACTGTGGAAACAATGAAGAGGTAGCGGAGCTGTCCGGCGTGGCGAGACAGCACGGTATAGACCGGCTCGGGGGCCGACACCGTGACCTGCGCCTCAAGGCCGGTGCCGATCAGCTTGTTGTTGCGGGCTTCTTCCAGCGCCTTGAGAACTTCGTCGCGTACCGCTCGAAGTGTCGTCCAGTCCTCGCCCGTCTTTTCCGGGATCGAGGTGGAATCTCCTGCCGCATTCCTCTCGTAGCCCAGAATCTCGGCAGCGGACGGGAACAACGCAAGATGCACACTTTCGCCCCGGCCGGCGGTCTTGGGCAGATAATCCCAAACCTCGTCTGACGTGAAACTCATGATAGGAGCGAGCAGCCGCACCAGTGCTTCTCCGATGCGCCAGATCGCGGTCTGCGCGCTGCGGCGGGCTTGCGACTTGGGTGCCGAGATGTAAAGCCGGTCTTTGAGCACATCGAAGTAAAAGGCGCTCAGATCGACGATGCAGAAGTGGTTCAGCCGGTGATAGATCTTGTGGAAAGCGAACTCGTCGTACGAGTTCCTCACGTCCGCAGCAAAGGACGCAGTCTGGCGCAACATGTACTGGTCGAGCGCTTCCATGTTCTCGAAGGGAACCGCGTCCGCTTCCGGATTGAAGTCGCCGAGATTTCCCAGTATGTAGCGGAACGTATTGCGAATCTTGCGATAGTTTTCCGCCACCGTTAGCATCAGCCGTTCGGAGCCAACCACATCCTCGCGGAAGTCGACCGAAGCCACCCAGAGCCGCACCACTTCTCCGCCGAGACGACTGGCGATATCGACCGGGTCTACGTCGTTGCCGCGCGACTTCGACATGGCCTGACCCTTCTCGTCGAGCGTCCATCCCGGCGTGACCACGCCTTTGTAGGGGGGCGTCGCATGGGTGCCCATGGCGCAGAAAAGAGAAGACTGGAACCAGCCGCGGTATTGGTCGCCGCCTTCAAGGTAAAGGTCAGACGGCCACGGATACGACGGCTCGTCGCCGATGAGGGCGAGATAGCTCGCGCCGGATTCCAGCCAGACGTCGAAGATGTCGGTTTCTTTTTCGAACTTAGTGCCGCCACAGTGCGGACATTTGGTACCCGCGCGAAGAATCGTGTCGGATTCGGAGGTAAACCAGGCGTCGGCGCCGGAACGTGCGAAAAGTTCGACCACCTTGCGATTGATGGCCTGATCATTGAGCGGCTTGCCGCAGCTCTCGCAAAGAAAAACGGCGATGGGCACACCCCAAACACGCTGCCGCGAGATGCACCAGTCGGGGCGGGTAGCGATCATGTTCGAGAGCCGCTCTTCGCCCCACGCCGGGTCCCATTTCACGTGCTTGATTTCTTCAAGCGTACGCGTGCGCAGCGTGTCCCCTTTCGACCGCCCGCCCGGCATGGGCGCTTCCATCGAAATAAACCACTGCTCGGTGGCGCGGAAGATTACCGGATTGTGGCAGCGCCAGCAGTGCGGATAGGAGTGCTCGGTCTTCTCCGCATGCAGCAGGGCGCCGCGGCTCTTCAACAAGTCCATGATCGGCTGATTCGCCTCCCACACACGCTTGTCGGTGTATTCAGGAAGGCCGTGGCGCAGGATGCCTTTTTCGTCAACGTTGCTGGTGGCGTCAAGACCGTACTTGACGCCGGTGATGAAGTCCTCCGCACCGTGCGACGGTGCGGTATGGACTACGCCGGTGCCGGTGTCCATAGTTACATATTCGGCGAGCACGCCAAGAATCTTACGGTCGAGGAAGGGATGCTGGAAGTTCAAGCGTTCCAGCTTGCGGCCACGGAAATGAGCGAGTTCACGCGGATTTGAAAAGCCGCACTTCTCGGCGACGTCCTTCGCCAGCTTCGATGCCACAACGTAAACCTCGCCGCCGGATTCGAGCGCGACATACTCTTCGTCCGGATGAAAAGCCACCGCCATGGACGCAGGGAGAGTCCACGGAGTGGTAGTCCAGATGATGGTCGAAACTTTCCTTCCCGCCAGAGCCGCATCTATCTTTGCGGGGTCGTCGAGCAATCCGTACTTCACCCACACCGTTGGACTGGTGTGGTTTTCGTACTCAACCTCAGCCTCGGCAAGAGCAGTCTCGTCGTGCATGCACCAATAGACGGCGCGCAGGCCCTTGTAGACGAAGCCGTTTTCGTAAAAGGAGAAAAAAGTCGAGAGCACGACCGACTCATACTGCGGATTCATCGTGGCGTAGGGTCGGTCGAAGCGGCCGAAGATGCCTATGCGCTTGAACTGCTGGCGCTGCAGATCGAGAAACTTCTGCGCGTACTTGCGGCATTCTGCGCGCACGTCGGTGGGACGCATCTGCAGCTTCTTGCCGCCCAATTCCTTGTCCACCTTGATCTCGATCGGCAGGCCGTGGCAATCCCATCCCGGCACGTAAGGCGCGTCAAATCCCGCCATGGTCTTCGATTTGACGATGAAATCCTTGAGGCACTTATTCAGCGCCGTTCCCATGTGGATGGGACCGCTCGTGTATGGCGGGCCATCGTGCAAAATGTAAGTAGGCGACCCCTTGCGAGCCTCCCGGATGCGCTCGTAGATTCGCGTCTGCTCCCAGCGGGCCAGTATTTTGGGCTCGTTCTGAGGCAGGTTGGCCTTCATGGGGAAGGCGGTCTTAGGCAAATTGATGGTGGCTTTTAGTTCGAACGGCACCCGGTTGGATTCTCCAAATGTTTGAATCTGTTCATTATAGGGAGAGGCGCAGGGAACGTCCATGCGATGAGGATCGTGGCCGGAAATGGGGAGCCACTTCGTTTACAGCAGGCATTCCGCGAGGAAGTACACGACCTACGGGAACTTGGAAATACACTTCGTAAAGCAGCCACAGAAGGGGTACAATTTTACGAGAAGCCAAGGTTCGAGAGCTTAAAGCCCTTGGGGCGACAAGAACCGATTCTTTTAAGTAGAGAAGAGCTCAGGAAGAATTTAAAGAGGCAACTTGTTGGAAAGACTGCTCATCTGTGTAAAAGAGCCGTCGCCAGGAAGATAGCCCGTTCACTACCCCACCGGGGAGAACCGAACCGAAACAATGGCATCAACCGAAGTCAATCCGAACGTCGATCCGGTCGTCGCGGCGAACTCCAGCAACCAGCCGGAACTCCGCCTTCTGCTGGCTCCCGACACGTTCGAGCCGTTGTGGAAGTCGCTTTCCCGCGGCCTGGATGAATTCTTCTTTCCCAAGAAGCTTCCTCCGCTCAAGCTCGAATCAAAGCCCATCCCGGTAAAGGATATTTGGGGCTTCTACAATTATAAGAGAAATGGCGCTCTGGGTTCGACGGTCGCTCACGTGATCGTGATTGGATTGATCATTGGCGGCACGATTCTCGGACGGCGCCTCGTCACCAAGGTCGAGGCCAAACCGCAGATCAGCACCAAGCTGATCGATCCCGGTGACTTCATCCCGCTGAAGCCTGCGAAAACGCAGGCCGGCGGCGGTGGCGGTGGCGGTGACCGGGATGTGCTGAAGGCTTCACAAGGTCGTTTGCCAAAGTTCTCGATGGAGGCGCAGATCACGCCGCCGGCTGCAGTGATCCGTAACCTTCAGCCCAAGTTGGCGGTTGAGCCTACTGTGATGGTGCCGCCCGATATCAAGATCTTGGCCGCGAACAACATGCCGAACCTTGGAGATCCAAAGTCCAGTGCCGTCATTCCGTCGAATGGTACTGGCGGGGGTAGCGGGATCGGCGAAGGCTACGGAGGTGGTGTTGGCCCGGGAACGGGGCGCGGCGTGGGGCCCGGTGAGGGCATGGGTACGGGCGGTGGTGCTTACCGACCGGGCAAGGGAGTGACTCCGCCGCGCGTCATTTATCAAACCGATCCGGAGTTCTCCGAAGAGGCGCGCAAAGCGAAGTACCAAGGAACCTGCGTCCTCGGCCTCGTGGTGGATGCGAACGGCCGCCCCACGCAAATTCACGTGCTCAGCGCGCTCGGCATGGGGCTCGATGAGAAAGCGATCGAATCGGTCAAGAACTGGAAATTTGAGCCGGGTAAGAAAGACGGCCACGACGTAGCAGTACAGATCGCCGTAGAAGTCGATTTCCACTTGTACTGAGACACACTGTACTCAGTTCTCAATTAACAAGCATCCTTCCGAAGCACCGCAAAATGCAAGCGCACGTGCTGGCAAAGACCAAGCCTCTGATACAGCTCAATCGCGCGCACGTTATCTTCCCTGACATGCAGGAACGGCGTCTCCCCGCAGCCGCAGATCCGCCGCATCAACTCCGTCATCAGGATGCGCGCGTAGCCGTGGCCGGTGTGCTCGGGATGCGTGCAGACTGCGCTCACTTCCGTCCAGCCGGGGACTTTCATCCGCTCGCCAGCCAGGGCAACAAGTCTTCCCTCGCGGCGAATTCCCAGGTACGTGCCCAGTTCATGAGTACGCTTGCCGAATGGGCCAGGCTTGGTGAGGGCCGTAAGTTCTATCATCTCCGGCGAGTCGGCATCCCCGAGTTCGACGATCTCGTGGTCAGTCTTATGTGGGGACAGCCGCCCATTCGGCAGGCTCAGGGCAGGCTCCCGGCTGTCCTCCGGCCGCAGCCCGGCGTATGAGGACTGAGGGATATGGGCGCCGCCATTCTCGTAGACCATCCGCAGCAGGGAAGCTCCCGACACGAACTCCCACCCAGCGCGTGGTTGGTAAGGCTCGTCTAGAAACACGCCAATCGTCCCACGCGTACTCAGCAACCCCGCCAGCGATTCGTAGCCCTCCGGCGTGGGCTCGGGAAAAGCGCCCAGAAGCGTAACCTCGGGCATAAATCTGCGCGCCTGGCCGCAGGACTCCGCAAACTCGGTCTGCCGCGTGGTCAGCGCCTTCCAGATGATGTTGTCGAGCGGATGCATTAGCCTAAACCGTCCATTCTTGATTTGACGAATCAAAAGACCGTCCGGACACAGTAATTCTGTGAGCAGGGGACGCGCTATCCGAACCTTGCGCGCAAATCCCAATCGCCAGAACCTGGTTTCATGAATGGTTCCGCAGGGATGCTGCCGGTTCGACTGATCGCTCGAAGGGTTGGTTCGGGAAGGGCACGGCTTCAGCCGTGCCGTGCGGGTCGCTGAGGACGCGGGCTTTAGCCCCTGGGGCGGCTTCCTTTATTCCTTCAAATCCACGTGCTGCACATCTTCGATGGCATGGCCCAAAAAGCGCTCGCCCAAGCGCCGGAATTTCTCCACCGAGTCGGTAGCGAAAAACTTGAGACGCGGAACCGCCCGCCGTTCCTCACTGCCAGCCGCAGCAGGCGGCAAGAGATTCCGCAGACGCCCGGCAACCGCACGGGCGGTCGATTCGGCGGAGTCCACGACGATCACATGCGAGGACGCCACGCGATGCAACAGCGGCTTGAGCAACGGATAGTGCGTACAGCCAAGGACTAGAGCGTCCGCATCGTGAAAGCCGTCGGCAAACGCCTCACCAAGGTAGATACGAGCGACCTGTTCTGTCACGGGGTGCTCGACCCATCCCTCCTCAACCAAAGGAACCAGCAGCGGACAAGCCTTCTCCCGCGCATCCAAGCCCCGCGCCTCAAGCGCTTTCCGGTAAGCGTGGCTGCTGACCGTAGCCTCCGTGCCAATGACCACGACTTTCCTGTTCTTGCTGACGGAAGCGGCAGCCTCAGCGCCGGGCTCGACGACCCCCACCACCGGAACGTGGGCCGCCGCTGTAATGCGGTCGAGCGCCAGCGCAGTCGCGGTGTTGCAAGCAATGACCAGCAACTCGGCGCCGTGGGCTTCGAGATAGTGGGCCGCCTCGACGGCATAACGCGCCACGGTTTCGACCGACTTCGAGCCGTAGGGGAGGCGCGCGGTATCGCCAAAATAGACGTAATCGGCGTCGGGGATAAGTTCAAGTAAAGCTTTAAGAACCGTGAGCCCGCCAAAGCCAGAATCAAATACGCCGATAGTAGGACGCCGCATCGTCATAGTTGCCAGAACTGCATCCCGATGATAGCAGTGAGAACGGTGGGAGGCGGACCTTCAGAGATGACCAGATTTGTTCCCCTGAAGCTGAAGCTCCGAGAAGAGGTTCAAGGGCGCTCTTGGGTGGTCGAACTAGAAACCCTGGCCCCGGCAAACTCAGAGCTTCTTCCACAGCACAACCCGGGCGGGATCGGCGCCCCATGGGGGCAGGCGCGGGGATGTCCAAGGAAAGTGCATATCTTGTCAGTAGCTTCAGGCGAGAGAATGTGTTCGAACTTGCAAGCCTGCTGCTCGATTTCCGATTCGCTGTCCATGGCCAGGCTATCGGTGAACAGGCGTTCAGCCAGGCGATGACGCCGGATGATGCTGCCAGCCCGTTCGCGGCCGCGCGGCGTGAGTTCCACGATCAGCGTGCCATCCCCCGTCGAGGTAGCCACTGGCTTGAGCGCTTCATGGCAGGGATTCACAAACGGCTTATGTTCGTGGGGATGAGGCGGATGCGGCGTGGAGACGACAAACCCCATCTCGATCATCTTCTCAATCGCCAGACTGACGGGCAGCGCCCCGTGAACTTCCATGCGCTCGACTTCGGCAATTTCCCCATGTTCGGCCAGCACCCAGAGTTCTTCCAGCACCTCGTCGAACTGCTCCTCGTCGGCCATCGCAAAAACTTCCTGGAACGCGATCTTGCCATGATGGAACTCAACACGCCGGTCGGCCAGGCGCGCCACGACGGGATCGTGCGTCACCATCACGATGGCCCGCCCCTGCTGGTGAAACTCGCGCAGGAGCCGCAGCACGATCTCTTCGTTCTGCGCGTCGAGATTGCCGGTGGGTTCGTCGGCGAGAATAATCTTCGGATCATTAATCAGCGCCCTCGCGATGCAGACTCGCTGCTGCTCACCCCCTGAAAGCTGCGAAGGCAGGTGATGGGCGCGGTTGCCCAGCCCCACACGGGTCAGCGCTTCAATCGCTTCCTTCTCATCCGTCATGCTGTGGAAGTACTGCGCCAGCATGACATTTTCGACGGCGGTAAGGAAAGGAATCAGGTGAAACTGCTGGAAGATGAATCCAATCTTTTCCGCGCGCACGCGAGTTAAGTCAGCAGAGGACATGCCGGCAACATTCTGTCCGTCCAGCCAGATTTCGCCAGACGTCGGACGGTCCAGGCACCCGATCAGGTTCACCAAGGTCGATTTACCAGATCCGGACGGGCCCATGATGGAGAGCCATTCGCCCTGCCCGACGTGCAGCGAGATGTGGTCAAGCGCATGAATGGCGCCGTTCTGATCTCCCTTGCCATTCGCGCTCTCGTTTCCCGCGCCCTGGGAGGGGTAGAGCTTGGTCACGTCGTTGATCTGAATCATTTCACTCTCCTCGCAGGATGACCGCCGGCTGCACCCGGCGCAACATCGAAATCGGGAGAATCGCCGAAAGCAGCGTCACTACTATGCTACCAGCCAAAACGAAGGGCAGGACACCGAAACGTGGCACCACGGGAGCATGAAAGTTAACCCGTCCAATCCAGGCGGCAAGACCGATGCCCACGACAAACCCGATCACGGCGCCGGTCGCTCCCAGCGCTGCCGCCTCCGCGGCGAAGAATCTCTTCAGCAAGCGGTCGGAAGCGCCCAGTGCCTTCATGATGGCAAAATCCCGACGCCGGTCGAATACCCATCCCATCAGCGTCGAGAGCACGCACAGCGCTGCGGTCAAAATGATGAGACCGGTCGCCGCCAGCAGCGTGGCCCGAGTCTTGCCCAGCACCCGCGCTTCGCCTTCCACGATCTGCCGCACCGGACGCACATCGGCAGCCGGGATCGCCTGTTCGAGCTGGTGCATGATTGCAGTAATCTCTTCCGGCGAACCAGTGGCGGCGACCTCGATGGTCGAGGGCTGAATGCCCGTCCAGGCAACGAAGTCCGGCAGCGAAAGATAGACGCGACTATCTTCGGCGGCCCCGGTCTGCACCGTTCCAGCCGACGTGAGGTGGATGGTGTGTCCCTGAAAACTGAGGTCAAAGGGCTGATTCTTCGGCATGACGACAGAAGCAGCGCGGACGCCGACAAGCGCCGGGTGCCCCATTTCTCGCGCGTCTTGTGCGCGAGAAGTGGGGACTGCCGATGGCCAGTTGCTCACCGACCACCAGCGGTCAAGTTGCCGTACCCGTTCAAAATCCGTGCCCGCAACCACGACCGGTTGACCGTCGCCAGTCCGCGCAACCACGAGGGCGAACGGCGCGACCAGACCGCGACCCGCAAGAACGGATTCCGCCCGCGCGAGGGCGTCCGCGGGAAGTGAAGCGCCGTCTCTGCCCACGAGAATGACGTTCGCACCGTAGTTGCGGAACTCACGCCGCAACTTGGCCTGCACATCGACATAGAGATTCAGCATGGCAGTAGCGACCGCAGCGGCCACAACCATGGCAAGGAGAGCCGACGCAGCGCGTCCTCGACGGAGCACGGCCGCACGCACCAGCATCCGAAGAAACATCGACGTATGCGGAGACTGCCTGCGGCTGGCCGCCACTTCCTGCGCGGAATGAGAAACGCCCCTGCTCACAATTCACCTCTTAGCGCAAATACGGGGTCAAGTTCCACCGCTTTGCGGATGGCGGCGGCGCTTCCTGCAAAAGTAACGATTACCGCGATTGCCAGAATCACCGGCAAAAGCACCGGCGGAATCGTGATCTGCGAATTGAAAATGGAGCGGCCGATCTGCCGCGCAAGCAACTCTCCGGCAGCGAAGCCCACAAAGCCGCCGATCAAGGCGAGCGTCGTTGCCTCGGCGAAGAAAACAGAAGCGACCGCGAACCTGCCCGCGCCCAGAGCCTTCATCAACCCGACTTCCGCGCGGCGCTCGAAGATGGCGGTAGCCATGGCGGCCGAAACCGCCAGTGCCGAAGCAAACAGCGCAGCCAACGTGACCAGAAAAATCAGGCCCTCGATGCGAGTCAGTACAGCGCCTTCATTCTGCGCCACCTGGCGAATCTGCTCGGCATGAGAATGAGGAATTGCCTCCTGCAACTGGAAAGCGATCGACTGCGGATAAGGTGAGCAATACCACCGGTCATACACAGGGCCAGACATGCTCTTGGGATCGCGCCGCGCAAAAGCGTCCTCCGGCTTGGTAAGCGCACTGACATACACGCGGCGAACGGCGCCCGGCTTGCCTAGAATCTCCTGAGCGAGGGCGATCGGAGCTACGATTTGCTCGTCTTCCGCGCCGCCGGTGGAAAGGATTCCATTGACGCGCAACGGAAGGCCGGAAATCGTAACTGTATCGCCGGCCTTCGCCGAAAGGCGCGCCGCCAGCCGCTCCCCAAGCAGAACGTCCTGCGAATTGTCGTCCGGCCACGCTCCGGAAACCTTCCACCACGGGTGAGTGGAGCGCACTCCGGTGGTGAATTCTTCTTTCCCAAAGGAAACCTGCTTGGCGAAATAGGTTCCGAGCAGCATGAGGTTCTCCGTTTGTCCGTCCTTAGCCAGCGTAGCGTTCACCGGCAACATGGGCGCAAACCCGGTGATGTTGTTATGCCAGAATGTGCCCTTGATCTTCGGCAGGTCGGCTTCATTCAGAAACGCGCCGTCGCTCGGCGGTTTCAGGTTGACGCCGCCAATCTCCACATCCAGCGTGTCTTCCTGAGGAGTGACTAACAGGTTGGCGCCGATCACGCGTAACTCACGATTAATCTTGTCGCCAATGTCGGTAGCGACCGCAATCATCGCGGTAGCCACTGTGACGCCCAGCGTAATAGCCGCGCCGGCCAGCAACTTGCGCCGCTTCTGCCGCCGAAAGGATTCGTAGACGAGCCGCCCGAACATCCTTACTGCTTCTCGAACATGCGGCTGCCGGCCGCGATGTCCGCCTCCTGAATAATCACGGAGTCGGCGGTTTGGGTCGCTTTAAGCGGAACCGGGTTGCAGCCGCCCGCCGTTCCTACCGACTGCGGATTAATCGGAGCGGCGCAGTTCTTGCAAACCACTCCATTGGCCGACTTGTAGAAACCCACAGCACCGCAGATTTGACAGGCATCAAAAACCGTGGCCACCTTGCCATCCGGCTTTTGATAAAGCCAAAAGCGAATCGGCGTTCCGTTTTCCTGCGCCTGGTAGCGATGCAGGTCTCCGTCGGAAAGCTGGCCGAGCGGGATTCTCATTTCGCCGTTGATAAAGCTGACTTCGGTTGCGGGCGAGAGAGCGCTCTGGCTCTTGGCATAGACGAACTCCGCGGTCAGCATGGCAATGAAGAGGAAAGAGAAGATGTACACCGATGTCATCCAAAGCCGCTCTTTGCGAGCGGTCCAGACGGCCATGCGGCGCTGGGCTGACGAAGCCGGTTCGGGCACAGGCTCGCGCCGCTTAGCATCAAACAGCACCATCAGCGCGGCCAGCGCCACAATCGTCACGAAGAAGAAAAGATCGTTGCGTACGATAGGACCGATGATGGCCATCTCACGCTTGGAAGATGCAATCACGCCGCTTTCCGACAGTTCGTGCAGGCCAGCAATCACCAACTGCGCCGCCACTAGAAACAGAATCGCGGTCGTCACCCGGAAGAATTTCTGCAGGTTGATCCGCACGCTGCCCTTCACGAACATGACACCAAAGGCAATCGCCGCCAGCACGCCCAGAAGCGTGCCCAGAAAGCTCATCAGCTCGGTCGAGTTCAAAGAGACCGCGGAAAGGATCAGTACAGTCTCCGCACCTTCACGCAACACCATCAGGAACACAAAAAAGAACAGGCCCAGCCAGGCGTCGTCGCCGGCCAGCAGTCCAACCTTTCCCTCAATCTGGCCTTTCAGCTTGCGCCCCGTCTTCATCATGAAAACAACCATGGTGACCACGAAGAAGGCGGCAACCAGCATGATCCAGCCTTCGAACAGGTCTTCGTTCCAGTTCAGCCGGGAAATTGCGACGGCGACTCCGATGCTGCCGAGGAAAGCGGCAACCAGCGCGGCATAAACGGCCTTGCGCAAATCGTTCCGGCCAATCTTGGCCAGATAAGCCAGGGTAATTCCGACGATCAGGGCCGCCTCGACCCCCTCGCGGAGCGTGATGATGAAAGCCTGAAGCATCTATGAGGTGCCTACGATATTGAAAATGAATTTCAATTTCAACTTCAAGGATATGCTGCCAGCGGCGGAGGCGTCAATCCGCGACGCCACAAACGTGCATGATCCGCATCGCACGGGGAAATCTGGGATTAAACGGGTCTCGCGGCGCGGTTGGTTGGCGATTTATTAACAGTCACGGGATAGGATAGAGAGGATACTCAGGGTTTCCGTTCGATATCAACTGCAACATCGCGCCTCTGACGAACAATCCGGCCCATGAGAAACACCCCCGCAAGTGCCCCGAGAGTGACAAAAACCAGTGGCCTCTGCGTTGCCCGTCGCCAATGAAACGTAGTCATGATTCCGAAGAGCAGACCCCCTAGCGCCCATGACACGCCCATGTTCAATGCGCGCAAGCCGCCCTTTGGGCTTGAACATTGCTGGCGCTCTGTCGCTTCTTGCAAGCCACCACGCCATCATGCCGCCATAAAACCCGCCCCAAATAACAACGGATAGCCACTCGCGGGTCGTTCCCATTTCGTTGCCTCGACGTTCTCAGTGCTCCATTGTACGCCGCGGCGGTGGTCTGAGATTCCGAACAATGTGAATTGGCGTAATCAGACATTTCACTCATAACCTCTTCAGAAACGCCTCCGCCCGCTCTAACTGCGGAAACAACTTCTCCTCCGCCTGAAACTCCGCCGAGTGAACGCACCTCCGGCTCCCGCGCAGCCGCACCGGATGCTTCAGGTGCAGCATCTCGTGGTACACGATATATTCCACCGCGTAGCGAGGAACCAGAAACTGATCGAAGATGCGGCTAATCACGATGGCATTATGTGCCGGATCGTAATGCCCGAGGATGCGTCGGGTCTTGGTCGGGCTCCAACCCATCCGCGGGCGTCCCAGCAATCCGTGAAAAAAGCGCTGGTTCAGATCCTCAAAAACAGCATCGAGGTCGTACACGTGGCCTTTGGGAGAATGCAGCCGCTTGCGTCCGCGCATCTGCCGCACCAGATGTGCCCTGCTCACAACTTCATGGCTGACCACATACTTGCGATAGCGGGCCGCGTGCCCACGATCGATGGGCTTACGGTACATCTTGGCCAGCAGAATGTGGGCGATGGCGCGCACCACCGCGTCCGGTGCGCCCTCCAGCACATCGGAAAGCCGCACCAGCAGTCGGCCTTCGCGTAAGCGAATGGTGTTGTTGACGTTGGCAAACGCAAAAAACTCGATATCCAGCTCAGGCGGGACAACGCCAGGACGCAGTTGGCGATGTTCCTCATCGAAGATTTCGAGCAGTCCCTCACGCACAGTGAGCCCAGATTAGCACGGACTGATTCCCTGGAAATGGATCCTCGCGAACCATTCACTCAGACCTGCTGCCGGCCGGCTTCGAGTCCGACTTCTTCTTGTGCTTGGCGGCCTCTACCTGCTCGGCCAGGATCTTGCGATGCTCTTCTGCCGAACTATCGAGCGTGTCCAGGGTGTTGGTCAGAGCGAACTCGTATTGCTTCGCTTCTTCCGCGGGGACGTCGGCTGCGTCCTTCAAGGCGCGCAACTTGGCCTGAAATTCCGTATCGGCGTCCACGATCACCTTCAGCGGCTTGCGAATGTCGTTCTTGCGATCGATGTAGGTGTCGATGTTGTCATTCAATTCGTCATAGATCAGCAGGAAGTCATCCAGCCGGTCATGCGTTTGTCGCGGGCCGTCTTTAGTCTTGGGATCGCTGCGCATCTGCTCCAGCCCGACCAGGCGGGCCCGCGCAAACTTCACGTAAAGAGACAAGCGCTGCTCTGGCTCCCAACTGGCATCCCGGATCTGATCAATCTCCGGCTGGGTGAAGGGATCTCTGTGACGCTGCGCCGAGGCCAGCGCGGCTGTCAGGAACAGTCCAAGGCAAGCACGTGCTCGAAGAGAAGAAGCAGTCATTTCTTGCCAACTTTCGGAAACATGGCAGTCAGCAAATCGTCCCGAACCTTCTGCAAGCGGTCAACCGCGCTCTGCACTTGCTCCTGGTCGTCATGCGAGACAGTGTGCTTGAGGTCGGCCAGCTTGCGCGCCATCTTGCGGATGGCGATCTCGCTCGGTTTTTCATGCTTCCGCGACTGAATCGCATAATCGCGCGCCAGCTCGGAATACGTGATCACGTCGGCCAGAGCAGCCTTCGCCTGATCGCTGTCGCCGGCCACATAGAACCGGTCAGCGGCATCCAGTTGCCGCTCCGATATGTGAATGCACAAAGGCGGACGATCAGCAACGCTGGCATTGGCCACTCGCGCCTTCAGTTCATCGATGGTAGGCTCCGGCGCCCGGCTCAGCGCGAAACACACCCCCAGGGTCGACAACATGAGGCCCGCTGCCGCAATCCGCCAGAATCGTGAATGTTTCATCCGGAACAGCATTGGGCTCGACTGAAACTAGTTCTTCGGTTCAATAGCGATAAGCCGATGTTTCGCCCGCCACTCATAATCAGGATACTTCCCATTGGCAGTCTTGAGGAAGAGCCGATAGTTTGCGGCGGCGTTCTTGAAGTTGCGCAAATGATCGTAGGCCGACGCCCGCAGGAAATAAGTTACGGGATTCTCTGGCAGCAGCTTCACCCGGGCATCCAGCGCCCGAATCACGAGCGGGTAATCCTTATTCTCGCTGGCGGCGAACGCGAGGCCGCCATACGCCTCTCCAAGGTCGGGCTTGAGTTTCACCGCAGTACCGAACTCCTGCTGAGCTTCCGTGAACTTCTTCTGCGGCAGTAGAGCTTCGCCCAGGCGGCGATGCAGTTCAGCCTCGTTCGGGTGAGCGGCCAGCAACGCGCGGTACGCAGTTTCGGCTAAGTTACTCTTGCCCGCGGTTGCATACAGGTCCGCGAGATCGCGCTGTGCGTCCTCGTCGCCCGGCGCCAGCCTGATTCCCGCTTGCAGTTCGGCGATGGCAGCGTCATTCTTGCCCTCGGCGGCAAGCACTCGTCCCAACTGGACGTGCGCCGGAGCAGAGTCCCCATGCTCCGCTAGCAGCTTACGCAGATAATCCTCTGCCTCAGGAAACCGGTGTCCGCGCATGTAGATGTTTGCCAGACCGATAACCGCGTCCGTGGACCGGGAGTCGAGCACCAGCGCCCGTTTATATTCCTGCTCCGCCTCGGCAAACTTATTCTCCTCCTCCAGAAGATGCCCCGCGGAAAGGTGAGGCTCGGCCTCCTTGGGTTGCAGACTCGCCGCGCGCTGGTAGGCGGCAAGCGCCTCTTCAGGCTTCGACTTTGCAATCGTCTGAGCCAGCGAGAGCCATGCCCGGTATTCACCCTCGGCAGGGTGACTGGTAGGCTTCAGCCGGGTCGCAGCCCGCAGAAACTCCTCGGCGTCCGGCTGGCCAGTCTTGGCAAGTTGCAGCCCAAGATTCAGGTTTGATTCAAAGACATCCGGCTTGGCCGCAACCGACTTACGATAGGCCGCGATTGACTCGTCCAGCTCACCCAGACCATTTTCGACGAAGCCAAGATCGAACCAAGCCACGTAACTCGCCGGATCCTGGTCAACGAGTTTGCGCAGCAAGGGCTCGGCAGCCGAATAATCCCGCTTTTCAATCGCCGTTTCCGCCCGTGCAAGTTCCGGCGGCTGCGAATCCTCAACCGGAACCGAAATGTGATGAACGGATCTGTGAGTGCCTTGTGACGAGGACTGTCCCGCGGGCGGATTGGCATCCTGCGCCACCAGGCCCATGCCCACCGCCAAAACCAGTAGGCAGCCCGAGAGGAATTTACTTGCTCCCATTGGAACGCGAAGCTCCGTTGCTATTCCCATTCAGCAGCCGCGCCAGATACTTACCCGTGTAAGAACCAGGCACCTTGGCAATCGCCTCCGGCGGACCCACTCCCACAATTTTGCCGCCCCGCGCTCCACCTTCCGGCCCCAGGTCGATCACCCAGTCGGCGGTCTTGATCACCTCCAGATTGTGCTCGATCACCAGGATGGACCCGCCTGCTTCTATAAGACGGCGGAAGGCCGCCAAAAGTTTGCTGACGTCGTCGAAATGCAACCCAGTCGTAGGCTCGTCAAAAATATAAAGCAGACGTCGCCTCCGGCGGCCTTCATCCGCGCGCGCCGCGCTGGGCCGCCCAATCTCACGCGCCGCCGGCTGCAAGTGAGCCGCCAGCTTCATGCGCTGCGCTTCTCCCCCGGACAAGGTTGTCGCCGACTGTCCCAGCCGCAGGTATCCCAACCCAACCTCCTCCAGCACCCGCAGTTTCTCGGTGACCTTGGGCACTTCCGCAAAAAACTTAAGCGCCTCCTTCACCGTGAGGTTCAACACTTCATGAATATTCTTGCCGTGGTAGCGAACCTCGAGCACCTGCGCCTTGTAGCGTGTCCCTTTGCACTCTTCGCAGATCAGTTCAACGTCCGCAAGGAACTGCATCTCCACCGTAACCGTGCCGTCACCCTGGCAGGTCTCGCACCGTCCGCCGGGGATGTTGAAAGAAAAGTGTCCCGAGGTAAATCCCCGTTTCTTGGCTTCAGGCAGCGAGGCAAACAGATCGCGGATCGCGTCAAACGCCTTGATATAAGTCACCGGATTCGACCGCGGCGTCCGCCCGATCGGAGACTGATCGACCAGAACCACTTCGTCAATAAACTGGTCACCCTCCAGGCTCTCCCACGTGGCCGCGCCCCCAACTCGGCTCGTGGTTGCCTGCTTCTTGGCTTCTCCCAGCGCTTGATAGAGAACCTGGTGCAGCAACGTGGATTTCCCCGACCCCGAAACCCCCGTGATCGCCACCAGCATCCCCA
>OCZU010000207.1_pt1 | contig 42813 bp, 40 predicted proteins | sample 1539001 | NCBI WGS metagenome assembly OCZU01 (sample SAMEA3539306, study PRJEB22396) | soil metagenome | biome: tundra; feature: field; material: soil | place: USA | collected 2010-05 | depth 0.15 m | reverse complement strand
CGGGGTGAAGTTCAACGGCACCGTCTACGTCCTCACGGTCACCAAGTAGGGCGCTGCCAAGTCCCCGCCAGACCGTACGCGCGTCCGCAGGAGGAGGCACCCGCGGGCGTCTTCGGCTGCACGACCAGGCTCGCGCCGTGCTCGGCGAGCAGTCGCTGCTTGCGCTGATGGCGCCCGTAACGCTCAGTGCTCCGCGCTGAAGCGCTGCCGCAGTTCGACCTTCCTGACTTTGCCTGTGACGGTCCTCGGCAGCGCGTCGACGATCTGTACGCGCTGCGGCCAGAACCGGTGCGTCACGCCGGTCGCGGCCAGGTACGCGTTCAGTTCGTCGAGCGACGGCGGCCGTCCGGCAGGTACGATCACGGCGCAGATGGCCTCATCGAGGTTCTGGTCAGGCAGGCCGATGATCGCGATCTCCTTGACCTGCGGTTGCCTGGCAAGGATGGCCTCGATCTCGGTGACTGGCACGTTGAAGCCGCGGTTTATCACGATGTCCTTGACCCGGCCGTTGATTCGCATGCCGTCACGACCGTCGGGCCGCGCCAGGTCACCGGTATCGAACCAGCCGTCGGCGTCAAGAAATGCGGCGTAGTCCTCATCGCGCTTGTAATAGCCAAGACACTGACAGGCCCCGCGGACCCACAACCTGCCCGAGCCGTCTGAATCGCCGGGAACGGCAGAGGCTTCGATGCGTATCTGCATGCAGTCGATGGGTCGGCCGTCGCTGTGTGCCGCCCAGTCGGCGGGGTCGTCCCGCCGCGTCATTGTGACCGGGCCGTTTTCGGACATGCCCCAGAGCGCGAAGAGCGGCGCACCGAGAAGCTCGCGAACCTCCTCGACTATGTGCGGCGGGACCGGCGCCGAGCCGGTGACCACGGTGCCGAGCGTGCTGACATCACGCGGATTGGACCGTTGTGACGCGAGCAGCTTGAGCAAGTAGGGCGGCGAGCCGTAGAACGTCGTGATGCCGTGCCGCCGGATGAGCTCGAGACCGTGATCGGGATCCCAGGCGTCCTGTATTACCGCGGTGCAGCCCAACATGACCGGTATCAGCAGGCCCTGCACGAAGCCGGTGTAGTGAGTGGCAGCGTGCGAGACGAAGCTGATCACCGAGCTGTCCATACCAAGTATGTCGACGTAGGCGCTGATGCCCGCGTACAGCGTGTTCTGGCTGTGCAGCACGCCCTTCGCCTCACCCGTCGTGCCGGAGGTGAACAGGATAAGGAAGGGCTCGTCAGGGCCGAGTGCGAGATCAGCGAAATCAGTTTCGGGTTCGTTCGCGAAGCGGGCATCCGGTGACTGGCCTTGGCTGGTCGGCGTCGTCGGGAAGTAGTCGGCGAAGCTCAGAGTTCCCGCCGGGCGATCCGGGCCCGCCACGATGACATGTTCGAGCTCGGGCAGCTCGCCGAGCAGCCCGGTCACGATCTCAGCGAGCCTCGCACCGTCCCACTCAGTCACTGTTATGCACACGCGGGCCGCGGTCAGCCGCAGCATGTGCGACATCTCGTAACGCCGGTAGATCGTCATCAGCGGGCAGAACCGCGCACCGACCTGCGCGCAGGCTAGGCCAATGGGCAGCGTCTCCAACCGGCTCGGCAGCTGCACGGCGACCGTATCGCCGCGCTTGACGCCGAGGCGGAGCAGCGCTGCAGCGAATCTGCCGGTGAGCCTGGCAAGTTCGGCATAGTCGATTTCGCTGGACGTTCCCTCTTGCACCCGGTAAGCGATCACCGCCGTCCTGCCTGGCATGTCACGCGCATTTCGCCGCAGGTCGTCGAGGAGAGTCTGGTCACGCCACCAGCCGCTGGCCCGATACTGCGCTGCAGCTTCTAACATCGCGGCCGCCATTCGCCATGAAGCGGGAGATCCCTCGGTAACCGGAGCAGTTTACCGCTGGCCGTGGACGCGATGCAGAAGGTCAGACAGGCCGGCCCGGTCAACGGCCCGTCGATCAGGCGGCGGCCAGCTCCGCCACCGGCGGAGCGGGTCGGGATGCTGGGAACGCTCAGAGCCAGCCCTGTTCGTCTGCCGTCCGCACCGCCTCTGCCCGGTTGCGTGCCCCGGCTTTGGCGATCGCGGCTGACAGGTAGTTGCGGATTGTCCCTTCGGACAGGAAGAGTTTCTCTGCGATCTCAGACACGGTCGCTCCCGGGCGGGCAGCGACCAGCACGTCGCGCTCTCGCCCGGTCAGAGGGGAGGCTCCGCTGACGAGTGTGGCGGCGGCCAGCGCCGGATCGACAACGCGTTCGCCCGCCATAATCCGGCGGATCGCGTCGGCGAGCAGCTCCGCCGGCGCGTCCTTGACGACGAATCCGTACGCGCCGGATTCCATCGCCCGGCGCAGGTAACCGGGGCGCCCGAAAGTCGTGAGGATGAGCGAACGGCATTCCGGGATCTCGTGGGCGAGGACGCCTGCCGCGGCGAGGCCGTCGATCCCTGGCATGTCGATGTCGAGCAGCGCGATGTCGGGATGGTGAATCCGGGCAGCGGCGACCACCTCGTCACCGCGCCCGACGGCTGCTACTACCTCGAAGTCCTCCTGCAGCGAGAACAGCGCGGCGAGTGCGCTGCGGATGAGTTCCTGGTCGTCAGCGAGCAGGAGCGAACCATCACGCCCTCCCCGCTGGTGACAGCGACACCCGCAGCCGCCATCCCTTCGGCTGCAGCGGCCCGGCATCGACGACATCGCCAGCCGCGGCAACCCGCTCGCGCAGGCCCGACAGGCCGTTGCCCGGCGACGCGGCCCGGCCCACGCCGTCGTCCACAATTTCGACCGAGGACGGTGACAGCCGCACGGCGCATGAGCTGGCATGCGCATGGCGAACAACGTTCGTGAGGCCTTCGCGCACGACCCAGCCGAACAGCTCCTGGTGCTGCGGATCGACAACATCGGCGGCACGGGGAAGGTCGGCCGTGATGCCGGCGGCACGCAGCAGCTCCCGCCCGGTGGCGAGCTCCACGGTGAGGGTAACGTCGCGATAGTTGGCAACGGCAGCCCGCACGTCGGCAAGCGACCGCCTGGCGATGTGCTTCACCTCGGCGATCTCCTGGAACGCGCGGGCAGGGTCGGCCCCGCCAACTCGGCACGCGAGACCGGCTTTCACCGTGATCGTCGTGAGCGAATGCCCGAGCAGGTCGTGCAGGTCGCTGGCGATCCGGATGCGCTCGTTCTCGGCCGCCAGGCGAGCGAGCTCCGCTCGCGCTTCGGCGAGTGCCTGATTGCCCCGGAGCACCTGGACGAAGCCGAACATAGCGAGCGCGACGACCGGGATCGCGACCGGCGTGACATCTTCGAACGCATTAGCGAGACTGACATGCCACGACGGGATAGCGACCGGGACCAGGAGCGCTGCGAGCGCCAAGGCGATTACCAGCGGCACGGAGCGCCGGCCCAGACGAGCCACGGTCATGATGGTGATGAACACGCACAGGACGAATCCGGCGGCACGCGCGAACGGCAGCTCCGCCAGGAACAGCGCGAACATGACGCCATAAAGAGCCCAGAACCGCCTCGGGTTCGCCTCAGAAAGCGGCAGGAAGAGCCAGCAGACGACGAATGCGGCGAGGATGGCGTACCCGCAGACCTCGCCCGCGCCGCGCGAGTTCCTGGCCACCGCGATGGCAAGGTAGGCAAGGTAGACCAGGGGGATCGCGAGCAGGACGAGCTGGCGCCACCCCTGTGCCCACTTGCGCTGACTGGCTAGCCACTCCGCTTCAGCCGGACTGACCGGCTCAGCATCTACGTTCACGTTTGTCCAGCTTACTGGGACCCGGCCCGCTCATACCCGGCTCGTATCGCGCCGATACGCCAGAACGGCGAGCGGCACGAGGACGGCAGCCCAGACGGCAATCACGAGCCATCCCTCCGCGGGCCAGCTGCTGCCGCCGAGCCCGGTCTTCCCCGCCTGCACCAGCCAGTACGAGGGGAGGCCCTTGACGATCTCGAACATCGCGCCCGACCTTGCGACCTGGAACCCGTACGCGCCGCCCAGCAGAGCGAACAGCGTCGTGATCCCGGCCACCGCCGGGAGAAGGGAGTCGGGGGTGAGCACGTGTCCGAGCAGGATGCCGAGTACGGCGAAGGGAACGAGGCCGACCAGCGGCAGGCCGATTACCGTCAGCCATCCGCCGGCCGAGAGCCGCACGCCGAGCATCGTTCCGGCGACGCACATCGCCGCGATGGTGAGAGCCGCCATCAGGTATCCGCAGAGCACCTTCGCACCGAAGTAGCACCAGCGGTGAGCGGAGTGATCCGCAGCTGGCGCGTCCAGCCGACCGAGCGCTCGGCGGCGATCAGCGAGCCCCGCGACACGACGGCGGTCATTGTTCCCACGGCCGCCATCCCGGTCATGAAGTAGAGGGGGAATCCGATGCCGTCGAAGACTGCCCGCCTGTTCGCCCCCGCAACCGTGAAGAACAAGACGAGCGGCCACGCGAGGGAAAAGAATATGAACTGCCAGACGCGGAAATTGCGGAGCACCTCGTAGCGGAGGTACGTGTAGCCAGCCAACAGAACTTCCTGCCCTTCGCAGCTTCTGACAACGTCTTCGTCGGCGGTGAGCGCAAGGAACGCCTCTTCGAGTCCGGCACCGCGCACTTCGACATCGCGTGCCGCAGGGAACCGGTCGAGCAGCCCGCGAAGCGCCATCTCCGCATCAGCACAGGCGAGGATCACGGCGTCACCTCGCAGGTCGGCACTGCTCACTCCTGCAATCGCGGCGACTTGCGCCATGTCGGCGCCGGGCAGCGTTGCGCGGATCGTCCGGCCGCCCGCCCTGGCCTTGATCTCGGTCGCTGGGCCGTCCGCGACAATCCGGCCCCGAGCGATCATGACGATCCGGTCTGCGTAGGCGTCGGCCTCCTCCAGATAGTGCGTCGCGAAGATCACGGTCTTGCCGCGCGCCGCGGCCCCTCGCATCGAGGCCCAGAACTGGCGACGGCCGTCAATGTCGAGGGCGGCGGTCGGCTCATCGAGCAGGAGCAGGTCCGGATTCGCGACCAGCGCGATGGCGCAGCGGACCCGCTGCGCCTGGCCTCCGGAAGCTTCGTAGTCCGCCGGTCGGCGAACTCCGCGGTCCCGGTCAGCCTCAGCACCTCATCCACCGGGAGCGGCCGGGGGTAGAGCGAGGCGACCACGGTGAGGAGCTCTCGGACGCTCAGGTGCGGGATCAGCGACCCGGTCTGCAGCATCCCGCCGACGATGCCCGCCGCGACGGCTCGCGCGGGCGACATCCCGAACAGGCAGACGCTGCCGGAATCAGGCCGGGTAAGGCCGAGCACCATGTCGATGGTCGTCGTCTTGCCGGCGCCGTTCGGGCCAAGCAGAGCGACGGTCTCACCGGGGGCGATTGTCAGGTCGATCGAACGGACGGCCCGAACGTCGCCGTAGGACTTGGAAGGGTGAGAAAGAACAATCCCAGCGGAAAGCGTGGTCATTAGCCATGGCATCAGGGTGCCGCGCCGCGGGCTGAGCGGTGTAGTGCCGGGACTCACCACTTCGCTGTGACAAATGTCAGAAGCCTTATCTGCTATCGCCTGTGCACCCGGGCGCCGCATCGGCGGCCGGGGGCGTGCGATCATATTCATGCCAGCCGTAGTCTGTGGGCGTGCCGCTGCTCGGACGGCCCAGGCTGCGCTCGGGACGGCGTGGCCGGGATCCGGGGAGTGCACTGCTGGTTGGTTGGTTGGATGATGCAGCTGGCGCAGGCTGGTCTGGCCCGGGGTCATCCCGTGCGTCCGGCGGGTTCCTGCCCAAGCCAGGTGCTTCACGCGAGTGGAGGTGATGTCCGGTGGCGGGCTACGAGGCTGCCGCTGCTCGTCCGGGTCACGGGCTCGACCCGGCCGTGTCGCATTCGGCCCGGATCTGGAACTACTGGCTGGGCGGCAAGGACAATTACGCCGTCGACCGGGAGGCTGGCGACAAGGTCGCCGCGATGCTCCCGAGCATCGTGGCGCAGGCCCGGGCGGACCGGGCGTTTCTGGGACGGGCGATCCGGTACCTGGCGGGCGAGGCGGGCATCCGCCAGTTCCTGGACATCGGTACCGGGCTGCCGACCGCGGATAACAGTCACCAGGTGGCCCAGCGGGTGGCGCCGGAGTCGCGGATCGTGTACGCCGACAACGATCCCCTCGTGCTGGTCCACGCACGGGCGCTGCTGACCAGCACGCCCGAGGGCGCGTGCGATTACGTCGACGGTGACCTGCGTGACCCGGAGAAAGTTCTTGCCGAGGCGGCGCGGACCCTCGATTTCGCCCGGCCTGTCGCGCTGATGCTGCTGGGCATCGTGCACCACATCCCCGACACCGGCGAGGCGTACTCGATCGTCCGGCGGCTGATGGCAGCGCTGGCGCCGGGCAGCTACCTCGTGATCAACCACTCGACCAGCGCCGTGCACGGCGCGGCCATGGAGGAGGCGGTGCGGCACTGGAACCGGGTCGGCACGCCGTCCATGACGCTGCGCAGCCCGGAGCAGATCGCCCGCTTCTTCGACGGGCTGGACTTGCTGGAGCCCGGAGTGACGTCCTGCTCACGCTGGCGGCCCGACCCCAGCGCAGCGTCCGGGCGGCCCGCCGAGGTAGACGAATTCTGCGGCGTCGCACGCAAGACATCAGATGCCGGCCCGCCCCCGCTGGCCTGACCCAGCCGCGGACACCGGGCAGGCAGCCCGCCGGCGCTCCGCCGGCTAGCTGTACTGACTCATATGATCGCGATGTGGTGCGTACCCCTGGTGAGCCGTCGTCGATGACCGGAGGCCCCGAGTTCTTCTTCGCTCTTGGAGGCTGTCGCGGGGTCGGCACGATCGTTGATAGCCTCTATGACCGCCTTGAGCGCGACCGGGAGCTAGCGCGTCTCTTTCGGAGCCGCCGTGTCGGCGAGAGGGAACGCCTGAAGGAGTTCTTCGAGACGATATTCGGGGGCAAGTCAAGCGGCATCCGCGATGTCGGCATCCAGCGCCGCCACCTTCATCGGATGATCAGTGCCGCCGAGTCCGCTAGGTGGCTTGCGCACTTCGGTGCAGCCTTGGACGAGGCCGGTGTCGCCGGGCAAGCGCGAGCCGCCGTCATGGACATGCTGCGAGCGCCTGCAGCGCGTCTGGTGAATGATGGCGCGCCCAAGAACGTGCTCAAGCAGGCGATGGCGTTGGCGGGCAAGGGCGATGTGTACGCCGTCGCCGCCCTCGTCGAGGACCATCCCCGACTGATCGATCAACGCGGGGGTGACGGGGTCACGATGCTCTGGACCGCTGCCCGGCGGGGACGGATCCCGCTCGTTCGCTGGCTCGTTGCCCAGGGCGCGGACGTCGAGATCCCCGGCTCGGCCGTTCACATGACGCAGGTAATGATCTCGCCCTACTGCATCGCGGTGCGATCACGCCGCGCCGAGGTAGCGCGGTATCTGCTTGATCACGGCGCGCAGGTAGACGTATTCTGCGCCGCGTTCTTGGGTGAGCTCGACGCGCTTGCCGATCACATCACTGCGGGGCTGGCCAGCGCGCAGTCACCGCACGAGGACCTTCACCCCGTCACGCCGCTGCACCATGCGGTCGACGGAGGTTCCGTCGCGGCCGCCGCCCTGCTGCTCGAGAGCGGAGCCGACGCGCGCACGGCTGGCGGGCGGCTTCTCACCTCGGCAGCGAGGCAGGGCGCGATCGAACTGGTACGCCTGTTGCTTGATCATGATGCCGACCCTGCGGACGCGGAGAGCCTCGGCCCCCTTGGCCACGACCGGACCATCGGCGAGCTCCTCGTCGCGAAAGGGTTCGATCTGAACGTTCCCATCCGTGACCAGGAGACACTCCTGACCATGGCCTGTCGCGCGGACAAGGGCGAGCACCCCCAGACGGTCGCGGCCCTGCTGGAACTCGGCGCCGATCCGAACGCGCCGAACGCGAAGGGAAGAACACCGCTCGCAATCGCGACGAGCGCTGGCTTCGACGAGACCGCCGCGCTCCTGAAGGCCGTGGGGGCGCGCTGACCGGGAGGAAGCCGACTGGACGTACACCGACTCCGGCACCGCGGGTGCGGCGCAGCGAACTGCTGTTCCCTTACCCAGCAGCCGCACCGAACTGCTCGCGGCCATGGGCTACGCCGATACCTACGACCCGACCGGAACTGCTCGTAGATCACGCGGGCTTACCGCCTGCACAAGCTTGACGCCGTCGAAATTAGATATCACAATGATATGTAGATGACCGGACGGCGCGGGCCTGCCTGGCCGGCGGCTTCGATGTCAAGGAGACAGGCATGGGCGATGTAGCCATCGAAGTGCGCGGGCTGCGCAAGAGTTTCGAGGCGAAGGAGGCGGTTGCGGGGATTGATCTGGAGATTGCGGCGGGTTCTCTCGCGGGACTTGTCGGACCGAACGGGGCGGGGAAGACCACGTCCCTGTCGATGATGACCGGCTTGCTCCGACCGGACACCGGCCGGGTTCTGATCAACGGACTGGACGTGTGGGCCGACCCGCGTGCCGCCAAGGCGGTCATCGGGGTGGTGCCGTCTGAGGCGAGGCTGTTCGAGCGGTTGAGCGGGGAGGAAATGCTGGAATACGCCGGCCGCCTGCGCGACCTGTCCGCCGGCGAGGCGCGCTCGCGGGCGGCGCAACTGCTGGAGGTGCTCGACCTGACGGCGGACGCGAGGCGGCTCGTCGCTGACTACTCCACCGGCATGCGCAAGAAGGCTGCGCTCGGCTGCGCCCTGATCCACAACCCTTCGGTGCTGTTCCTGGACGAGCCGCTCGAAGGCGTGGATCCGGTCTCCGCCGACGTGATCCGCCGGCTGCTGACGCGCTTGGTCAGCTCCGGCTCGACTGTGCTGTTTTCCAGCCATGTCATGGAGCTGGTCGAGCAGGTCTGCGACCACGTCTCGGTCATCAACAAGGGCAAGATCGTGGCAACCGGCACCACAGATCAGGTGCGGGGTGGCAAGACCCTGCAGCAGGCATTCATCGACCTGGTCGGGTCAAGGACAAGTGAGGAGGGATTGTCATGGCTCGGCTCCTCGTCCAGCTGAAGCTGCGCCTGCTGCGCAATGCGCTGCGCTCGTCAAGACGCGCCAGGGTGTCATTCATCCTCAGTACGATCTTCGCCGGGCTGACCGCGATCGGTGCGTTCCTGGTCCTGGCCGCACTCCGCGGCCAGAGTGCGTCGGTCGATCTGACCGCGGCCCTCTTCACCGTGGTCGCATTCGGCTGGCTGATCCTGCCGATCATGGCCTTCGGTCTGGACAGCACTCTGGACCCGGCCACGCTTGCCCTCTACCCGCTGCGCACTCGTCCGCTCGCCGTGGGACTGCTGGCCGCCTCGGCCACCGGCGCCTGGCCGCTGGCCAACCTGATCGGCCTGCTCGGGGTGACCGTCGGGCTCGCCCACGGTGGCCTCAGCGTGCTCATCGCAGTGGTCGCGGTGCTGCTGGAGGTGCTGTTCTGCATCACGCTGACCCGGTATGTGACCACCAGCATGGCGAGGCTGCTGCGCTCACGCCGCGGCAAGGACTTCGCCGCATTCCTGCTCCTGCCGATAATCGCCTGCTATGAGCTCTTTACCCAGGTGCTGCCCAGGGCAGCATCCGACGGCACGCTCACTGCGGCGAGTTTCACCGGTGTCGACAAATGGATGCGCTGGCTCCCGCCAGGCCTGGCCGCGCATGCGATCCAGGACGCCTCCACCGGGCACTCCGGCACCGCCCTGCTGCGCCTGGCGCTGCTGGCCGTCGTCATCGTCGTGCTGGGCTGGCTGTGGATACGGTCCCTTAGTCGTGCCTTGGTCAGCACCGACGCCTCTGCCCGGCCATCAAAGGTGCACGGGACGGCGCTGCCCCTGGCCCGGTTTGGACTGCGCGGCGCAGTGGCCGCCCGGTTCTGGATCTATCAGCGCCGCGAGCCCGCATCGCTTACCTTGTGGGGCATCACCGCGATCATCATGGTTACCGTGTCCATGAGCTCCATCGTGGGCTCGGGCGGCCATCCCGACGTCGTCCTCGGGAGTGCCGTCCTCGGTGCCGCGTTCGTCGGGGTCCTGCACGCCAACGCGATCGGGGCAACCGGGCCAGCTTTCGTCATCGAGGCCGTGGCGCTGACCAGTCGCCGAAGGCTGCGAGCCTACTTCTCCGGTCAGAACATCGCGATGAGCGTGATCGCGGTACCGCTGCTCACCGCAGTATCCTTCGGCCTGGCGGCCCTGGTCGGGCGGCCAGCGTCCGGATTCCTGGCCACGGCGGTGGCCCTGGCCGGGCTTGGTGCCGCTCTGGGCCTGAGCAATATCTACTCCGTCACGATGCCTTACCCGATCGAGAAGCGAGTCGGGACTCCGATGCCCACGGCCGCGGACGGATACACCGCCTACCAGCTCGGCGGTACCTTCGGCAACCTCGTCGGGGTCGCGATCGCGGTCATTCCGGTGATCATCGCCGGCGTGCTGACCAGCACCGATCCGGCGGCAGTCCGGACCCCGGTGCTCGTCATCTGCGCAGCCGCGTATGGTCTCGCGCTGGCCTGGATCGGCGTGCGGATCGCGGCCCGCACGGCTGAGGCGAGACTGCCGGACCTCTGCCAGGTCGCCACCAGCAGCAAGCCTTAGTCTCACCTGGAACCCGGCACAGGACTGCCGCGATCAGTGCGGGACCGGTTACCGTGGCGAGGTGACCGACACAGACGCGATTGTGGAGCGGATCCTGACCTGTTACGGCACCATTACCGTGGTCGGCGCGAGTGCGGCGGCTGCCAAGGCGGCGCACTCAGTGCCGGCGCACATGCAGCGACACGGCTGGCGCATCATCCCGGTCAACCCCCACGCCGACCAGATCCTCGGCGAGCAGGTCTACCGGACGCTCGCTGACATCCCCGAGCAGGTGGGCCTGGTGGACGTGTTCCGGCCGGACTGGCAGGCGCCGGACATCGCCCGCCAGGCTGTCGCGGCGGGCGCCACCGCCCTGTGGCTGCAACTGGGCATTGCCTCGGCGCAGGCACGGGCGATCGCTGAGCGCGCCGGGCTGCTGTACGTGGAAGACCGCTGCCTGGTCATCGAGCAGCGTCGCCTCGGGCTGGAGGCACCTGCCCGCTAACGAGGCCGAACGTGCTATCCGGTCTGTGGGGCGGCAAGCTGGAGAGAATAGTTACCGCCATGGCTTGTCCGTTGCCCTCCGGGGTTGTCGATCTGATCGGCGAGGACGCGGAGCGTCTGCCCGGTTCCGGCTCGTGCGTTGTGGCGCGTGGGCGCGGGCAGGTCGCCAAGATGTCTCCCGGTTGAGGGGCGTGGAAGATCGGCACCTTCGCCTTGGTCTCGACCCGGACCGGGGTCTCGCCGGGCGGGCGGACCTCAAGGATGTACTTGTGGTGGTCCCAGTCCACGCCATGCATGTCCGTGTCGACGACGTTTCCGCTGCCCTCGTCGGCGAGGATCTGAGCCTCTGTTGGCACTTTCTTGTCAAACATCACCCCAGTATGAATCAGGGCACGACCCATTCCACGTCGAAGGGTGAGTTGGCGAGACTGCCGTGACGGTCGAAGCACTCGATGTCGATCGCCGGGGTGAGTTGCTGGTCCCATCCGCGTACAGGGTAAAGGTGAAAGTACGCCTGGCCCGGCGCATGAGTCTCACCGGTGCGCCGATCCTACCGGCAGGAACATCCCGCTGCATTCCCGCTGCTCAAGCTCACCCAGGCCCAGCGGTGCGGTACGTCGGCGCAGGCGAGCTAGCCGCAAGAAGCGCTGCTACTGCTCCGGCGGAACGCCGACCGCGGGTACGGTTGCGGCCCGGCGGACTGTTCCGGCGTTCCGGCCGCGCCGGCGGACCATCGTCGAAGCCGCGTCGATGTCATGGATGGTCAGCGCGACGGCACTGCCTGCCACGGCCAGCCCGGCGGCGATGAGGAAGGCTGTGTGATACGCGGCGAGATTGGGCGCGACCCGGCCCGACACGACTGTCGTGGCGCCCGCGGCCACGATCGCGGTGGTGAACACGGCGACGCCGGCTGCGCTGCCGAGCTGGCGGATGACGTTGAACACCGTCGAGGCGCGGCCCGTTGCCTCGGGCGAGATGGTGGCGAACGCGGCCGCCTGCGCGGGAACGAAGACCTGGCCCATCGCAGCCCCGAGGCAGAACATCAGCAGCCGCATCCACCACAAGCTGGTCTGCGCTCCGACCAGGCTCATCAGCCCGATCGAGGCGCTCACTCCCGCCATTCCGAGCGCGATGTTCCGGCGCGGGCCGAGCACGGGGTAGAGCACCCGGCTGGCGAGCTGCGCGCCCGCCATCACCCCGAGCGCCTCGGGGAACGTGCTCAGGCCCGAGCTGAGGGCGGACAGACCACGGCCGTCCTGGAAGAACAGTGAAACGACATAGAGCGTCCCGATGAACGACGCGGATGCCAGGACCATCACGGCGTTGCTCGACCGGAACAGCCGGTTACTCAGCAGCCGCAGATCGATCAGCGGCCGCCGCTTGCGGAACTCAGCGAGCACCAGCACGGCCAGCAGGATCGCTCCGGAGGCAACGGCGGCCTGTACGGCGCGGGAGGTCCAGTGCCGGATCGGCCCTTCCGACACGCCGTACATGAGCAGCCCCAGACCGGCGCCGGACAACAGGAAGCCGATCGTGTCGAACGGGCCAGGCGCCAGCGCGTTCCCGCGCTCCAGGAACAGCGCCCCGAAGGCAAGGGCCACCGCTCCGAGCGGCACGTTCACGAAAAAGACCCACCGCCACGACAATTCTGTGACTAGCAGCCCGCCGATAACCGGGCCCAGCGCGGGTGCCAGAGTGGTCGGCACGGTCAGGATGCTCGCCGCGCGGACCCGCTCGGCCGGAGGGAACGCGCGGAACAGCATCGCCAGGCCTACCGGCGCCATCATCCCGCCGCCGACACCCTGCAGGATGCGGAAGATCTCAAGCTCAACCAGCGACCTGGCCAGCCCGCACAGCGCCGACGCGACGGTGAACACGACGATCGCGGCCAGCAGCACCCGCTTGCCGCCGAACCGGTCACCGAGCCAGCCCGACGCGGAGATGAACACCGCCAGGCTCACCAGGAAGTACACCGAGACGCCAGCCACCGAAGTCGACGGGACCCGGAAACTACGGCCAATCGTAGGCAGGGCGACATTGACAATCGTCGAGTCCATGATCGTCATGAACATCGCCGCCACGTAGACCGCGCTGACGGCGACCTTCTGACTGACCCGGCTGGCCACGTCGACCTTTCCGCGGCAAGAATCCGCAATCAGGGCAGCGAGCACCGCCGAGCGCCGGGGGCGCGCCGACGCCGGAACCCCGTGCCGCTTCTGTCGTTTTCCGGCGCCTTCCGCGTCCTATCGCATCAATGCGGCGACCTCCGTTTTTCTTCCGCAGCGGTCAGTGCCGCGGCCTCCCTCGTTGGGTTCGCTGGCTGCGCAGCCGACGAGCAGGCGAACCGGTAGGGCACCTCTCCGTGTGCGCGTCGGGCGAGCGACGGTCAGGATGCGATGCCAGGTTCGTGGCATCGCGCTGCTGATGGCGATGATCTGCGGCTCTGCCCTATCCTCGGGCGCCGCCTGAGCGTACGGTAAAGGTACTGCTCCGGACCCTGGCAGCTGTGGCGACGAAGATTCGCCGCTGCAGGAAGGCCCGGAGTTTTTGCTTCCATGGGCGGCATCGGACGGGCGTCGGCAGGCGTCAGGGACCAAGGTTGGTGAGAAAAGTCGACAGGAAACCGCCCGTGCACCGCCCGGCCAGCAGGCCTCGCCTTCGGCCGGGCCTCCGAGCGGTCCGGCCAGCGGATGGCGGCCCGATGGTCAGACTGATCAAGCCGGGCCAGGCCGATCCGTCGGCTGGCGGACGGCGCTCGATGAGCACCGGGGCGGGCATATCCCTGATTACCGTGGGCGCCATCTTGCTGTTCGCCCTCAGGGGAGAGTCACCACGCTGGCTGAACCTGCAAATCGTTGGCATCATCCTGATCCTGGCGGGCGGGCTCGGGCTGGTGCTGCCCAGGATGTCGCGCACCTCCGGAATCCGGTTCCGCCGCTGGATGGTGCCGATGCTGAGCCGGGCCTCGGGCGACTCGATCCGCCGCGAGGAATCGGAATTCGTCCGCAGCCCAGGCGACAGCGGCGACAGCCCGACGCTGGCCGACGAGATCCTTGGCTGGGAGCATGACCCGCCTATCTGAGACACGGCCCGGACCGGGTGACGGGTCCGGTGCCCGAACGCCTTCGCTGTCTTTCCAGGAGCTAGTCATGTCACCCACAGACCGGGCTATGGCACGTCCTGTCGCGATCAGCGCGACCGAGATCGCGCTGATCGCGGTCATGGACGTGACCACTTCATCCGACAGCGCCGGCGTCAGGACGCGCGGCTGAGTACGACCTTGAGCGCGCCGGTGTCAGCTGCCCTGGCGAACACGTCGTATGCCTTGTCGAACTCCTCCAGCGCGAAGCGGTGGGTGACGAACTTCCCGGCGTCGATGTGGTGGCTGGCGAGCAGGCGGAGCAGGGTCGGCGTGGAGTATGCGTCGACGAGTCCTGTCGTGATGGTGATGTTCCTGATCCACTGCTCCTCTAGGTGCAAGGTCGCAGGCTCTCCGTGCACGCCGATGTTGGCGATCCGGCCGCCCGGCCGGGACAGCTTGACGGCGAGCTCGAAGGTGGCAGGGACCCCGACCGCTTCGATCGTGACATCCGCGCCTAGCCCGGCAGTCAGGGACTGGATCACTTCCAGCGGGTCCTGCCTGGAGTTGTTCACGATGACATCCGCGCCGAAGGCCTTCGCTGCCTCCAGCCGGGAGTCCGCCAGGTCGATCGCGACGATGTGACTCGGGCTGAACAGGCTGGCGCCGATGATCGCGGACAGTCCGACGGGACCGCACCCCACGATCGCGACCACATCGCCGGGCCGTACGCCACCGTTGAGGACGCCGACCTCATAGGCGGTCGGCAGGATATCCGCCAGCATGAGGATGTTCTCGTCGGCTGCGCCGTCGGGGACCGGGTATGTCGAGGCGTCGGCGAACGGCACCCGGACGAACTCAGCCTGAGTGCCGTCGATCTTGTAGCCCAGGATCCAGCCGCCACCGCCGAGGCATTGCCCCGCGTGTCCCTCACGGCAGAACCGGCAGGTCCCGCACACCGAGATGCATGAGACGAGAACACGGTCACCGACCTTGACCCTCTTCACGCCGCTGCCGACCGCATCAACGGTTCCGACCGCTTCATGGCCCAGAATCCGCCCGTCCGTCACGACCGGGACGTCACCCTTGAGAATATGAAGATCCGTGCCGCAGATCGTCGTGGCGTCTACCCGCACGATCGCGTCCGTGTCGTCGGCGATTCCTGGCTTCGGCACATCCTCCCAGGTCTTATTTCCTGGGCCGTGGTAAACAAGAGCTCGCATGAAAGTCTCCGCTTCTACTAGGTTCGGTTATCACGATGCTGTATATTGCACTGGCCCTGGCAGAGGCCGAAGTCCTTATCGCGGCAGGGCTATCAGGACCTTTGGCCCTGCCCGATCGCCGTGAGCGCTCGCCAGGGCTGAAGGCCCGGACGCGCTACGCCCAGTCAGGACGCCAGTTGCGGGCTTAGCCGCGAGCCAGGTCGGGCGCGCTGGCTGGGGTGTGCACGGCGATTTCACCGCCGAGCGCGAACCCGGCGCTGAGAATGATGTCGTCACCGCTCCAGAAGCTGCCAGCGTCGTACCAGTTAGCAGGGCGTCTGCCGGGGAGAAGACCCATGGCCTGGTACGTGACGGCCAGCACCTCCGCGCAGTAAGCGGTCTCCAGCTCGGAGTCCTGCTTCCTGCGCCTCATGGCAGGCGCGCGCCCGGACAGCCACCGGCCCGCCAGCCGGGCGGTGGAAGGGAACGGCGTCCCGTCCATCCTCGCGATGGTACGGAGAACGGCATCTTCCATCTCGCGGGTGATCGCGGGATGCAACTGGCGGATCCATGGCCGCTGATCGTACTTGTTCGCCCAGGTCAGTACGGCTTCGCGCAGGTCGTGCAGCTGAACGCCGCGGTGGCGGGTGCCCGACCACAGGTCGGGCAGAGACCGGCCAAGCTCAGCGTGCCACAGCAGCGGCGGCAGGTCTGCGATGACCACGGACACTCCGACGTGATTGACCGGGCTGTTGGTCGCCAGCTGAACGGCCCGGTCGGCTACCTTGTGCCCGCGGAACAGCCACACGTCGCCGGTGAGCGTCACATCGATGGCCGCGTCAATGGTGATGCTTGCGGCGGTCATGCCCGCAAGCGTAGGCGCATGCGCAGGTGGAGGTGGACAGGTCCGGAACTACGCCAGCGGAGCCGGTTCCGTTGACGGTGCTGTAGGAGCATTTCAGTGACTCGGCCAAAGGCGGGTTTCGGCGGGCTGATCGCGCAGTTCAGAGCGCTATCTCGAATTCGCCGAATTCGTGCCCACTAGTTCCGGGATTGACAGACTCGGCACGTGGTGCTGCGATCAGTATGGCATTAGGAACAACCCTGGGAGGGGCCATGTTGCAAGAGCAGGAGATCAAGGACACCGCAGCACAAACATACCTAAACCTCAAGCAATATTTCGCCAAATCCAACAACTACTGGCAGCTCGGCAACGCCTTCGACACCATGACGGATTACCTCCTGCTAGCTGGTCCTAGTGCCGCCGACCCCGGTTTACCGAAGTTTGTCCAGGCGAGATTCAACGATCCTGCAGTCCAGGCGTACGCCGGCTGGTACGACGATTACGCATGGTGGGCGATCGCGTCAGCGAAGGCCTATGACAAGCGGTTTGCCGGGATCTTCGGCGAGTACGCCGGCGCGTTCATGGGCATAGCTGCGAGCTGCTGGGCGGTTCTGGACCAGGGCAAAGGGGACGGAGTTCACCTCGGCGGTCCGCAGGCGTTCACGAATCGCGACAACCAGACGATGTTCGTCGACCCGCCTGCCATTCCGCCCTACTGGGCAGCTCCGCGCCTGGACCGCGGCAGGGGCAGCGGGCTGCACGGTGTCTGGCAGTACGACATCTTCGCTAATAAGCGCGAGTTGCCGAACTGGGTCGGCCCGAAGGAAGGAAACGACGACACGAATCCGTCGCTGCCCTCCCTGTACTGGCTCGGCCCTTATCAGAACACGGTGGTCAACGCGCTGTACTTCCTGCTGGCCATGCGGCTGGAGCAGGCCCATCTGGACAACGTCGGGGTCCCCACGACGGCACAGCAGGTCGCGGACGAATACGGATTCCTGCGGGCCTGGTTCGGCTCGGATCCGGCAAATCCGATCAGTCCCGGCGACTCACTGCTCGAACAGTTTGGTGACGGCGGGATTGTCGTCCGGGAGCGGGTCAGCACTTACGCCTTCCGGAACGGCGCGTTCCCTTCCGTCGAGAACTGGGACGCGGAGACTTCGTGGGGCGGGGACCAGGGTATGATCCTCAACGCGCTCACCGGTTATTTGCGGGTTCATCCCAGCGACCCGATGCCCGCGAGCCTGATCCAGCGCCTCGTCCGGGGCTATATCGTCCACATGACGAATAGCGCAGGCGAGCCGCAGCCGTATTATCCGATCACCGGCAACAAGCTCGACGGGGATTACGGCGACTACAAGAGCGGCATTGGCGTGTTCATGCGAGGGTTGCTCCAGGCCTATCAGACGCCCGGCAGCCCGATCATCTCGATGGTGCCTACCATCGAGTTCCAGTCGTTCCTGCGCGGAAGCATCAAATGGGCGACCGACCTGACGCAGTATGACCTGTTCGACAGCCTGAACGTGCTGGCGACGCTCATCGTGGCGATGGCGATGCTGCGAACCTGATCGGCTCCGGGTGGCCGCCGCGGTTCATGGCGCCGTTTCCGCCTCCGCGGCGGCCTGCTTTCCGGCCAGGTCGCCTGCGGGCCGCCCGAGGGTCACCCGCTCGCCGGAGTGCTTGACGTGGCCGGCATCGCGCCGGACCTCGATCCGACCTCGGTCCTGCCCGCGACCGAGGCCCGCGCCGTCGACCGCTACGTCATCATGGCGCTTATCGCCGAGGGCGCGATGGCCGACGCGGGCCTTGGATTCGGCGCGGTGGAGTGCGTGCGCCGCGCGCTGGGTGACGCGGCCGAGGCAACGGCCATCAGGGTAGTGTTCGGCGACGGCTCGCCGGTGAGTTCCAGGGACCGGCCAGCGGCGAACGATCTAGCCGCGCCGCCGCGGTCGTCGGCCCGCGGCGTCAGTCTCTGACCGCGCGCACCAGATAGGCGAGCTGGTCATCGTCCAGGAGCAGTGCACGCTCGACCGATGGCTTAAGTCCGTGCTCGCTCAGTAGCTCCCGGACCGCCGCCAGCCGGTTGTCGTGGTCCTGGACCTCCATGATCACCCGCTGGATCAGCGGCCAGTGCGCGGATTCGATGCCCAGGAGCACCTCGATCTCGCTTGACGCGAAGACCTGCAGGCCGTCCTGAAGATCGACCAGCTTGGGGGCGCACATGTGCTCTCCCTCTCCCTGAGTCCGGGCGGTCGCGACCGGGCTGCGTTCGATCGCTCCCGGAGTCCGGGCGGTCACTGGTCGGCGACCGCGGTGGCCCGCGCCCATTGAGCATGGCATCCCGCGCCACAAGTGAATCCTCATTGTTTCCGCTGAAAGCCGGCCCTCCCACCTGTCCCAGCACCAGCTTGCAACTGAGCTGCTGAATCGTTTACGTGGCCAATGGATTTCCGATAGCGCGGCTCGGGTAATCGGAACATGACGTTGAGTAACTGCACAGGTACGGTCTGCTTGGCGGGACCGGACTGGTGCCGACAATGACGGGGAGACTTGCGTGCGGGGTGACAAGCGGTCCGCTGGACCGGGTGGCGAGCCGGAGCCGTGTCGGGAGGCCGAAGCCGGGGTTCGCCCAGACGAGAAGAGCGCGGTGCGCCCGGACCAGACGGCAGAGGATCGCCAAGAAGAGATCAACGGGCCGTGCCGGGATCAGGACCTCCTGCGATCAGGTCAGGCCGACTCCGGGCCACGCCGTACCCGCGGAGGGCGGATCGGCCTGGCGCTGGCCGGGACCGCGGTCCTGGCCGGGGCTGCCGGGCTCGCCCTGGCACCGACCACTCACTCCGGCGGTACAGATCAGGTGAAGGCCATAACCTACGGACAGGGCTCCGGCCACGCCCAGCCGGATCGCGCGACGTCAGCCAGTCGGCTGCGAGTGGTTTCAGTGACCCCGTCGGCCGGCTCCAGAGCGGTGAGCGGAGTTGGTCCGCTGCAGGTCGTCTTTTCCGCCGCGCTTGCCCCGCACTCGCCATTGCCGGTGCTGACCCCCGCGGTGCCAGGGCAATGGCAGATCTCGGGCGGCAGCGTCACCTTCACTCCGGCGGCTGCGATCGCCCCGTCAATGCGCGTTACGCTCCGGATTCCGGCCGGGCAGGCCGGGGTTGAGTCAGCCGCAGGTGGCTTGCTGGCCAAGGCAGTCGTCGTCCATTTCAAGACCGCCGCATACTCCCGCCTCAGGCTCGCTCAGTTGCTCGGCCAGCTCGGCTACCTTCCGATGTCGTGGCAGCCATCGGCCGGCGGCCGGCTCCTCGGGGGTCCTGCGGGCAGCACCCTAGTCGGCCAGCAGATCATGGCCTACAGCCCGCCGCGGGGCACGTTCCGCTGGAGCGTCGGCTACCCCTCTGTGCTGCGCGGCCAGTGGCGACCAGGGCGGTCTAATCCGCTGACTAGGGGTGCGGTGATGGCATTTGAGGCGCAACACAGACTGGCCATCAACGGTACGGCTAGCCGCAGAGTGTGGCATGCCCTGTTCATCGCAGCGGCCGACCAGCGACCCAACGATGCCGGCTACACGTACGCGATCGCGAGCAAGGGATCCCCGGAGACCCTCACTATCTGGCACAACGGCAGGATCGTGCTGAAGACACTGGCCAACACCGGCATTCCGGTCGCACCCACGGCAGCCGGGACCTACCCGGTGTACCTGCGGTATCGGTTCCAGATCATGCAAGGCTTTAATCCCGACGGAAGTCACTACGCGGACTCAGTGTCGTTCGTGTCCTACTTCGACGGCGGCGAGGCCGTGCACTACTTCCCGCGCGGCTCCTACGGATTTCCGCAGAGCCTAGGCTGCGTCGAACTGCCCTACGATTCCGCAGCGCGAGCCTGGCCGTATCTCACTTACGGCAGCCTCGTGACCGTCACCGGCTAACCATCCCGCCGGTCGGCCACCCGCCAGTCGGAGTCGCCGGTCGGCCACCCGCCAGTCGGAGTCGGCGGTCGGCCACCCGGCATCCGGAGTCGGCGGTCGGCCAGCTAGCGCGCGGCTGTGCACTACCGTCCAGCTTGCCTGACCCAGCGACCACCGGCAGCCCAGCTTCGGAGATGTCCGGCCGGGCGAGTCCGGAGCGCGCGGCACTTGCGAGACGTACCTGACCTCGATCCTGGCGCTGCCGATGGCGGCGACCGGTCATGACGTGACATCTACGCGGTTCGCCGGGTCGGCCGCTCCACGGAATGCGCGATTCGCCGGGGTCGGCCGCCCCAGGATCACGCGATCCGCCGGAGCAGCACGATCCGCCGGGGTCAGTCTGCTTCCGGTGAGCTTGCTGGTTGTCGGGCAATGGCGTGCACTAGATTTGGTCCGCAGTCTCTCCTGAATCTTCATCTGATCCGCGAGCCGAGCACTTGATGTGGTATCTAGACTCGCAGGCGAGGAAGAGGTGGTACAGATCGGGGCACATAGCAAGCGGCCGGGCCAGGATGGCCAGCCCGTAGAGAGCGTCGGCGGAGAAACGGAGTCTCTCGCGGAGTATCGCCACGGCCAGACGAGCCAGGTCGGCCAGGTAGATCCGACCGGGTCCGAGCCGTCGGTTGGCTTGTCCAAAGCTGCCGATACGGTACAGATGACCATGGGGATGGTTGGCGAGACAGCTCAGGTCAGGTCGCCCAGACCGATGAGTCCGTCCGGATCCTCGGGCGCTTCGGCGTCCGGCGTGGCCCCCGATCCGGTGTGGCCCGCCGCGCCGGCCAGTCCCTCCGGGTCGGGCAGTGCTGGCTCTGTGTGGTCGGCCCCGTCGCTGAGTCCGTCAGGGTCGCTGAGCCCGTCAGGGTCGCTGAGCCCGTCTGGATTGCCGAGTTCGGCTGGGTCGGGTAGTGCGGCCGATTCCGTGTGGTCGGCGGCGTCGCCGAGTCGATCTGGGTCACCGGCTCCGTCCGGATCATCGAGCCCGTCGGGGTCGCTGAGCCCGTCCGAGATGCCGAGTTCGGCTGGGTCGGGTAGTGCTGCTGATTCGGTGTGGTCGGCCGCGTCGCCGAGCCCACCTGGGTCATCAAGCCCGTCAGGTTTGCTGAAGCCTTCGGGATCGGGCATGCCTTCCGCGCCAGCGTCGCCTTCCGCGCCAGCGTCGCCCGTTTGGTCGTTCAACTCGTCCGGATCGCCGAGTCCGTCCGGGCTCCCGAGCCCGGCTGGGTCGCCGGGTCCATCCGGGTCATCAAGCCCGTCGGGGTCGCTGAGCCCGTCAGAGATGCCGAGTTCGGCCGGGTCGGGCAGCGCTGCCGATTCGGTATGGGCTGCGGCATCAGCTAGGCCGTTGGGGGCACCGAGTTCGCCAGCGTCACCGAGTTCGCCAGCGTCACCGAGTTCGCCAGCGTCACCGAGTTCGTCAGCGTCACCGAGTTCGTCGGCGTCAGGGAGTGCCGCTGATCCGGCCTGGCCCGCTGCGCAGGCAAGTCGGTCGTGGTCTGATAACGCCTCGGAACTGGTGTGGCCTGCGGCATTGACGAGTCCGTCGGCTGCCGGAGCAGCCTGGTCGGCCCGGTCGGTCAGTCCCCCTGGGTCGGCGGAGTCCTCAGGCTCACCTGGCGCCACGGTATCGGCCGCGACATTTGATGCTTCCGGTTCGGCCAGCCTCTCGACGCCCGCCTGGCCGGCGGGTTCGCTGGGGTCTGACTGGACTACTGGATTGCCCGGTTCGCCGAGCCCGACAGTGTCGAGCGGCGCGGCCGGGGTCAGCGTGCCCGGCGGGCTGGGCGGTCCGGCCGGAGCTCTGGCCGGATCCGCTGGCGGGCTCGCCGGACCTTCTGGCGGGCTCGCCGGACTGCCTGGTGATCTTGGCGGGCCTAATGACGGTCAGGGCGGATCGGCTGGCTGGGGCGGACCAGGCGGTGGCTCTGGCGGCTGGGGCGACGGATCTGGCGGCCCTGCTGTACCGGGCGGACCGACGGGCAAGATGCCTCGCAAGGGACTGATCTCGGCGCTCAGCATCGCGGCTGTTGTAGCGGTGCTCCTCGCGGCGGGTGGCGTGTATTACTACCTGAACAACTCCAGTCCGGCCCAGGCCGCCGGGAACAAATCGCACGGACAGCAGCATCGCGGAGCGCCGGCGGCATCGAGCCCCGAGCATGTTCTGTCGGTCAGTCCGGCCGATGGCGCCACCGGGGTGAACGGCGCTGCAGACATCCGGGTCGTGTTCTCCGAACCGCTAAGCGCCAGTTCCCCGATGCCGACGATTACTCCTGCGACCAACGGAACCTGGCAGCGGTCCGGCGATACGGCCGTCTTCGCGCCGACGCGGGGCTTCTCGCCACGAACGAAGGTCACGCTGCTGATCCCGAGCGGCAGTTCGGGCGTCCAGTCGACCGGTGGCGGCTTGCTCGCCGCGGCGGACACCGTGAAGTTCCGAGTCGGCAAGTTCAGCCGGGTCAGGATCGAGCAATTGCTTGCTCAGCTCGGCTACCTACCGCTGACCTGGGCGCCTGTGACCGGTACTCCGGCACCGCTCACCGATGCGAACGCCCAGCTCAGCGCCGCTTATAGCCCGCCGCAGGGCAGCTACACCTGGCAACCGGGCTACCCGGTTCAGCTGAAGCGGCTCTGGAAGCCAGATCAACCGAGCATGATCTTGCAGGGTGCCGTGATGGCTTTCGAGTCCGACCATCACATTGCCCTTGACGGGCTGATCGGTCGGGGAGTGTGGAAGGCCATGTTCCGCGCCATCGCGCTCGGGCAGACGAACGCACATGGCTACACCTATGCGCTGGCCCGCCAGAAAGCGCCTGAGACCCTGACGGTCTGGCACAACGGCGCCGTCATCTTCAAGCATCTGGCGAACACCGGGATCCCGGTGGCACCGACGGCGGTCGGCACTGACCCGATCTACCTGAAGTACCGATTCCAGATCATGAAGGGCAAGAACCCGGACGGCACGAAGTACGCCGATCCGGTCTCCTGGGTCTCCTACTTCCGGGCCGGCGAAGCTGTGCACTATTTCCAGCGTTACTCCTATGGCTCCCAGCAAAGCCTCGGCTGCGTAGAGCTGCCGTACGGTCCGGCGAAAAAGATCTGGCCGTACCTCACCTACGGGACGCTGGTCACGGTCACCGCACCGTGAAATGGACTTAGCACGGATTGCAGAGTCAACTTGGCGCGGGTTCAGTCAAAAATCCGTCCGATTCGCGGCTTTCGTACCTACGCAATCGGTACTAAAGTGACGAAAGCCGATCTTGACTGTGGGCTTTTTATGATTATATGTCGTGTCGAGCTAGCGGAGAAACGAACGGGGGAGCGGCCTTGCTGCCGCGCGGCGACCTCAGCGGGCGATAAGTCGCGCGCGCCTGCTGCCGTGCGCCGCTAGCATCGGAGCTTCGGGACAACAACTACCGCCAAGGAGCCAGCCGTGCCTGCCGACAAGCTGCACATCACCCTCGCCGGACGCGAGCACGTGGTGGAAGCGGGCACGACGGCGGGTAGCGCGCTCGCATCCGCGGCGGCGATCGCGGCGCGAGTCAACGGGAGCGTACGTGACCTGGCCTGCGAGCTCGCCGACGGCGACATGGTCGAGCCGGTCGACGTGGCTTCCGCTGACGGACTGGCCATCCTGCGGCACTCCACAGCTCACGTGCTAGCGCAGGCTGTCCAGGAACTGCATCCGGACGCAAGGCTCGGTATCGGCCCGCCGGTCGAGAATGGCTTTTACTACGACTTCGACGTGCGCGCGCCGTTTAGCCCAGCAGATCTTAAGGCGATCGAGCAGAGAATGCGTCAGATCGTCAAGCAGGGCCAGCGGTTCAGCCGCCGGGTGGTCTCCGACGCCGAGGCTCGCGCTGAGCTGGCGGCTGAGCCGTACAAGCTGGAGCTGATCGGCCTGAAGGGAGCCATCGACGGCGGGCACGCTGCGGACGAGCAGGAGTCGGTCGAGGTCGGCGGCGCGGAACTGACCATCTATGACAACCTGGACGCGGCTACTGGCGAGGTCTGCTGGAAGGACCTGTGCCGTGGTCCGCATCTGCCGACCACCCGGGCGATCCCGGCGTTCAAGCTGATGCGCAGCAGCGGCGCCTACTGGCGCGGCAGCGAGAAGAACCCGCAGCTGCAGCGGATCTACGGCACCGCCTGGCCGTCCCGTGACGCGCAGGACGACTTTCTCAGGCTGCTCGCCGAGGCCGAGCGGCGCGATCACCGCAAGCTAGGGGCCGAGCTCGACCTGTTCTCGTTCCCAACCGAGATCGGCAGCGGGCTGCCCGTCTTCCACCCCAAGGGCGGGACCATCCGGCGAGTCCTTGAGGACTACTCCAGGCGCCGGCACGAGGAAGCCGGCTACGAGTTCGTCACCACTCCGCACATCACCAAGTCCACCCTGTTCGAGACATCCGGTCACCTCGACTGGTATGCCGACGGGATGTACCCGCCGATGGAGATGGAGGGCGTCAAGTACTACCCGAAGCCGATGAACTGCCCGATGCACATCCTGATCTTCGCCGCCCGTGGCCGGTCGTACCGGGAGCTGCCGCTGCGGCTGTTCGAGTTCGGCACGGTATACCGGTTCGAGAAGTCCGGCGTGGTGCACGGCCTGACCAGGGCGCGCGGGTTCACCCAGGACGACTCGCACATCTTCTGCACCCCCGATCAGCTTGAGGGCGAGCTAGCCAGTCTGCTCGAGTTCGTGGTGGGACTGCTGCGTGACTACGGGCTGACCGAGTTCGAGGCTGAGCTGTCCACCCGGCCGGAGAAATACGTCGGCGAGATCGCGGAGTGGGAGAAAGCCGAGGCCGCGCTCAAGCACGCGCTCGACGTCTCCGGGCTGCCGTACGTGATCGCCGAGGGCGAAGGAGCTTTCTACGCGCCGAAGATTGACGTGCACGTCAAGGACGCGATCGGCCGCCGCTGGCAGCTGTCGACGCTCCAGGTAGACCTTCAGATGCCCGGCAGGTTCGGGATCGAGTACACCGCCGCCGACGGCACCAGGCAGCGGCCGTACATGATCCACCGAGCCCTGTTTGGCTCGATCGAGCGGTTCTTCGGGATCCTGGTCGAGCATTATGCCGGGGCTTTCCCGCCGTGGCTGGCCCCGATACAGGTGGTCGCAATCCCGATCGCCGACGGGCACGTGCCGTACTTGCAGGACGTTGCCGCCAGGCTCCGCAAACGCGGTATCCGGGTCCAGGTCGACACCGGAGCCGACCGCATGCAGAAGAAGATCAGGACCGCGCAGCAGCAGAAGGTGCCTTACATGCTGCTGGCCGGCGACGACGATGTCGCGGCTGGTGCCGTCTCGTTCCGGTACCGCAGCGGCGAGCAGCGCAACGGCATCGGCGTGGAGGAAGCGATCACCGAGATCGTCTCCGCCGTCGAGCAGCGCATCCAGGTCTGAGTTCGCCGTTATCGCGGACTGCTGTCAGTCAGTGCGGCTGACAGCAGTCCGCGATCATGAAAAGGCTAGCCAGCGACCCCCGTCGCGCGACCCCTTATGCTGCAACCATGGACCGTGCCGCACCCGATGGCCCCGCCGCGGCGGCCGCACCAGCCCTGCAGGCGGTGCCTGTCCTGCAGAACGGGGCCGGCAGCCCGGACGGATTCCAGCGCCTATGGATGCCGCACCGGCTGGCATACATCAAGGGCGAGAACAAGCCAGCCGGAACCGGTCCAGGCGAAGGCTGCCCGTTCTGCCGGATTCCTGAGCTGCCGGACGCCGATGGCCTGACCGTCGCGCGCGGCACGCTGGTCTACGCGGTGCTGAACCTCTATCCCTACAACGGCGGGCACCTGCTGGTCTGCCCGTATCGGCACGTCGGCGACTACACCGAGCTCGACGCAGCGGAGACAGCTGAACTGGCCAGCTTTACCCAGGCTGCGATGACCGCCCTGCGCACCGCATCCGGCGCGCACGGCTTCAATATCGGCATGAACATGGGCAACGTGGCCGGTGCCGGCATCGCCGCGCACCTGCACCAGCACGTGGTGCCCCGATGGGGCGGCGACGCCAATTTCATGCCTATAATCGGCCAGACTAAGGTGCTGCCTCAGCTCCTCGCCGACACCCGCGACCTGGTCGCCGCCGCCTGGCCGACCGGATCGGAAGGACGGCGCTGATGATCCGCCTACCGGATCGTGATGATCCGGATCATGATGATGCTGTCCGCTGGTGGCAGGCGTACCTGCTCGCCGACCGGGACGGTATCGATGAGCTGCACGAGCGAGCCGGCGCCGGAGATGATCACGCGCGACGGCAGCTTGCCTGCTGGCTGGGCGACCGGGGTCGCGCCGAGGAGGCTATATCGGTCATCCGGCCACTGACTGACGGTGGGGAGGACATCGCGCAGCTATGGCTGGCCCGTTGGCTAGCCGAGTGTGGCCGGATCGATGAGCTGCGGGACCGAGCCGATGCGGGGGACCGTCACGCCCTGGCGGAGCTGGCCGACTTGCTGGCCTCCCAAAACAGATGGGCTGACGTGCGCGAGCTGGCCTGCGGACCTACCGGAGTCAGGCCAGAACTGGCGGCCTGGCTGGCCAGGCAGGGTGACATTGATGCGCTGCGGATCGCCGCCGACGCAGGCGACATCGACGCCCAGCGCCGACTGGCGCGCTGGCTCGCCAGACACGGCCAGGACGACGAGCTGCGCCGCCGGGCAGGGGCCGGCGACTACTACGCTCAGTCCTGCCTAGCCTTACCCGAGGCGTAGCGGTCGGCGGCACACCGCCGGTGCCGGCGACGCCGGGCCCGCACAGCCTCCCGAGCTTCGTGCAAGCGTGCTCAGGCTGGCTTAGAGCTTGCGGCTACTTTCTCGGTCAGGTGCGAGGGCAGGGGCTCGTAGCGCAGGTAGGAGCGGGAGAACGAGCCGGTACCGTGCGACAGGGACCGCAGGTCGATCGCGTACCTGGTCAGCTCAAGCTCCGGGATCTCGGCCTTGACCAGAGTCCGGCCGCCAGGGATCGGCTCGGTGCCGAGCACCCGGCCGCGCCGGGATGACAGGTCAGACATGACGGCACCGACGTAGTCATCGCCGATCAGCACGGATACCTCATCGACTGGCTCAAGCAGCTGCGGGGTGGCCTTCGCCGCCGCGTCACGCAGTGCCGCGCGCCCGGCCTTCTGGAACGCCATGTCCGAGGAGTCCACCGAGTGCGCCTTGCCGTCGTAGAGAGTCACCCGGATATCAACCATCGGGTATCCGGCCAGGACGCCCTGCTCCATCTGAGAACGGAGGCCCTTTTCCACAGACGGGATGAACTGCCGGGGGACGACTCCGCCGACGATCTTGTCGACGAACTCGAATCCGCCGCCGGAGGGGAGCGGCTCGACCTCGATGTGGCAGATCCCGAACTCGCCGTGGCCGCCGGACTGCTTGACGTTGCGGCCGAGGCCCTGCGCCTTCGCGCCCACCGTCTCGCGCAGCGGTACTCGCAGGTCGACGGGTTCGACCGCGACGCCGTACCGGCTGGAGATCCGGTCGAGCAGCAGATCGGTGTGCGCCTCGCCCATGCACCAGAGCACCAGTTGGTGAGTCTCGGGGTTGTTCTCCAGCCGCAGTGTGGAGTCCTCGGCCACCAGGCGGCTCAGCGCCTGCGACATCTTGTCCTCGTCGGCTTTGGACTTCGCCGTTATCGCAACCGGAAGCAGCGGCTCGGGGATAGCCCATGCCTCCATCAGCAGCGGCCGCTCCTTGTCCGACAATGTGTCGCCAGTCTCGGCGCTGGTCAGCTTCGCGACCGCGCAGATGTCGCCGGCCACGCACGCCGGGACGCCGCGCTGCAGCTTGCCCAGCGGCGAGGTCAGCGCGCCGATCCGCTCGTCCTCGTCATGGTCGGCGTGCCCGCTGGCCGCGCGGCCGTGCCCGGAGACGTGTACTACCGCATCCGGGCGCAGCGTGCCGGAGAAGACGCGGACCAGGCTGATCCGGCCGACGTAAGGATCCGATGCGGTCTTGACCACCTCGGCCAGGAGCGGCCCGGCCGGATCGCAGGAGATGCCGCTGACCGGCTTGCCGTCGGTCGTGGTGACGGCCGGCAGCGGATGCTCTTGTGGTGAAGGGAACGCCTGAGTCATCAGCTCAAGCAGTTCCGCGAGGCCGACCCCCTGCGGCGCCGCCACTGGGATCACCGGGTAGAAGCTGCCGCGGGCCACGGCCTTCTCCAGGTCATCGATCAAGATCTTCTGATCGATGTGCTCATCGGACAGGTACCTGTCCATCAGGCTCTCGTCTTCGCTCTCCTGAATGATCGACTCGATCAGCGAGCCGCGGAACTCGGCTAGCCGGTCGGCGTCGGCAGGATCGGGGTCACGGTCGGCGCGCTCGCCGCCTGAGTAGTCGTAGAAGCGCTCGGACAGCAACCCGATCAGGCCCCGGACTGCCCCCGGACCCTCGCCGACCGGCAGGTATAGCGGCGCTACTGACTCGCCGAAGGCTGCCCGGCAGGCGGCAAGCGCCTCACCGAAGTTGCCGCGCTGGTGGTCAAGTTTGGTGATCACCACCGCTCGCGGGGTGCCGACGGCGGCACATTCGTCCCATAGCATCGTGGTCAGGCCATCGATGCCGTCCGCGGCTGACACCGTGAACAGAGCCGCGTCGGCGGCCCGCAGCCCGGCCCGCAGGTCGCCCGTGAAGTCGGCGTATCCCGGGGTGTCGAGCAGGTTGACCTTTACGTCGGCGTGCATGAGCGGCGCCAGGGTCAGGTTGACCGAGCGCTGCTGCCTGATCTCGACCTCATCGAAATCGCTGACCGTGCTGCCGTCTTCAACCCGGCCGACCCGCTGAATCGTTCCGGTGGCGGCGAGCAGCGCCTCGACCAGCGTCGTCTTACCCGCGCCGGAGTGGCCGACCAGCACAACGTTGCGCACGTTCTCGGGCTGGCCGACCGCTGGCGCCCTGCCCGCGGCGCCCGATGTTGCCTTCTCCGCCATACCACCGCCTCCTTGGTTTCATGTTGGCTCTGCTTCAGCCAGCCTTTACCCGCTGGTTCACTACCACAAGTCCCCGGCGGCAATCGGCGTGACTGATGTGGTCTGCGACCGAGGTTTTGGCCAGCCGTTGAACCGGATTCACCGACCGCCAGTAAGATCAAGCGGACATGCTCAAGGTGCTGAGACCGCCTCTGGCCCGTCTGCTCACGCCGGTGGGCAATGCGCTGGCGCGCACACCGCTGACCCCGAACATGCTGACCGTGATCGGGGCCGTCGGCGTGACGGCCGGGGCGCTGACTCTGTTCCCGACCGGCCACTTGTTCGCTGGCACGATGGTGTGCACCGGATTCGTGCTGGCCGACATGCTCGACGGGGCACTCGCACGGGTCCAGGGCAACTCCGGCGCCTTCGGTGCCTTCCTTGACTCCACCCTGGACCGGGTGGGTGATGCCGCCGTCTTCAGCGGGATAGCCATCTGGCTCGTGGCCAGCGGGCAGCGGGCGCTCGCCGCGGTGGCCCTGTTCTGCCTGGTTGCCGGTAGTCTGGTGTCCTACGCGCGGGCGCGGGCTGAAGGGCTTGGGCTGCGTGGCGACGTGGGCATCGCCGAGCGGGCTGAGCGGCTGATAATCGGGCTTGTTGCTATCGGGCTGTCAGGACTTGGCGTACCGTATGTCCTTTCTGCTGGACTATGGATACTCGCTGGGCTGAGCGCGTTCACGTTCGGCCAGCGAGTACACGCGGTTCGCCGGTCCGCGTCCGACCAGGCCGCCGGGCCAGCCGGGTCAGGTCACGAGGCAGAAGCTGCCGATGCCGGAGCTGCCGATGCCGGAGCCGGCGCCGCGAATTCTGGCAGCGCGATCGCCTAGGTGACCGCGCGCGCCGCGTCCTGAGAGGTCATGGTGTCCGGACTGAAATCCCGGCTGGTCGGTGCTGGATACGCGCTCGCCTGGTGGGCGGTATGCCGGCTGCCCGAGTCGTGGACCGCGGGCGCATTCCGGTTCATTGCCGGGATCGCCTGGCGGCGGCAGGGGCCGCGAGTGCGGATGCTCGAAGGCAATCTGCGCCGGGTGCTCGGCCCGGCCGCGACCGGTGCCGAGCTGCGCGCGCTGTCCCGCGCCTCGATGGAGTCTTACGCGCGCTACTGGCTGGAGATCTTCAGGCTCCCCGTCATTCCGAAGGAGCGACTGGTCGACGACATGGTTGAGGTCGGCCACGTCGGGGACATCCTGGCGAATCTGTCCGCCGGTCGCGGCGTGGTCATCCCGCTGCCGCACATGGGCAACTGGGATCAGGCCGGCGCATGGATAATCGGACGCGGGGCAGATTCCTTCACGACGGTGATGGAGCGGCTTGAGCCCGAGTCCGTCTACCGCCGGTTTCTGGGATTCCGGCAGAGCCTCGGCATGGAGGTACTGCCCGCGACCGGAGGGTCAAGCCCGTTCGGCGTCCTCGCTCAGAAGCTGCGGGCCGGCAAGCTCGTCGCGCTGCCCACCGACCGCGATGTCACCGGCAGCGGCATTGAAGTGGACTTTTTCGGGGAGAAAGCGCTGATGATGGGCGGATCGGCGGCGCTAGCTGTGCAGACAGGAGCCGCGCTGCTGCCAGCGACGCTGTGGTTTGCCGACGATCGCTGGGGCGTGCACATCCACGAGGAGATCCCGGTACCCGCGCTGGGCGACCGGCGGCAGAAGGTGGCGGCGATGACGCAGCAGATCGCGCGCGTCTTCGAGCAGGGAATCCGCGAGCACCCCGAAGACTGGCACATGCTGCAGCCGGTCTTCGTCGCCGACCTCGATCCTGAGCGGCTGGCCGTGGCCAGGGCCAGGGCCAGCCATCGTGCCGCGGATGGCCGTGCCGCGGACAGCCAGACGGACAGCCAGGCGGGCGGGCCATGAGGATCGGACTGGTCTGCCCGTATTCCTGGGACGTCCCCGGTGGTGTCCAGGAGCACATCAGGGATCTGGCCGAGGCGCTGATCGACCTCGGACACGAGGTCTCGGTGATCTCGCCGGCCGATGATGATGACGCGCTGCCTGACTACGTCGTTCCGACCGGCCGTGCGGTCGCCGTTCCGTACAACGGGTCGATAACCAGGCTGGCGTTCGGGCCGCTGTCGGCGAACCGGGTGCGCAAATGGGTCCGGGATGGCAACTTCGACGTGCTGCACGTGCATGAGCCGGCCGCTCCGAGCCTGTCGCTGCTGGCCTGCTGGGTCGCTGACGGTCCGATCGTGGCGACCATGCACGGCGCGAACCCGCGCTCCCGTGCGCTGCACGTCGCCGAGCCGATGCTGCGGTCCGCGCTGGAAAAGATCAGCGGCCGGATCGCGGTCTCCGAGTCAGCGCGGACCACGCTGGTCGAGCACCTTGGCGGCGACGCCGTGCTGATTCCGAACGGGGTCAATGTCAGCCGGTATGCCAAGGCCGAGCCGCTGGACGGCTGGCCTGGCGAGGGCGGCGCGATCGGCTTCCTCGGCCGGATGGACGAGCCGCGCAAGGGGCTGCCCGTGCTGCTGCGCGCTTTCGATGTGGTCGGCAGGCAGCGGCCAGGACTGCGACTGCTGATCGCTGGCCCGGGTGACGCTGACGAGGTGATGGCCAGGGTGGCGGCCGACCTGCGGGACAGAGTCGTGCTGCTCGGCCAGGTCAGCGAGGCGGTGAAGGTGCAGGTCTATCACTCGGTTGACGTGTTCTGCGCGCCTAATACCGGCGGCGAAAGCTTCGGCGTGGTACTAGCCGAGGCGATGGCGGCTGGTGCCCCGATCGTGGCCAGCGACCTAGACGCCTTCAGCCGGGTGCTGCGCGGCGGCAAGGCTGGGGAACTGTTCGAGAATGGCAACGCCGACGACCTGGCCGCCGCGATCGGCCGGCTGCTCGATGATCCAGACCGGCGGGCCGAGCTGTCGGCCGCCGCGTCGGCGGCAGTGCGCGACTACGACTGGCCAACGGTCGCCCGTGATGTGGTCAAGGTCTACGAAGCAGTGCTGCCAGCCACGGCCGCCATCGCGTAATGAGCACGCCGACTCTGCTGAGCATCCTCGCGGTCATCGCGGTGACCGGCGTCTACATCTCCTGGCGGGCGGGCCGGCTGGACCGGCTGCACGCACGGGTGGAGACGGCACGGGCCTCGCTCGACGCGGCACTGGTCCGGCGCAGTTCGGTGGCACTTGAACTGGCCTCTTCCGGCCTGCTGGATCCGGCAGCGAGCCTGTTGCTCGCGGACCTGGCGCACGACGCGAGGTCAGCGCCGGCCGGCCGGGAGCTGGCCGAGAGTGACCTGACCCGAGCACTCCGGGCGGTGTTCAGCCAGCCTGACTTCGCCGCGTCAGTGCACGGCCGTGATGGCGCGGGCGAGCTGCTCGGCGAGCTTGAGTCCACCGCGCATCAGGTGTTCCTGGCCCGCAAGTTCTATAACGGGGCGGTGGCGGCAACGGTCGCCGCGCGCCGGCGCCGGCTGGCCAGGCTGCTGCGGCTGGCTGGCGGCGCCCCGATGCCGGAGTTCTTCGAGATCGACGACACGCTGGCGCCGGCCGGGATGGACGAGCACGGGACCGATATGCCGCATCTGTCCGGCTGACTGCGGGATCGCTGGGCACCGGACCGATATGCCGTGCCTGTCCGGCTGACTGGCCGGTTAGGATTTGGCAGCTAGCACCTACGATGGAATCAGCGAACGCGCGCCACCAGTCTCAGCAGACCCGCGCGGCCCGCCACGGGCCATCGCCATCGACAAAAGTGAGGTCGCCGTGTCAGTGCCCAGTTCCGCCGGCCGTCCCGAGATCAGCGATGCTACGGCAGCGGGCCGCCCGGCTGCAGCCGGGCGTGGTAGCGGCGGGGACTCGCAGACCGGCACGCAGCGAGTAAAGCGGGGCATGGCCGACATGCTCAAGGGCGGCGTGATCATGGACGTGGTCACGCCAGAGCAGGCCAAGATCGCCGAAGACGCCGGTGCTGTCGCCGTGATGGCCCTGGAGCGGGTGCCTGCCGACATCAGGTCGCAGGGCGGTGTCGCCAGGATGAGCGACCCGGACATGATCGACGGGATCATCGCGGCCGTCTCCATCCCGGTGATGGCCAAGTGCCGGATCGGGCACTTCGCCGAGGCGCAGGTGCTGCAGGCGATCGGCGTGGACTACATCGACGAGTCCGAGGTGCTCACCCCGGCTGACGAAGCGCACCATGTCGACAAGTGGGCGTTCACGGTGCCGTTCGTCTGCGGATGCACGAACCTTGGCGAGGCGCTGCGCAGGATTGCCGAGGGCGCGGCGATGATCAGGTCGAAGGGCGAAGCCGGTACCGGCAACGTGGTCGAGGCCACAAGGCACATGCGCAAGATCAGGACCGAGATCGCCGCCCTGTCCGGGCTATCGGCGCAGGAGCTCTATGCGGCCGCCAAGGACCTGCAGGCGCCGCACGACCTGGTCGCCGAGGTGGCCGCCGCTGGCACGCTGCCGGTCGTGCTGTTCACGGCGGGCGGGCTGGCCACCCCGGCCGACGCGGCGATGATGATGCAGCTCGGCGCGGACGGCGTCTTCGTGGGCTCGGGCATCTTCAAATCAGGTAATCCGGCCGAGCGGGCCGCCGCCATCGTCAAGGCCACGACCTTCTACGACGACCCCGACGTGATCGCGAAGGTCTCGCGCGGCCTCGGCGAGGCGATGGTCGGCATCAACCTGGACACCCTGCCGCCCGAGCAGCATTACGCCAGCCGCGGCTGGTAGCCGCGCCGCTGATTCCCGCGCGCCGCTGGCACCCCTGCGCCGCTGGCACCCCTGCGCCGCTGATTCCCCCGCGCCAGCCGGGCCTACGGGCCAGCCGGGCCTACGGGCTGATCGCGGTCAGCGGGTCACGGCCGGACCTGACCAGGGTCAGGATCTCGCCGAGGCCGTCCATCGTCCAGCCGTCTTCGGTCACGTCCAACGACACCCTCGCGCCGGCCACGTGCAGCGACTCGATGTGCAGCGGCAGGAATCTGGCCGGGACGGCAGGGTCGCACCAGAGCTTCCCGGCCGGCACGGACGGGTCGAACCGCAGCAGCGTCCGCAGCAGATGGAATGGCGTGGCGGATGCCCACGCCTGCGGCGAGCAGGATGTCGGGTAGGGCACCGGCTCGCCGAATTCGGTCCGGTCGAAGCCGCAGAAAAGCTCGGGCAGCCTGCCGCCGAACCACTCGGCGGCCTCCAGGATGCCCATCGCCACCTGCTGCGCCTCGCGGACGAACCCGTACCGCATCAGCCCGGCAGCGCAGAGCGCGTTGTCATGCGGCCAGATCGACCCGTTGTGATAGCTCATCGGGTTGTAAGCGGCACCCGAGGCGGCGAGCGTCCTGATCCCGAATCCGGAGAACATGTCGGGCCCGGTCAGGTGCCTGGCTACCGCCGCTGCCTTGCCCGCGTCGACGATGCCGGTCCACAGGCAATGGCCCATGTTCGAGGCGAGCGAGTCGATCGGGCGCTTGTCGCCATCGAGCCCGAGCGCGAAGTAACCGCGGTCAGGCAGCCAGAACACCCGGTTGAATTCCTCCTTCAGATGCTGCGCTTTCTGCGCCCAGAACCCGGCGCCGCTGGCATCGTCTCGCTCGGAGCAGAAGTGGGACTTGGCCAGGTAGGCGGCGTAGACGTAGCCCTGAACCTCGGCTAGGGCGATCGGCGGCCTGGCGATCACGCCGGATGCGAACGTGATGCCGTCGAAAGAGTCCTTCCAGCCCTGGTTGGCCAGGCCCAGTTCGGAGGAGCGGGCGTACTCGACGAATCCGTCGCCGTCGGAGTCGCCGTAGTTGACGATCCAGTCGAGTGCGCGGTCCGCGGCCGGCAGCAGCTCGTCAACCACCCTGCGGTCCAGGCCCCACCGGCGTAGTTCGCCGAGCAGCATCACGAACAGCGGAGTGGCATCGACCGACCCGTAGTACACGCTGCCGCCGCCCAGCCACAAAGACGCCTGCATGCCGAACCGCATCTCGTGCAGGATCTTGCCTGGCTCCTCCTCGGTCATCGGGTCTACCTTGGTGCCCTGCAGGCTGGCCAGCGTGCGCAGCGTGCCGAGCGCCAGTGACGGGTCAAGCGGAAGCAGCATCCACGAGGTCAGCAGCGAGTCGCGGCCGAAGATCGTCATGAACCAGGGCGCACCGGCCGCGATCACCGCGCGGTCGGCGTGCTCGGGGTCGAAGATCCGCAGGCTGCCGAGATCCTCGGTGCTGGCCGCGAAGACGGCGGCCAGTCGCTCGTCGGACGCCTTGACCAGCGGGCTCTGCCGCCGCCAGTCGGCCAGGCGCTGCTCGGCGCTGGCTGGCGAATCTCCGTTGTGCTGAGCCGCCGACGACCTGAACTCGATCAGGTCCCGGCCGTCCAGCGACGGCGTGACGTACAGCGACGTGCTCCACTTGCCGTGCGCGGGCACGACGGCATGCCAGGTCAGCTGGCTCGGCGATATCTCAAGCTCGGTGCCGCTGTGCCTGCCGCCGGTGATCGAGGCACCGCGCAGATGCGAGCCGCACTGCCGGTTCAGCCTGATGACATCACCGTCGACCGCCACGCTCAGGCCCTCAATGCCCGGACCGTCGGCGCGCACCCGGCCTTCCTTGACCTCGAAGACGTCGGCGAAATCCCCGCCGACGCCGATCCGCAGGCTGACCGGGACCGGCTCCGTGCTCATGTTACGAAGCGTTATTTCCTCATGCATGCCGTCGTTGAGCACACGCCGCCTGGCGACCAGCAGGGTGCTGTCGGCAAGGCCGGCCGGAGGCGGCATCCGGCTGAGGAACGTGCAGCCGAACGGCTCGCGTGCCTGAGGTGCCAGCGGCTCTGGCTGGTGTCCGTTGATGCTCAGCTCGAACCTGCTGATCAGCCGGGTGTCGCGGACGAAGAGGCCCTGGGCGGCCCCGGGCCTGATGTCGCCTGAATGCTCGCAGATGCAGAACGTCGTGCCTTCGAGCAGCGTGACCAGGCTGCTGCCGGCGCTTGCCGGCGCAGGCGGCCCACCGTTGAACGTCCAGGCCTGGACCATCTGGTGTCCTTCCCTTGGACCGGCTACGCCGCTGGCTACGGCACCAGCAGCGTCCGCTGGCCGCGCCCGCCTGGTGAGCCAAACCTGGGCCGCTGACCAGCACCCGCTGGTGCTTGGATGATCGTTACCCCTGCCGCCGCGACGGCACACCATCGCCACGCCGATACGCTCGGAACTGGCATTATCGCGAGGACGGGAGGACATGTGCCAGCCACGAAAACCGCGCAGGCCGACGCGACCGGGTCGGCGGGCTCGAGGCGCAGCGGGCCAGTGGTCGGCGTGCTGGCCCTGCAGGGCGATGTGGCCGAGCACATCCTGGCGCTCACCGCGGCCGGTGCCCGGCCGGTCCCTGTTCGCCGTCCGGCCGAGCTCGAGGCTGTTGACGGCCTGATCATCCCTGGCGGGGAGTCCACCACGATCTGGAAGCTGGCCTCGATCTTCGAGCTGGCCGACCCGCTGCGGCGCAGGATCAGCGCCGGGATGCCTGTCTTCGGTTCCTGCGCCGGGATGATCATGCTGGCGAGCCGCCTGACGGACCGGGCCAGCGAGCAGCAGACGCTCGGCGCGATCGACATGACGGTCCGGCGTAACGCGTTCGGCCGGCAGAGCGAATCGTTCGAGAGCGACGTCACGCTGCATGGGGTCGCCGGGCCGGCCTTCCGCGCGGTCTTCATCCGGGCGCCGTGGGTCGAGGAGACCGGCCCCGAGGTCGAGATTCTGGCTACCGAGCCGCGCACCGGTAGGATCGTCGCCGTCCGGCAGGGCCCGGCGCTAGCCACCGCATTTCACCCCGAACTAACCCAGGACATCCGGGTGCACAAGATCTTTACCGACGTCGTGAGGGAACGCGCATGAGCGGCCACTCCAAATGGGCGACCACCAAGCACAAGAAGGCCGTCGTCGACCAGCGGCGGGGCAAGCTGTTCGCCAAGCTGATCAAGAACATCGAGGTGGCTGCCCGCGGTGGCGGCGCTGATGTTAACGCCAACCCCACCCTGTACGACGCGGTGCAGAAAGCCAAGCGAAGTTCGGTGCCGAACGACAACATCGACCGGGCCGTCCGCCGCGGCGCTGGCCTGGAGGCGGGCGGTGCGGCGTACGAGGCGGTCACCTATGAGGGTTACGCGCCGGGCGGGGTGGCGGTCCTGGTCGAGTGCCTGACTGACAACAGGAACCGGGCGGCGGCCGAGGTCCGGGTGGCCCTGACCCGTAACGGCGGCTCGATGGCCGATGCCGGCTCGGTCTCCTACATGTTCAGCCGCAAGGGAGTCGTCATCGTCCCCAAGACGGCCAGCCTGACTGAGGATGACCTGGTCGGCGCGGTGCTGGAGTCTGGCGCGGAAGAGGTCAACGACCTGGGCCCCTCGTTCGAGGTCGTGAGCGAGGCGACGGACCTGGTGCCAGTGCGAACCGCGCTGCAGAGCGCGGGGATCGAGTATGAGTCGGCCGAGACCCCGTTCTTGCCGTCGGTCGAGGTACCGCTGGACGAGGAGACAGCGAAAAAGGTCTTCAGGCTGATCGAGGTGCTTGAGGAATCAGACGAGGTGCAGGACGTCTACGCGAACTACTCAGTCTCCGATGAGATCCTGGAGAACCTGGATTGAGCCAGGCCGACCTGACGATCCGGGCGCTGCGCGCCGGGGATGACCTTGATGCCGATCGTGACCTGCTGCACCGGGCGTTCGGGCCGATGCCAGTCGCGGAGCCCGGCGACCTGCTGGGGGAGCGCCTGGACTGCATCGCCCAATCCAGGCTATTCGGCGCGTGGGATGGCAAGGACCAGGTCGGGACGGCTCGATTCCACGATATGCGGCAGTGGTGGTACGGCCGGTCAGTGCCGATGGCCGGCGTGGGCGGGGTCGCGGTGGCGCCGGAGGCTAGGGGCAGGGGAATCGGGAAGGCGCTGATGACAGCGCTGCTCGGCGCGATGGCCGAGCGCGGCTACCCGATCTCGGTGCTCTACCCGGCCACGACCCGGCTGTACCGGTCGCTCGGCTGGGAGCTGGCAGGCGGTTACTACCGCGCGGAGCTGCCCGGCCGGTCGCTCAGCTCGCTGCTGCCAGCCGATCCGGCCGCCGCCGCTCCGCGTGACGCCGGGGGTGGTAGCGCCGGGGCCGCTGGTGTCGGGGCTGGCGACGCCGGAGTACGGGGGAGCGGATCGCCCGCGCTGCGGCGAGTCTGCCATGCAGACGCCGACGAGATCATCGCGGTACTCGGAACTATCTACGCCGGCGGCATGGACTGCGGGCCGTGCACTACCGACCCCGCCAGCGTGCGGCGCTGGCTGCTCGGCCGCGAGACCTTCGCCTACCTGGCGCCCGACGGGTTCCTTGCCTACAGCTGGCACGGCAGCAGCCACGAGATCATGGTCCACGTTCTGCAGGCCGCCTCGGCAGGGACGGTCAGTGCGCTGTGGGGGATTGTCGGGTCGCACGCGGCGCTGGCCAAGCGGGTGCGCGCATGCGTCGGCCCCAGCGACCCGATCACCTGGCTGACCCGCGAGCCTGACGTCAGCCTGAGCAGGAACGAGACCTGGATGCTGCGGCTGCTCGACGCACGCGCGGCGATCGAGGGCCGCGGCTTTCCCGCTGACGCGCGAGTCCGGCTCGCGCTGGCGCTGACCGACCCGCAGCTGCCCGCTAACGCCGGGCTGCACACGCTGACCGTGGCCGACGGTGCAGGCTCCCTCATTCGATCCGAAACGGGCAGCACGGCGCAGTCGCCTGCCGCCCCGCCAGTCAGGCTCGGCCCGCGCGGATTCGCCGCACTGTTCGCGGGGGTCCCCATGGCGACGCTCCGCCGCGCTGGCCTGGCCGCCGGCGGCGACGGCACCGCCGACGCAGCGCTTGACTGCGCCTTTGCCGCTCAGCCGTACCTGCTCGACTACTTCTGACCGGCCCGTCCCGCGACACGCCGGCTGGCTTGGCGCATGCAGCGCCGCCAGCCGATAAGGTCGACCGAACACTTGTTCGTCAGTGACCGGGATGGTGGGCCGTATGCGCGTGCTCGGCGTCGACCCAGGCTTGACCCGGTGCGGCATCGGCGTGGTCGAAGGCGGTCCAGGTACCGTGCTGCGGCTGATCGGCACCGAGGTAGTGGGGACTCCGGCCGGCGCCGATATCGGCAGCCGACTGCTGGAGATCGAGCAGCAGATCGACCGCTGGCTGACGCTGACTCAGCCAGACGCCGTCGCGGTCGAGCGCGTGTTCAGCCAGCTCAACGTGCGTACCGTGATGGGCACCGCGCAGGCGGGCGCGATCGCGATCGTGTGCGCGGCACGCCGCGGCCTGCCGGTAGCGCTGCACACGCCTAGTGAGGTCAAGGCCGCGGTGACCGGCAATGGCCGGGCGGACAAGGCTCAGGTCACGCAGATGGTGACCAGGCTGCTCCGGCTGGCCGACCCGCCGCGCCCGGCCGACTCGGCTGACGCGCTTGCCCTGGCGATCTGTCATCTGTGGCGCGGCGGAGCCCAGGCCAGGCTGCTGGCTGCGGCGAAGGGAATCCGATGATCGCGCACCTGCACGGAGTCGTGACCGCGCTAGCCCCGGAGGGGGCAGTGATCGAGGTCGGCGGAGTCGGACTGCTGGTGCAGTGCTCGCCGGGCACGCTGGCCGCGCTGCGCCCGGGCGAGCGGGCCAAGGTCTGCACGTCGCTCGTGGTCCGCGAGGACGCGCTTACCCTGTACGGGTTCGGCAGCGATGACGAGCGCAATACCTTCGAGCTGCTGCAGACCGCGAGCGGCATCGGGCCCCGGCTGGCGCTGGCGATGCTCGCCACCTTCAGCCCGGACGCGCTGCGCCGCGCGGTCGTGGCCGAGGACGTGACCGCGCTGATGGCGGTTCCCGGGATCGGGCGCAAGGGCGCCCAGCGGATCGTGCTTGAGCTGGCAGGCAGGCTCGGATCGCCGGGCGACGGCAGCCAGGCCGGGTCCGGGCTGCCCGGGTCCGGGCTGCCCGGAGGTCGCGGGTCCGGCCTGGGGGGCGTGGCGACCTGGCGTGACCAGGTCCGTATCGGCCTGGTGAACCTCGGCTGGCAGCCGAGGGACGCGGAAGCGGCAATCGCCGCGATCGAACCAGAGGTGACCGGCGCCCTGGTCGCGGCTACGCACGGCAGTGCGGGGAGTAACGGCAGCGAGGCGGATGATCAGGCGCCAGTCGACGTGGCGGCCGCCTTGCGTGCCGCGCTGCGAGTGCTTGGACGTACCTGATGGAGACGACCGACGACGAGCTTGAGCGGTTCGTATCACCGCTGGCTAACGCCGACGAGCGGCAGATCGAGGGCGCCCTGCGGCCCAGGGGCCTGGCCGAGTTCGTCGGCCAGGCGCGCGTCCGCGACCAGCTCTCGCTGGTCCTTGAGGGCGCGATGCGGCGCGGTAAGGCACCAGATCACGTCTTGCTGTCCGGCCCGCCTGGACTCGGCAAGACGACGATCGCGATGATCATCGCGGCGGAGCTTGGCGCCCCGCTCCGGATCACCAGCGGGCCCGCCATCGAGCGGGCCGGTGATCTGGCCTCGGTACTGACCTCGCTGGCTGGCGGCGAGGTCGTGTTCATCGACGAGATTCACCGGCTGGCCAGGCCAGCCGAGGAACTGCTGTACCTGGCGATGGAGGATTTCCGGGTCGACGTCATGCTCGGCAAGGGTCCTGGCGCGACCGCTGTGGCCCTGGACATCGCGCCGTTCACGCTGGTCGGGGCCACCACCAGAGCCGGCCTGCTGCCAGCGCCGTTGCGGGACAGGTTCGGCTTCACCGGGCACCTGGACTTTTATGAGCCAGCCGAACTGGGCGTGATCATCCGCCGCTCGGCGGGCCTGCTCGGGGTGGACCTGCGCGAGGACGGTGCCGATGAGATCGCTGGCAGGTCGCGCGGCACGCCGCGAATCGCGAACCGGCTGCTTCGCCGGGTCAGGGACTTTGCCGAGGTGCGCGGTGACGGTGTGGTCAGCCGGGTTGCTGCCAGAGCGGCGCTTGAGCTGTATGAGGTGGACGAGAGCGGCCTGGACCGGCTGGACCTAGGCGTCCTGACCGCCCTGGTGCGCCGGTTCGGCGGCGGGCCGGTCGGGCTGTCCACGCTGGCGGTCGCCGTGGGGGAGGAGGGCGAGACGGTCGAGGTGGTCGCTGAACCGTTCCTGGTCCGGCTTGGCCTGATGGCCAGAACGCCCCGCGGCCGGATAGCGACTCCGGCAGCCTGGATTCATCTGGGTCTGGTCCCGCCCGTGCCGGGGGCGGCAGCGGACGGAAGCGGTGCGGCGACGCTGTTTGACTAGTCCGCGCGGCCATGTGACCCAGTCCGCGCGGCCACCTATATGTCACGACTGGTTGCGGGCCGGTCACGATCACTCTTCGGAAGTCGTAGCCTGTTGGTGCGCGGCGCGCGCGCCGCTAAACTTCGGCAGTTGGTCTTTTTCCAGCCGCCTGGCGCAGGTGCCGGTCTTGCCGGTATGGTGCCGGGGCCTGCACCGGCCGCTGCGGCCATCAACCGGAAGGAAGCCCCGTGATGGGGACCATGTATCTCGCCGCCGGCTCGACGAGCAAGAGCAGCTCCTCGATCGACATCCTGTTCGTCGTCATCGTGATCGGCATCTTCTACATGCTGGTTCTGCGGCCCCAGCGAGCGAGGCAGCGCAAAGCCACCCAGGTCCAGGGCCAGGTCATGCCCGGGCAGCGAATCCGCACCACCGCCGGGATGTACGGCACGGTCGTGTCCGGTGACGACCGCGATGTCGTCATCGAGATCGCTCCTGGCGTCAACGTGACGATGCTGCGCCGGGCCGTCCTCGAAGTCCTTCCTGACGATACGGTCACCGACTTCGGTGACGCTGAGCCCGCGCAGGAGCACCCGGATGGCACGCCGCCGGACGACTGGGATCTCAAAGATGGCACTCCGCCGGACGACTGGGACGTTAAAGACCACAACAACTAGTCGCACCGCGGGCCGAGCGCAGGGTGCGCCACGGGCCCGAACGAGCTAAGGACGGGCACACGTGGCTCCCCCAAGCAGAAAGTCGCCGCGGCCAGGAGCATCTGCCTCCAGGCCGGCCGGCCTCACGGCCAGGCAGGGCGGTACTACCTCCAGGCCAGGGCGGTATCTCTCGGTACTTGTCGCGCTGATCATCGTCATGCTGGGCTCAGTGGTCGGCACCAAGTACATCCTGCATCCCGGTCAGTGGCATAGCGCCTTCAAGGTCGCGCTTGGCCTTGACCTGTCCAGCGGTGTGACGGTGACGGTGCACGCGGTAGCCCCGAACAACAAGCCGCCGAGCTCGACCGCGATGAATCAGGCCGTCGGAATCCTGCTCAGCAGGGTGAACGGGCAGGGCTTCACCGGTGCCACGGTGGTTCAGATGGGGACCAGTGACATCACGATCTCGATCCCGCACACGAGCGCCGAGGCGGTATCCCCGCTGCTGGCGTCCGCTGTGCTCAGGTTCCGTCAGGTGCTGCTCCTGGCGCCCGGATTCCCGGTAGCCACCACGGTGCCCACGCCGACGACGAGCCCGTCGCCAGGTGCCTCACCATCGGCGACTCCGAAGGCGTCGTCCAGCGCGAAGGCATCCTCCAGTCCGACGGCCCAGGCTGGCGCGAAGCCGTCGCCAAGCCCGACTCCGGCCGGAGCCAAGGCGACTGCCAGCCCGAAGCCGTCGGCCAGCGGCCAGGCGGCCGCCAGGTCCAGCGGCCGCGGGCTGACGGTCGGCTCCCGTGCGATCCCGGCCGGCCGTGCCGCGGCCAGGGC
>OCZU010000206.1_pt1 | contig 42844 bp, 36 predicted proteins | sample 1539001 | NCBI WGS metagenome assembly OCZU01 (sample SAMEA3539306, study PRJEB22396) | soil metagenome | biome: tundra; feature: field; material: soil | place: USA | collected 2010-05 | depth 0.15 m | reverse complement strand
CGAATGTCCTTCCTCTCATGGGGTGACATTTTCACGTTGCTGTTAGGGGGTGACAGAATTATGGAGCTAAAACAGCAGAAATCCAGCTACTGTTCGAGGTTCAGGCCTACCCCATATAATCGGAGGCCATGTCTGGTTCCGATTACTCTGCGATGCTGGAAGTGGCGATAGCCGAAGCCCGCAAAGGGCTGGCCGAGGGCGGCATACCTATCGGCGCGGCGATTTTTGACGAAAGCGGCAAACTCCTTGGGGCCGGACACAACCGCCGCGTGCAGAACGGAGATCCTTCGCTGCATGGCGAAACCGACGCCTTCCGTAATGCGGGGCGGCAGCGCAGCTATCGCAAACTCAGCATGGTCACAACGCTGGCGCCCTGCTGGTATTGCAGCGGCCTTGTGCGGCAGTTTGGTTTCGGCATGGTGATCATCGGAGAGAGCCGCAACTTCCAGGGCGGCGTGGAATGGCTGCGCTCGGCCGGCGTAAAGGTCATCGACCTCCATTCGGAGGAGTGCGCTTCAATGTTGAGCGAATACATTCGCTTAAACCCCGAAGTCTGGAACGAAGACATCGGGGAGGAGTGATCCTCTCCGATTGCGCACCCCTACGACACTAGAACTCGACCCGCAAAGTCATCTGTATCTGCCGCGGGCTGCCGATAGTTTTGTTTGTCACACCCAAGCCAGAAGGGCAGTTGTAGAAGCCCGTGTTTGTATTGTCGCAGGCCGTGGGCCGTGGCGTCGTTCCTAGGACTGGAAACTGGTTGTAGAACTGGTTCTGCGAAACGTCGTCGATGGGAATGTCAAAGCTTGCCGTATTAGTCAGGTTGAAAACGTCGAGGCTGTACTTCAACGAGACGCGTTCCGTGATCGCAGTGACCTTCACGAAGGAAATATTGGCGGCCTTCTGCCAGGCTTGGCGGAAGATGTTGCGCTGGCCCGTCGTGAAGTTCGTCTCGAAAGTATCACCCGCTGGGATGGCGCCACCGAGATCCCCGGGGTTAAGCAGCGGCAAAGTGAAGCAGCTTGATTTCAATGCTGGGGTTCCGAAAGCCCCGGACGCACCGGTAAGAGCATTCTTAGGAGTGCAGCCCGGAGCCAGCGGGACAATCGGATTCGTGATGCCGTCATAAACGCTGTAAAAGATGCTGCCCACCGCGCCGGTGTAGTCGATGATGCTATAGGGCTGGCCACTTTGCAGGACGGTAGACCCGTTAATAGACCAACCGTCTGCCAACTTGCCTTTTAGCGTGGAAGCCGAAAAGAACTTTGGCACTTGGTAGACATAACTGAAGTTAAACACATGGGTGCGGTCAAAATCGGACGATCCGTAAGCCGAGCGCAGATTCAGGGGATTATTGCCGTTAAAAAACAGGCCCATGCCGCTTTGTTCATCCAGCGCGTGGGAGTAAGTATAAGAGAACCCCACTTGTAGCCCATGGCTCATACGCTTTTCGACGTGCGTTTGTAGGGCGTTGTAGGCAGAGACGCCGGCGGCTTTATAAGTCTCCGATTCCGCCGAGTAACCGATGTAGGGAACCCGTAAGTCAACGTTGCCGCCTTCGTAGGTAGCGAGATACGGCTGACCGTTGGGGAGGTTTTGAAAGTTGAAGTTCGAATCGACGACCGTGTAGCCGTAGGTATATTCCTGAGGATAAAGCGAACCGGGGTGAATGATGTTGCTCGGGGATGCGATGCCGGGTTGGTTGAAGGGAATCGGAATCACTCCATGCCGGCCCAGGTTGCCGACGTAGCCGACCTCGATGGCCAGATCGTTCCGCGGCTGCCATTGAAAATCGAGCGTGTTGTTGATGGTGTAAGGCAATTTATTGGCGCGATTGTAGGTAGCAAAGGAGAACAGTGGCGCGCCACCGGCGATCGCCGCCTGATTCGGCAGGTACTGCGTGATGTCAGCGGGATTGCCGCTGGGCGGCGGGCCAAGGCTGGCTCCCCACGGATTCGACAATGAACCACCTGAGCCGCTTGCGGCGCTTGTGGGATCGCAAGTGGGAATGTAGTCCAGATATGGGGGCGACATAAAAGTTGTGCAAGCTTGAGCCGTCACATACGGCGGAGTCTGATTCACTCCAAACGGGCCGCCATTAATTACGCCCTCGGCGAACCCGGGCGAGAGATACGAAAACAGTTCGCCGCGGTCGTAGTAGATTCCGCTGCCGGCGCGGACGACAACCTTATCGTTAAATTTCTTGGGACTCCAGGCGACGCCCAGCCGCGGCGCCAATCCCCATTGCCGCCCAGTGAGCGTCGTATTGCTGACGCCTTTCGTGGGAAACAATTTGTTGTTGCCCGCAATGATGAAGCCATTCGACGTGATGGTATCGGTGGCGGCGTCGTAGGAATACCGCGATGGATCGAAGTTAAAGATGCGGCCGTACTTTTCAGTGAGGCCACCGTCCCAATCGAAACGCAGGCCAGCGGTCAAGCTCAAGTTGGACCGGAACTGAAATTTGTCCTGGACGTATGCCCCGGTCTGGCCGGCGCGGTAATAGCGGTTGGCGTTCCCCTGAAGAAACTTCGTGGTGGTGAAATCGTCATTGGTGGTAACGAAGCCCTGGATGAACTGAGAGAAATCCGCTGTGGAAATAATGCCTTGGTTCGTCCTCTCATCGCGGGTATTGAGTTGGGTGTAGGCATAGCTGCCGCCAAATGTGACGGTATGTTTGCCATGAGTCCAAATGGCATTGGCCGAGGGCATGATGCGGTTCTGAAAAACTCCGGTAAATGCGCCTTGAGACGCCGCGCCCTGGCCGATGGTAAGAAATTGGAGATTGCTGATGCCGCCCGTATTAGCGGAACTGGACAGACCCAATGGATCCACGATGGTGATACCTGGGAAGAACGATGAGCCGAATGTGTTGATCGCCGGCGTCCCCGTTTGAGCGGCGAACGACTGCGGGGAAAAAGGTTGCGCGATAGTGCTGTAAACCTTCTCCCGAAGAATGCCCAGAACCTCTGTAACGCTCAGGTTGGGCCGGAGTGTCTGCGTATTGGTAAGAGAGGCCACCTGGCTACCAGCATCGAGATGTTGGGAAAAGCCTGCGACATTCGAGTAAGCGTAGGGAGCAATGCTCGGGTCGTGCTGGTAGTAGTACTTCGCAGATACAGTGTCCGTAGGGCTTTTGTTCCAGTCAAGATCGGTGACCGCCTGATCGGCGGTGAAGTACGCGGTGCCGGGAACGATCGCGTTTTCCGGAAAACTTGGTGTAGCCACCTGGCCGTCCCACGAGGGAATCAAATACTGACCATTGGGCAATTTGTATTGCAAGAGGGCCACCGCTACTGGACTAAGATCGCCGTTCCCAGTGAGGGACGTGCCCCAATAGGTATTGGAAATGGCAGCCAGGGCCGCTGGCGAGCGATCATTGCTGAGTCCCTGCGGAACCAGCATTCGCGACAGACCGATCTCCTGGTCGGAGTCGTGCAGGTGCTGATAGCTGACAAAGCCGAATACTTTATTTTTAATAAGCGCGCCGCCCAACGTTCCACCCGCGGTATAGCGGTGTAGCTGCGGAACTTTGTCGTTGGCGGGAATATTGGGATCCTGCTTGTAGAAAAACGGCGAGGCATTCAACCAATCCGTACCGCGATGGACATAGCCACTGCCGTGAATCGTATTCGTGCCGGAGGCGGTGCTCATGTCGATATGAGCGCCGCTCGTAGAGCCTTGCTGTGCATCGTACATCGAAGTGTTGACGCGAAGTTCAGTAACCGTTTCCGGAGCGGGCGTAGGCAATGCCTGGCCGATGGCCAGGTAGACTGACGCCGTGCTCTGAATTGGAGCGGCGCTGGTGCTGGCAGCATTGGCGACGCCAGTGTTGTTTACAATGCGAGCCGAGGCAACCTGGCTTGTACTCTTGCCGTTAAACAGATTGCTGGCGTCGACGCCATTGAGCAAGAAACTATTGCTGGTATCGCGCTGGCCATTGGACCAGATTGGCTGATTTCCCAGGCCGCTGTTGGCTCCCGTGCCACCGGGAAGTTCAGCATTTACTCCGGGAGAAAGAATGGCGAGGCCGGTAAAACTACCCGTGGGCAGTGGCACGGCGTCGATCTGGTTCTTGTCCAGGATGTAGCCGTTTGTAGTGTCCACGGAGTTCATCATTGGATCCGCCTGCACCTCCACAACGGTTCCCACCTGGCCGACAGGCAGCACGGCATTCACCGTGGCTGTGCGATCCGCCTGCACGGTGATCGACGGTACCTTCTGCGTCTCGAAGCCCGCGTGAGTGAAAGTAATCGTATAGGTGCCGATGGGCAGGTTCACGAAGTCGTAACTGCCATTCGCGTTGGTCTTTTGACTACGTGTAAGTTTTGTCTGATCTCCCACGATCGTGACAACGGTTTCCACCAGAACGCCGCCGGTCTTGTCGGTGACCGTACCAGTGATGCCGCCGAGCGTCTGTTGCGCCTGAGCATACGGTGTGAAGGCAAACGGCATCCAGAAGGATGACGCGACGAGGAGAACGACGAGTCCAATTCTGTTCATCAGGAGTGACCTCGTGCAAGTCTGTAAACGAGCATGTACAGGACCGCCCGCTAGCGACCGAAAATTGCTGTGTTGATCAAACGATGTTCGCGGCAGAGATGGTCTGTTCTGCACGCCCGCAAAATAACTGGATGACTTTACACGAGTAGCGTCCGGAACGAAAGCGTTCCTTCAGTTAAAATTTCTTTGCCACAGATTAGATATTCTTATGGCGCTGGGCCCGCGGGATCGCTGCCTGTTAAGGCTGCCTCCCCCTCTCAGTGCCGCAGCTTACCGCGCCGGCGAATCACGAACCACAGCAGTCCTGCCGTCAAATAGGCAAGATAGATGTAGGGCAACTTGCCATACGGTCCTTCCGGCACCGGATAGAAATTCCCCACGAGCGCGAGCAGCATAGCGGCGCCGGCAAGCCACGGAACGATTTGCGCCCCGGGACGAAAGACACCATGGCTGCGCAAGTAGCGTGGTAACGCTACGCAAACCAATGCATAGGCTACGATAAAACCATAGGTCGCCAGGGATCCCAGCCACCCATAGACATCCAAACCGCTGGCGCCGCGGGCCGCCAGCACTGCCACAGGGAGCAGCGCCGCAATACCCGTGATAACCACAGCCCGGCTTGGCGTTTTGTTCCGGGCATGCGTATTGCTCAAAGAGCTGTGGGCAAGTCCGTTGAGAGCCATGAGCATTAGCACTCGTGCGGCTGCGGTAATGCACGCCAGGGTTCCCGCAAACAGGCTCACGAGTGCGCCGATATCGATCAGCAACCCCAGCACCGGAATGCCGCCGACTCGAGCCAGCAAATACATCGGCGCCTGGCTTGTGCCCAAATCCTGGCCGGCGGTGTGGAAACCCAGCACCTCCGCATAGGCGCAGATCGTAAAGAAAACTCCGGCGAGGATGGCGCTTTGGATGACCGCGCGGGGAATCGTCTTCAGCGGGTTGCGCGCCTCGGAACCCAGCGTGGTCGCACTCTCGAAGCCAACAAAACTGAACAGCGCCAGCACCAGCCCCAGACGAAGTCCACTCCCGGTCATGCCGCGGAGATGTAGTTGTTCTGCGTCCCAGTGCCAGCCGTGGCGGACCAACAACAGAGCTACCACGATCACAATCACCGTGACGGACGCGGCCTCGATCCACAGCATAAGGCGTGCAGAAATCTTTACGTCGCGATAGGCAATCCATATCGAAACGCCGGTCACCAGCGTAGCCAGCAATACAGCCGAGTAGACGTGGCCGGTGGCATCCCGCAACAACAAGTTGGCGTAGTGGTAGAAGCCACCGATGACGCTCGATCCCGTGGCCACATATGCCAGCAAAAGACTCCATGCGACGGTAGCGCTCAGCCACGGGGGCAGGGTCATCGAAGCGTAGGTGTAGAGAGATCCGGGCGAGGCCGAATGGCGGGCATAGCGTGCGATGCACAAGGCCACAAGCAACACGGCTACTGTTGCCAGTGCGTACGCAAGCCATGTGCCATTGCCGGCAAGCGCACAGACTAACGGGATGGTAGCTGCCGGCGTGGTGGTGGGAGCCATGGTGGAGACAGACTGAGCCAAGGTTTCCATCGGAGATAGAATCCCGTGACGCAAGCCATATTCCGTGTTCTCAGAACGGTCGTTCGCCGTCCGCTCCATGGTGGCCGATCCTTCCGCAAATCAGACTGGCGTCGGATTGTACAACAACGACCGTAAGGGAAATGAAGTGTGAGCCTGAATTGAGCGGTAGTATATTATCTTGCAACGTTTCACCTGCTTCGCCGGACGCTGCCTCGGCTGGGAGAGGATCGCACTCCATGAAACTTGACAGACAGTTGCTGCAAAGCCTCCCCAAAGTTCTTTTGCATGAGCATTTGGATGGCGTGCTGCGTCCACAAACTGTCATTGAGCTGGCGAAACATGCGGGATACGCGGAGCTTCCGACGCAAGATCCACAGGCATTAGCGCAGTGGTTCCATCGAGGGGCGAACCAGGGTAGCCTGGCCAAATACCTCGAAGGTTTTGCGCATACGATTGCCGTAATGCAGACCGAGGAAGCCCTGCAGCGCATCGCCTACGAGCAAGCCGAAGATCTGAGCCGGGATGGGATTGTTTATTTTGAAACACGCTTTGCGCCAATCTTTCATACCCAGAAAGGGTTAACCCATCAGCAGATTGTTTCGGCGGTGCTGAAAGGACTGGAACGAGGACGGAAAGATTTCGGGATCTCCTCCGGTTTGATCATTTGCGCGATGCGCAATATGAACACCTCTCTCGAAATGGCGGAGCTCGCAGTCGATTTCCGCGCGCGCGGCGTTGTCGGCTTCGATCTCGCTGGCGAAGAAGGTGGTTATCCTCCGAAGAAGCACGTCGATGCTTTTCATTACATCCAGCGCGAGAACTTCAATATTACGATTCACGCCGGGGAAGGCTATGGAAAGGAATCGATCTGGCAGGCAATTCAGTATTGCGGGGCGCACCGCATTGGGCACGGCACGCGGCTGATCGATGATATTGCGGTCGTGGATGGCAAGGCAGTGAACCTGGGCGATCTGGCGCAGTATGTTCTCGACAAACGCATCCCCCTGGAGATTTGCTTGCTGAGTAACGTTCACACCGGCGCTACGCCAAGTTTGGTGGAGCATCCATTCAAGATTCTTTACCAGGAAAAATTCCGCGTCACGTTGAACACGGACAACCGGTTAATGAGCAACACCACGATGACCAAAGAATTCGAAGCCGCCGCTGACACATTTGGCCTGTCGCTGGCGGACTTTGAGAAGATCACGATCAATGCGATGAAGAGCGCTTTCTTGCCATACAAAGAGCGCTGTGATTTTATCTACTCCGCAATCAAGCCTGGCTACGCGAGAATCCGCGAATCGCTCAAGATTAAGTGATCCCACACGCAACATCGTCACAGCCTGTTCTGAAAAACCTCACCCTGACAAGGCGGCCAGAGTCTCGGCGAGTACCAGTGTTCCTCGAGCGATGTCGTCAGGATGTGAGTATTCATCAGGCCGGTGGCTGTAGCCGTTGCGGCATGGGATGAACAACATCGCGACCGGAGCGATGCGTGCTACAAACAGCGAGTCATGATAAGCACGGCTGACCATGGGAAGAAAGTTCAGTTCGTGTTGACGGCAAGATTGAGAAATTGCTTCGATGAGTGCGGGGGCACAGTCCGCAGGAGCGTCGGCGTTCAACAACTCAATCTGAATCGAGACCTGCCGTTTGGCTGAAACTGCTTTGCTTGTGGCCTCAAATGTGCGGATTACGACGTCGCGCCGCTGCAGATCCGTGTCGCGGATGTCCACACTAAGGCGGACCCGGCTAGGAATGCTGTTAACCGCCCCGGGAAAAACCTCACACATACCCACGGTTGCAACTGTGTCAACCGCTCCGCTGCTGCGTGCCGCGCTCTCAATCGCGAGAATCAGTTCGGCAGCCGCACACAGAGCATCGCGGCGGTCAGGCATCAAAACGCCACCAGCGTGTCCACCCGAGCCCTCGATCAAAACTCGAAGGCTTGCCGGTGCGGCGATCTTCGCAACAATACCAAGAGGAATTTGCCGGCGCTCCAACAGCGGTCCCTGTTCAATGTGCAACTCGATGAATGCCTGGTAGTAACCTATCGGCAACTTCACTCGTTCGAGTTCGCCTCCAAAGCCTGCCCGGTGCCGAACTTCGTCGAGTGTAGCCCCGTCGTTGTCCGTCAGCTTTCTCGCCGCCTCTGGAGACAGCGTGCCAGACAGCAACCTGCTTCCGAGACAGCCGATCCCAAAGCGCGTCGGTTCTTCGGAAGTGAAAATAAGCAATTCGACCGAATGTTTGGGACGAAATCCACTCTGCCGCAGCGCACGTATCGCTTCCAGGCCCCCCAGCACTCCTACAACGCCATCGTATTTTCCCGCGTTCGGAATGGCGTCGATATGCGAACCGGTTCCGACAACTGGCGCGGCCGGCTCAGAACCATTCCAGCGAGCAAAGATATTTCCGACGGCATCCTGGCGCACGGTGAGTCCGGCTTCTTCGCAACGCGCTTTCATCCACGCACGAGCTTGGAGGTCCGCCGGCGTGAAAACAATTCGTGTCACCGCGGGAGCTTCAGCGTCAGAAAATGAAGCTAGCGTATCGATCTCGGAGAGCAGCCGATCTCGGTCGATAGTAAGGCTCATCGCTGCAGGCCTGCTAAGGGATGCCGGTTCCAGTTTTTGTAGATGAGATATTTTGCCGGCACTTTGCCAATCGCTCCGAACCACTGAGGGCACCATGGTCCCATCCAGATGAAGTCTCCCGCTGTCACGGGATACCACGAGTCGCCCAGCCGATAAATTCCGCCGCCTTCGAGCATGATGAGTCCGTGCTCCATCACGTGCATTTCCACCATACTCAGCGAGGCGCCGGACTGGTAGACCATGGTGTTCACCGCGAAGTCGAAACTCATCTCATCGGGAAGCAGACATTTGACCTGCAAGCTGGGGTCGTCTCCGAGGGGATGCGAGGAGACCGCATCTTCGTTCGAAATAATCAAATCGGGTGATTGGACTGAATCGAGAGCCTGATAGGGCTTCTCAACAACGGCGACACGGCTCACCTTCGTCGCCACCACTCGATGGCGCAATCCTTCGGGGAGATAGGCGTAACCCCCCTCGCGCAGTTCGCTCGATTTGCTGTCAACTGCCAACTCCACGCCACCCTCGATCACGAAAATGAAGCGCTGCGCAGGCGTGCTGCCCAGTTCTCCTCCTGCCTCAAACTCGGCGGTGTATTCCGTGAACTTGGCGCCCAACGCGGGGCTGACGTGCACGATTGCGGAGCAGGCCTTCATTCCCGGTAAAGTGGTACGCACAAAAGTGTCCGGAGTCAGCAATAGATGATTCGGTTGTTGAGAACTTCGTGTCCTGCCGAGATTATGCACGGTTCATCCTTCTGTGAAATTCAGGCGAAGAAGCAAGCTGGTCGAGAAGATACAACCCGCATCCGATCGCTCTTTCAACGTCCTCACTCGCGACCGATTCCGCCGGATCGTGGCTGATCCCGCCCGTAGTCCGCAGAAAAATCATCGCACTGGGAACTTTTTCCGCCAGGATCATGGCATCGTGACCTGCGCCGCTCACCATCCGATGTGGCTTGCATCCGGTCTTGAGGATTGCCTGTTCGATCTCCCCAATCAGGAACGCGTCCATCGCGACTGCGCGCTGGTTTAGCAGAGTGCTCTTCCGTACAGATAATCCGCGGCGTTCGGCAATTCCTTCCGCTTGGTGAATCAGATCTTCCACGGCGCGAGTTCGAGTGTCGTCGGACCTGTGACGAACATCGAGTGTTAGCCTCGTCTCCGCTGCGATCACGTTCACCACTCCGGGCTTTGCCTCGATCTTGCCGACAGTCGCGGCCATGCCAGGGACTCCCTGCGCGGTGCGCTCTACCGTGCCGATCCACTCCGCCGCACCCGCAATGGCGTCGCGCCGAAGGTGCATGGGAGTTGTGCCCGCATGGTTGGCGCGGCCACAAAATATGAACTCCAATCGACTCTGTCCTGCAATGGCGTCGACGGCCGCGAGTGGCTGATTCAGCGTCTCCAGAACCGGTCCCTGTTCGATATGAAACTCGAGGTAGCCCAGCGTATCCTTTGCCAACTCGGCTTGAGAAATCCCCTCGGGATTCAGTCCAAAATCTTCGATCGCCTTTCGCACGGAGATCCCCCGCGTATCATAAACAGCCAAGAGTTCCTGATCCAGCCTGCCGACCAGCGCCCGGCTGCCGATGAACGGCGTGCCGAAGCGTACTCCCTCCTCCTCGGAAAAGCCCACCACTTCGATGCCAAAAGGAAGCCTCCGTCCCCGCAACTCTTCGAGCAATGCGACGGCAAGCACAACCCCCAGAACGCCATCATAGGCGCCGGCATTGGGAACGGTATCGAGGTGCGAACCGATCAAGAGGCGTGGTGCGTTCGGCTGAGCGGCGGGATAAATTCCCCGGATGTTTCCAGCGGCATCCACTCGCACATGAACACCCAGCGGTTCCATCCAGCGGGCAATTTCCCGATGACAATCATGCATTGGCGCCGACAAAAACGTTCGACGGATTCTGTCAGAGTCTTCCGAAAAAGACGCAAGCCTTAGGCACCGTGCGATGACTGCTGCTGCGCGATTTGTCATTTCAGATGTCTGCACTGGACTTCAGTTCAGGTGACGAGATCCCCTCTATGAAAGCTCAGGACTCCCGTATAAGCTTCGCCGCCGCCCAGCCGAGAACAACGAGGGCGACGAGAACTCCCCAAGCGTCACCATTCCCGTAGGTCGCGACGGGAAAATGATTGCTGATCATGATAAAGACAACTGGAACCGCCATGAAAGTATTGTGTTTGGATCGGAGCTTGGCCTGCGCGCCGAGTGAGGCGTCGAACTTTTCCCCGGCTGCCGCCGCGGCGATCATTTTGCGCTGGGAGGGAAGAATTCGGAACCAAACGTTGGCAGTCATAATCGTTCCCAACACCGCCCCTACGTGGATGTAGGCCGCGCGCCCGCTGAACACATGCATCAATCCCCAGGAGAGCCCGGCAATCATCAGCAGAGAAAATACCGCAAACGCGGCTTCCGACCTGCCCAGAGGCGACCGCAGCGCCAGATCGTAGACGATCCAACCGCCCGCCAGCACAGCTAGTCCGATGGCAACGCCGGCTGCTTGAGAAATGTTCGCCACGTCCGCGTCAATGAGTCCGCTGCTGGAATAGTAGACGAGGAAAAGCAGCACGACTCCGCTCAACCAGGTCATCAATGCTTCCCAGCGGAACCAATGAACCTGCTCGGGCCCGACCTTCAGGGATTTCTGTCTGTCGACTGTGTAGAAGCCGCCGCTGTGGACCATCCATAATGACGGGGTTGTGCCATCCGCGGCGGCGTTCTTTGCGAGCCTGCCAAATTGACCATCAAGCCAGGTGAAATAATACGTTTGGCCAACCCACATGATTGCCGCGAAAACGTGGAACCAGCGTAGGAGAAGGTTCAGCCATTCGCGGATTGACGAGGTCACTTTCTCAACTCCATCGCGTCAGAATCGTGTTAGCTCAGCTTCCCCGGTAAGTCGTATATCCGTTCGGACTCAGCAGCAGCGCAATGTGAAAATGCGATTCGCCATCCCGGGCCTGGAATGTAACTTCCACCACCGGATACAGTGCATCGATCTTTTGCCGTACGTAGTAACTTCCGGTGTCAAAAATCAAACGATAGACCCCGGCGGAGAGATCCTCGCCTTCCGGCAGCAACTGAGCGCACCGGCCATCTCGATCAGTGCGCGCCGAGGTCAACAGTCGCCAATCTCCGGCAGCGTTCTGTTTCTCCAGCCGCACAGGCACGTCTTTGGCAGGCGTGCCATGAACCATGTCGAGAATGTGGGTTGAAATGCGGTTCATCCTTGAAGCCATTTCCTTAAGCGGATTTCCGTAATCTGCCGCTGCTGTTCGGCTGCTTCGTGAAGTTCAGTTTCCGCGTCATTCTTGAGGCGGCGCCGAAGAATCTCCAGAATCTCCGGTGCTGACTTACCCGTGGCGCACACGATGAAGATCCGATTGAAGCGCCGCTCGTATTCTCGATTTGCATCCCCTAGAGCGTTTTTCACAGCGTCCTCGGCGTCCCCCACGTTCCGCTGCTCCTGCGCCGACCATTCTACAGACTTCGTCGACGGAAGCTGCGGTGATGACGATCGCGACTCCCCGATGCGCGGATGACTGTAGAAAGCTTCCATCCAATCCGCGCGCGCCAGATTGTGCCACGTTTCGTCCGACGCAACCAGCAGCGCAGCTTCATTCGCGAACGGTCTTCGGGCCACCATCTCCTGCCCCCAGGCCTTCGAGCCGCAACAAGGGAGAATCGCATTTATGGCTTCATCGACCGGAAGACGATTCCATCGTTCCAGAACATCCTTGACTCCCCCGCATTCTGCGCTCCTGCGCTCCGAATTCAGACAACTCAAGAACTCAGCTACAAGATTGCCCGCCACTGCCGCACGATATCTTGCAGTAGATCGAATGTCGTCAATCGGCCGGATCTCAGCAGCTACGGCCTTTCTGACTGAAAGCAAGAGATCTGAGTCAATGGCCTTTCCCCTCACCGTTTGCTCAGTCTCCCTCAGACGGAGCGGCACCGGCGCTACGCTTCCCAGCGCGATGCGAATATCTTCAACCACACCATCGACAAGCCGGCCCAGACCGGCGATACAAACCTTGGAGATCGCCTGTGCATTCCGGGCTCCCACCTTGCGCGCATGGCTGAAATATCCCGCGAATCGCCGCGGCAGGCACACGGTTTGAACCAGCTCGTCAGCCGCCAGCAGCGTCTTCTTGTAGCCGGTGTGAAAGCCTGCATAGGGCAACCGGCGCTGACCTCGGACTGACACCAGAATCAATTCCGCGTCGTACACCAGCAACCCAGGCAGAGAATCGGCGGCCGGAGACGCGTTCACGATATTGCCGCCGATCGTTCCTCGATTCTGATTCGCGATTCCGCCCGTCCACCGTGCCGCGCTATGCACGAGGGGGAACTCGCGTTCGACAACGTCATGTTTGCGGAGGTCAGTATAAGTACAGCCCGCACCGATCCGAATCTCGCTCGCTGTGACATCAATGCGACGCAACTCGCGAAGGTTCCAAATACTGACCAGCTTTCGCGCCGGAAGCTTCCCCGCCGCGTACTGCACCATCACATCGGTCCCTCCGGCAATCGGAAGCCACACGCCCGGTTCACGGGCCAGCAGCGAAACAATTGAATTCAAACTGCCGGGCGCGACCATTTCGTAGTCAGAGGGATTCGATCTCATGCAATCGTCCTGCGCCGCGCCGCTTCGGCTACAGCTTCAACAATCTGACTGTAGCCGGTGCAGCGGCAAAGATTGCCAGAAAGGCCTTCCTGGATTTCTTCCCTCGTGGGTTCGGGTTTTCCATTCAGCAAATGAAAGGCCGCAAGAATCATCCCCGGCGTGCAGATGCCGCACTGCGCGCCGCCGTTTTCCAAGAAGGCCTGCTGCACGATGTGCAGCGTATCTCCTGCCGCGAGTCCTTCGATCGTCACAATGCTTGAGCCTTCGGCCTGAAGAACGGGTACGAGGCAGCTGTTCACGAGTGTGCCGTCCATCAGTACGGAGCACGAACCACACTCGCCTTCTCCGCAGCCTTCTTTGGTGCCAGTCAATTGGAGTTGTTGCCGCAACACGTCGAGCAGCCGCTCCATCGGGTAAGCGCGCGCGGTCTTCGGCTTACCGTTGATCGTGAATGAGATCTCGGCTTTGGCGCGGCCGTCGCGGGAATCGGTCATCGGGCCCTGCCGCCAAAACCAGCTGTGCTCGCTTGCGAAGATGCGGTGAGTGCTTCTTTGTCCAGCCGATCCATGATGTCTTCCGGCAGCAAAGGAACGGAATCGAAATGAATTCCGAGCGCGTCTGCCACCGCATTGACGATTGCCGGGGCCGGGCCGTCCATCGGGAGTTCGCCGATGCCCTTCGCACCATACGCACCGTAGACATTGCCCAACTCTTCGAAGAACACGCGAATGGGCGGCAGGTCGGTTGCGGTCGGCATGATGTAATTTGTCATCTGGCAGTTCTGCATGCGTCCATTCTGCCAAACCACTTTTTCATAAAGACCGAAGCCGATCCCCTGGGCAATGCCACCGATGATTTGGCCCCTGGCCAGGAGCGGGTGCAGAACTTTGCCAACCTCCTGGAGCGCGACGAAATCGTTCACCGATACGCTATACGTCGTGAGATCAACAGTGATTTCCGCAATGTACACCGCCCAGGCAAATGCAGCGTAGGCTTCTCCTCGATATTTTTGATCGTCCCAGAAAATGTCGGCGGGCGGCTCGTAACGCGCCCATGAGCGGAATTGGCCATGCGCGCCAACATAGCGCTGACAGGCCGCGCGAAACTCTTCCGCGGTATAACCGTCGCGGAGCAGGTTAGAAGAAAGCAGTGTCTGTTTTATTCCCAAAGCCGCGGACTGAACTAATTTCCCAACCACCATCACCGTGCGCGATGCAACGGTTGGACCGCTGTTGGGCACTTCCAGAGTATCCGGCTGGGCCATGCTGACACTCTCGTATGGCAGACTGAGAGCGTCGGCCGCAATCTGGCTCAGAACAGTTTTCGTTCCCTGTCCAAACTCTGTGCTCGAAACCAGCACGCGGACATTGCCGTCGGCACAGCCTTCTACTCCGACTACAGAACTCAGATAGCGCTCGCCAGAACCGGTGAATCCGGCCCCGTGCAGAAACGCAGCAATACCCATGCCCTTCCTGGTGGTACCGAGCCGACTCTCGTTTGCGAAGCGCTGTTTCTTGGCGTGATAGTCCGAAACGTCTAGCGCACGGTCCAACAATTTCACGAGGTCAATCGGTTCGCGCACAACCTGCTCGGTAGTGGTGGCCTGTCCAGGCTGCAGGAAATTCCTGCGGCGGACCTCAGCGGGAGAAAGACCTACCTGCTGCGCGATGCGCTCCATGTGCCGCTCCATGGCAAACAGACTCTGCGGCGCTCCAAAGCCGCGAAATGCTCCATGGGGCGGCGCGTTTGTAGCAACCGCCTTGGCGCGGATGCGAACGCTCGGCCAGTAGTACGGTCCACCGGCGTGGATTGCGCCGCGGGAAAGCACTACGGACGACAACGTTGCATACGCGCCGCCATCAATCGTGAAGTCGATTTCGCCGCCCAGGATCTTGCCATCCTTGGTGACGGCCGTCCGGTGACGCGTGCGCGACGGATGGCGTTTGGTGGTCGCCGCCATGTCTTCCATGCGGTCATAAATAATCTTTACCGGTTTCCCGGACTTCATCGCGAGCAGCGCCGCATGTCCGGCGATCATCGACGGATATTCTTCCTTCCCGCCGAAAGCGCCTCCAGTCTCCATCTGGACGACACGAACTCTCTCCTCCGGCAAATTGCAAAGCGCCATTAACGCTTTGTGAATGTAATAAGGGCACTGCAGCGAGCCCCACACGGTGATTCCTTGCGCCGGGTCAAAGGCCGCGATCATCCCGTTGTTTTCGATGTAAAGCTGCTCCTGCGCCCCCGTCGTGTACTCTCCTTCCACGATGTAGTCGGCTTTCTCCCAAATCGCTCCGACTTCACCCTTCTCGATCAAGTACGTTTTGAAGATGTTGTCCGCGCCCCAGACAATTTCGGAGGGGCGCTCGCTTTCCGCAATCGTGAAGATAGCTGGCAAAGGCTGGTATTCGATCGATACCGCCTCGACAGCTTTAGGGAGAAGATGGCGGTCCGGATGAGCCAACAACAGAACGGGCTCCTCGGGATGGTTGACGAATTCATTCGCCAGGCATGGCTGATCATCTCCAATCAATGAAATGCAATTTCTCCCGGGAATGTCTTTCGCAGAAACGATGACGAATTCGTGCCAGCTGATTTCGGGACCGAACGTGATCTTCCTGATCCGGCCGCGGGGGATCTGACTGCGGACCGTCGCTCCAAAGAGCATGTCTGGCAGAACCATATCGTCGACGTACTGAGACTTTCCGGTTACCTTGTCGCGTCCCTCTTTACGCGGAACGGATTTGCCGACGATGCTCTCGCTGTTCATTTCCCGTAGCGGGTTCCTGGACCCGCGGAGGGGATAGTGTATGCCAGACTGGGCCTCGACGTCGCGGAAGTTGTGCGCAAGTATAGTTGAGTCTTATCCAGTCGACCGATGATGCGGATGCGCGGCACATTCCCGCCCGCCCGGTTCGCCGGGAAACGCTGCTTCGGCAAAGACAAGGGTCCCTCGCAGATAGGTGGCCCTCACCACGCCGCGGAGCGTTTCTCCCAGATACGGAGAGACCGGATGCCGGTAGTGCAATCTGTCTTCGGTCACAACGAACTCGCGGTCGGAATCGAACACAACGAAATCCGCATCGTATCCTGCGGCAATTCGACCCTTGCGCGCACCGCAACCCGCTAATTGGGCCGGAGCCGCCGCCATCCAGCGTGCCAGATCGAGCAATGTGAAGCCTCGGCTGCTGGCTTCGGTCCACATCAGCGGCAGCGCCACTGACAAGCTTGCAATACCACCCCACGCAGTTCGGAAATTGCCTTCACTGAGCCGCTTCATCGTTGGAGGGCACGGAGAATGGTCGGTAACCACAAGATCGATCGTTCCGTCCCTGAGGGCCTCCCACAATTTATCGCAATTTTCACGGCTGCGAATCGGCGGCGCACATTTACTTAGCGTCGCCCCGTTCGCAATCGATTCGGCGGACAAATGCAAGTAGTGCGGGCAGGTCTCCACGCTCACTGGAAGACCTTTAGCGCGCACGGCGCGCAGTTCCTGAAGCGCCTGGCTGGTCGAGAGGTGCACGATGTGCAAACGAAAACCATATTCGCGGCACAACGAGAGCATCAGCCGGATCGCAGCCAGTTCTGCCTCGTCCGGGCGCGAGTGAAGATACGTCGAATAACAATTCCAATCGGCATCGGCCAGAGCTTCCGTTGCCCGATCAATTGGGCCCGGAAGTTCCGCGTGCACCAGGAGCGGCAAACCAGTCCGGGCGACATGCGGCAGGGCCGCTCGCAACTGTCGCTCCGTCACCATGGTAAAGCCATCGATACCAGGATTGACCAGAAAGCATTTGAATCCCGCTACTCCGGCCGCCGCGAGAGCTTCGATGTCGTTTTGATGGTCCTTGTTTTGAATATCATGGACCACCCCGCCCCACGCCGCCCAATCGACGCGGCATCTGCCGTGCGCCGCCGCGCGCTTCGCCTCAAGCGCTGCGACACTCGTTGTCGCGGGAAGGCAGTTCAGGGGCATATCGACAAGCATCGTGCAGCCTCCCGCCGCCGCGGCTCGCGTCGCAGTTTCGAAGCCCTCCCATTCCGCACGACCAGGATCGTTGATATGCACGTGGGAATCGACGAGCCCCGGAAGAATAGCCGCGTCGCCGAAGTCGTGGATTTCGTAACCCTCAGCGAGCACTTGATCGTTAGGAACAACTGCCTGGATGCTCTCTCCTTTTACGAGGATGGCCGCCGGGCGGATTCCTTCGGCAGTGACTACTCGACGGGCGAGGAACGCTTGCAAATTCAAGAGATATCAACTCCTTGAAAGATTGTCTGTAGAGGCAAAGGGTATCCGGCCGCTTCGCTTTTACAATGCTTTCACCATTTTGACCGGAACAGCATTTTACGAAATTCTAAGTCCCGCATATACTCGCTTCTCAGCGAAGCGGCTGCGAAAGAGTCCATGTCGACCGATTTGCGAGTTCGCGGGTTGCTGACGCCGGCAGACCCTAACGATTGCGCATAAATAGAGCGAACAGATGGACAATCCTTTCATGGCCCGCGCCATTCGGCTCTCGATTGACAACGTCAACTCCGGGCGCGGTGGACCCTTCGGTGCGGTCGTTGTGAAAGACGGCACGATTATTGCAGAGGGCGCGAATCAAGTCACTTCCACAAATGATCCTACCGCGCACGCGGAAGTGATCGCCATACGTGCGGCGTGCCAGAAACTCGGCGTTTTCGACCTCGAAGGTTGCGAGATCTATACCTCCTGTGAGCCTTGTCCCATGTGCTTGGGGGCAATCTACTGGGCCCGTCTTTCCCGGGTCTATTTTGCCAACGCCGATGCAGATGCATCCAGGATTGGATTCGACGATTCGCTGATCTATCGCGAAATCGCGCAACCGCATTCGCAACGTAAGATTCCGATGATTCAGATCATGCGCCAAGAAGCTTTGGCTGCGTTTCGTGCCTGGGAAAACAAAACCAACAAGATCAACTACTAAGTTTATTCGAGCGCCCGTCAATCCTAGTCCAGGGGAAAACATTGATCGATCGCTACTTCAAACTTGCCCAGAACCAGACTTCCGTGAAACAGGAAATGCTGGGTGGCCTCACGACCTTCGTGACCATGGCCTACATCATCGTGGTGAATCCCCAGATTCTGGCTCAGGCAGGAATGCCGCCAGACGGAGTGGTCTTTGCCACTTGCGCTTCTGCCGCGGTGGCAACGCTGGTGATGGGACTCTATGCGAACTATCCCATCGCATTGGCGCCGGGAATGTCCCTGAACGCTTACTTCACTTATTCCGTTTGCCTCTCCATGCATGTTCCCTGGCGGACGGCGCTTGCGGTGGTTTTCTTTTCGGGCGTTCTTTTCCTCGTGCTTACAGTCACGCGGGTTCGCGAGCAAATCGTCAACGGCATGCCCGATTGCCTGAAGCACTCGACCGCAGCTGGAATTGGAATGTTTATCGCGTTTGTAGGACTGCGAAACGCGAAGCTCGTCGTGGCCAACTCGGCGACGTTTGTCGGTCTCGGCAGCTTCGCCGACAAAGAAGTGCAGACCGCCTGCTTTGGCCTGGCCCTCACGTTGATTTTGATGTCGCGAAAACTCCATGGCGCAATCCTGATCGGTATTTTCGGCACCGCCCTGCTCGGAATTTTGCGTGGGATCACGAATTGGCCAACAGCAATCTTCTCCATGCCACATCCATCCTCCACTTTCTTGCAGCTTGACTTTCGAGGCGCCACTCACCTCGGCTTACTCGAAATCCTCTTTGCCTTTCTATTTGTGGATCTCTTCGACAACGTCGGAACGCTCGTGGGAGTCTGCGAACAAGGCGGCTTCGTGAAAGACGGTAAAATCCCCCGGGTAGGCCGGGTACTGGTGGCGGATGCCGTGGGAACTGTCGTCGGCTCCTTGACGGGAACTTCGACGGTGACAAGTTACATCGAAAGCGCCGCTGGAGTTGCTGCTGGAGCCCGCACCGGTCTGAGCAATATTGCGGTCGCAGCCCTGTTCCTGCTAGCCATGTTCTGCTCACCACTGGCGACGGCAATTCCAGCTTATGCGACGGCCCCGGCGCTTATTCTGGTTGGCGTTCTGATGACGCAATCCATTGCGCAAATTAACTGGCCGGAATTCAGCGAGGCCGTCCCGGCATTTATCACCATGCTGGCGACTCCTCTTACCTTCAGCATCGCGACCGGCCTCAGCCTCGGCTTAATTTCCTACACAGTCGTGAAGGTCGCGGCTGGAAAGATTCGTGAAGTCAATGCGCTGGTGTGGATCCTTACCGTCCTGTTTATTTTGCGCTATGTCTATCTGGCCACAGCTTAAGGGACAAGTAGCCGGCAACACGCTCGTCGTGCTCAGAAGCAAAGTTGCGTCTAAAGCCGTGATGTTAGCCAATGCCAGACGTGCCTTGGCCAGGACTTACCACGACGTCCTCAAGAACCAGACTCTGCAAGCCGCAGCCGCCCTCTCCTACTATTCGATCCTTTGCATTTTCCCGGCCTTGATTCTTCTCTCCGCGGTGATGTCATATATCCGGCTGCCCAATTTTTTCCAGGATGTGCTGGTTGCGATGGGCAGAGTGCTTCCGCCTGGCATTACGCCAATGATCTACGCCGTCGTCAAAGACATACTCGGCGCAAATTCCGGCGCATGGCTTTCATTCGGAACGCTAGGCACACTTTGGGTGGTCTCTTCGGCCTTCGATGAAATGATTGAAGCGTTGGACGCAGCCTATGACGTGGAGGACCACCGCCCTTTTTGGAAGACTCGCCTTCTGGCTGTGGGCTTGGCCGCCGTAACCGGATTTTTTCTGATCTGCGCAATCGCAACGATGCTTGTTGGCCCAAAAGTCGGTGACTGGCTGGCCGGCAGACTGTCCCTTACCGGGGCTTTTGTTTTGCTCTGGCCGTGCATTCATTGGACCATTGCCGTAAGTTTCACGGTGCTTGCGGTTGCGACAATTTATTTCCTCGCTCCCAATGTGAAACAACGTTTTCTGGCAGCTTTGCCAGGCGCGGTTCTTTCTGTCGTCTGCTGGATGGGACTGTCCTACTTGCTCGGAATCTATTTCCGATATTTCGGAAACTACAACCGAACCTACGGAACCTTGGCTGGAGTAATGGGGCTGATGACTTGGCTCTATTGGGCATATTTCATTTTGTTAGCCGGCGGGGAACTGAACGCGGAGCTGACTAAGGCTCAAGATACATCCCGGCTATCGGGAGGGCACAATCCTGCTAACAACAGACGGAGCACCGACCGCACGACTTAGATATTAGTAGTTGGATCAAGCGAAAATATGGGATGCGATTGAATGGAGATGAGTGGGTAGGCCGGATTGGAAACGAGGCCGCCGTTCCGGCCTTTCGCATCTCTGTGGTTAAATCAAATCATGTTCGCCCGCAAGATCCGCGTCGAGTACAGAGACGAGAAAGAGCAGAAGCAGCCCTGCCCACTGAAGTGGTTGGACAGCTTTTCCATGCGCAACTTTACCAATGCCAGCGTTTTTGACGACACGTTGCCGGTCGCTGACGGACAGATGGAGATTGGCGCGAGCGTTCCCTTGGACAAACTCCGGGAAGCCATGGAAGATTGGTTTCGGCGCAAGAGTTATCTGTCAAAAAGCTCGGTGCTGTTCCTGGAAGAGATCTAATCCTCGTCCGAGCGTGGTGTCCGCCACTTTCCGACCAGCCGTCACGTCGTAGGGGTTTCCTCGCGCCGCCAGATCGATTGGGCCACCGATCCCAGCGCCAGCACGCCCAGGGCACTTACCTGCTGAGCCTTTCTGTTCCGTGGAGTTCGCAGCTCGGAAGTAGTGGTTTCCTTTGTCTGTCCTGCATCGATCGCTTTGTTGGCTTCGGTCTCGTATGCGTAACCCGTCAGCGTGGCGGTAATGTGCGGCGCACGGAAACTGACGTTCAAACGCGCCCAACCGTAGTGCGTTTCCCCGTTGACCGAAAACTTCAAGCCAAGATAGCGGTTCTTCACATTCCGCCACGGCCCGTAAGACCCACAACAAATAGTGCTGGAAAAACTATAGAACCACCACACCATAATGCCGTCGCCCTTTATCGGGAATCGCACGCTGCCCCCAATAGGGACCCCGCCGGGAAGGGCAGCCGCGTATTCCGAGTTGCCCGCAATACGGTTGGCGGCAGCCATCGGCTTGATGCCTAGCTTCGCCTCGAGAGCATTCCTGAACGAATACTTATTCCAGAGCTGAAAATCAGTGATTCCATCGTGGTTCAGATCTAGGCTGAAGGAGCTGTTGACGCCAATGTTCTGATTGGTGGGAGTGTAGATGATCTCCGCTTCCGCGGGCTGGCCGCTCAAGGCTAACAAACTCACTCCGGCAGTGCTGGCCGCCAAGACATAAAGGTCGAGCCGCTTGTGGAATGACTCCTCTACTACCTTAAAGGACTGCGGCGAGCGTTTCATACCCTACCTCCTTCAAGGCCGCTCATAATACTACATTTCCTCGCCACAGTTGCGTCCTTTTCCGCAATCTCCCGTACATCGCCTGACTTGCACCCTGGACTCGAAGTTGGTACTGGAAGAAGACTGAGCCCTGGCGGAGACTACAGTCATAAATGGTCTGTCACCTCGCACAAGGTGAAGAATGGCCAAGAAGACTAAGACACAGTCAGGAGGAAACGTCCTGTTGCTGGGGGTTTTAACCCAGCGCATGAAGCACCGAAAACCCCTCAGGGCGTAAACGCATCTTATCTTTCAGGCAGTTACAACTGTTTCAGGAGATGGCGATCGACTTGCAACAGCCCATTTCTGAGGTGCGGATGATGACTTACAAAATGCAGATATCCCCCATATCCAGCACTCACGAGTCGCACATCCGGCTGCCACTTACAAGCCGGGAGGATGCGAAGTTCTTCCGCTCATGGCTCGTCTACGACTCCGACCTGGAAACCACTCGCACACGCGGCATTAACTGGGATATGATTGCGGGCTTGGTGCTCATCGCGGTGGTCAGCGGAGCTGGATGGTTCGGCATCGGCCTGCTGCTGCGGCACTTTTTGAAATAGCGCTGAGGCTCTGGGCGGAAGGCTAGGTAGAAGGGTCGGCCTGCGAGATTTCTACTTCTCGTAGTGCAGCAGCGACATCACCTCGTAGCCTTTTAGTTTCTCTCTTCCCTTCAGAAAATCCAATTCCACGACAAAGCCAAGTCCGGCAATCTCCGCTCCTAGTAGAGACGCCAGCTTGGCCGTGGCCTCGGCCGTTCCTCCGGTGGCCAACAGATCGTCCACAATCAACACACGCTGGCCTTTCTGGATCGCGTCCTTATGCATTTCAAGCGAGTTGGTCCCGTATTCCAGCGCGTAATCGAACCGCACGGTGGCAGCGGGAAGTTTGCCAACCTTGCGCACGGGAACAAATCCAGCATGCAAGCGGTATGCCAGCGCGGGCGCGAAGATGAATCCGCGCGCTTCCATGCCCAGAACGAGATCGACGTTCTGGTCGACATAGTGCTCGGAAAGCCGGTCGACGAGCGTGGCGAAGCCGGCTTTGTCTTTCAGCAGAGTCGTGATGTCATAAAAAAGAATCCCCTTCCTGGGGAAGTCGGGCACTTCGCGGATCAGTTGCTTGAGTTGGTCTGTATTCAGGCGTGAGTTAGCGGACAATCTACCATGCTCCTTCGATGCGAAATGAACTGATACCGGCGGCTGGGCGGGCCTCGGATTCTTCGACGCCATCGACGCGGGCGGCACGGGGTCCATCGCGCAGTCGCGAACGCAATCCGGAAACTTGATCGCGGGTTCCCTGGGCGAACACTTCCACACCGCCATCGGCATTGTTGCGCACCCACCCGGCGATGCCGAGAATGTGCGCCTCGCGCTCCACAAACCAGCGGAATCCTACGCCCTGCACGCGCCCGCGGACCACAAAGCGGCGGGCTTCAACCGGTTTTTCGGTGGAGGTCATGCTCAGTGAAAATGCAGAAGTAAGAATTAAGAAGTCAGAATGCAGAAGTAAAAAACAGATCGTCCAGAAGTTCTAGCTTCTGCATTTTGACTTCTGCATTTTGCCTTAGAATCTACGCCCGCGACAGATACACACCCTCAGCCGTATCTACCTTGATCTTTTCACCTTCATTGATGAAGGGCGGAACCTGCACCACCAGTCCCGTCTCGGTCTTCGCGGCCTTGGTGACGCTGGACGCAGTCGCACTCTTCAATCCCGGCTCGGTCTCGACTACGGTGAGTTCCACGGTCTGCGGCAGCTCAATGCCCACGGCCTTGCCGTCGAAGAATTCTACTTTGATCTCGAGATTGGCGATCAGGTAATCCACAGCGTCGCCCAGAACCTCTTTGCTCAGGTGCGTCTGCTCGTAGTTCGACGTATCCATGAAATAGTAGCTGTCGCCGTCGGCGTAGAGGAACTGCATATCAACCTCGTCGACATTGACCTTCTCGATGGGATCGGGCGAGCGGAAGCGGTGCTCGAACATGGCGCCGGTACGCAGGTTGCGCAGTTTGGCCTGGATGAAGGCGCGCAGGTTGCCGGGGGTGCGGTGTTCGACGGCGAACACGGAGTGCAGATCATTGTTGTGCTTGATGATCATGCCGGGGCGCAGTTGGGTGGCAGGGATCGACATTGCTCGAAACTATCTCCTTCAAATAAGTGCGGTTTGCAGAACTGACGGAAGGCGGGCAGGCCACATTTTCCGCCGCACACGAGGACCGAATACATGATTCTACACTCCGTGCGCGAGAAAGGAAACCTTTCCCAAGGCCAGTAGCTGGATTTCTGCAGGGTATTGCAGTCACCACACACAACCAGAGATGGCCAACGCAAAGAAGTGATGGAACAGATTCAAGTTTACGATCCTGACTGCCGAGGCACGAATCATCGAGAAACAGCTAAGTCATTTCTGGAACAGTAGTTTTGGCTCTACGTTGACACAAAGTCCGGGCGGCAGCCGCTGCGATGGGCCTCAGACTCGAAATTCTATGGTAGCGACGACGCAAAAGGCAATTGACGTCCAGGCGCTGATCGGCCTAACATCAGCTTATTATGGCTTCGCTCCACCATCATCGTCACCACCATCACCATGCGATGAGCGTGTTGGCGGAGCACTTCGGATGACGACCTAAGAGCACTCATAGGAAATCCAAAGCCCGCTGACGCGAACCGCGCAGCGGGTTTTTTAATTTTGTTGCGAGCGTTCGCGCACCGGCGGCGAGGACGAGGAGGTTACGATGGAGATTGACTTCGACAAAATGCAGGGCCTGGCTCCTGCGGTAATTCAGGATGCGTCCACCGCGGAGTTGCTCATGGTGGGCTTCATGAACCGGGAAGCGTTAGAGACGACGCTGCGGACGGGCTTCGTCACCTTCTACAGCCGCACTCGACAAACCCTTTGGACCAAAGGAGAAACCTCCGGTAATCGCCTGGAGGTGGTCGCGGCCTGGACAGACTGCGACTGCGACACAGTGCTGCTGCGCGTCCGCGTGTTGGGTGAGGGCAAGGTTTGCCATACCGGGTCGAGATCCTGCTTCACACAGGAACTGCCGCTGGGCGGGGCGGTTCCGGCGGAAAAGGAGGCGCGGCGATGAAACTTCGTCTGGGCATTCCCAAAGGAAGTTTGCAGGAAGCCACACTAACCCTGTTCACTCGCGCGGGACTGCGCGTCTACACCAGTGCGCGGTCCTACTTCGCGGCAACCGATGATCCGGAGATCGAATGCCTGCTCATTCGTGCGCAGGAAATGGCGCGCTATGTCGAACACGGGGCGCTGGATGCGGGACTGACCGGCCTTGACTGGGTGCTGGAAAGCGGACTCGACGTAGTTCGTGTGACCGACCTGATCTATGCGAAACAGAGCATGGGCAAAGTGAAGTGGGTGCTGGCCGTCCCGGAGGATTCCGCCTTCCAGAAGGCCGAAGATCTTGAGGGACGGATTGTCGCCACTGAATTGGTGAGCTTCACGCGGAATTACTTTGCCAGCCGGAAAGTGCCAGTGAGGGTGGAGTTCTCCTGGGGCGCGACGGAGGTGAAGCCGCCGTTGCTGGCGGATGCGATCGTCGAAGTAACAGAGACTGGGAGTTCGCTGCGCGCGAATCATTTGAGAATTATCGAAACCGTGCTGGAGTCCAATACGCAACTGGTCGCGAACAATACAGCATGGGCCGACCCCGCGCGTCGGCTGAAAATCGAAAACCTGGCTGTGATGCTGTGCGGGGCTATCGCCGCACTGGGCCGGGTTGGCCTGATGCTCAACGTACGCAAACCAGATTTGGCCGCCGTTCTGGGCCTGCTTCCCGCTTTGAAGAATCCGACCGTCGCTCCGCTGGCTGATGGCGAATGGGTAGCCGTCAATACGGTGATCGAAGAGAACGCCGCCTGGTCACTGATTCCAAAGCTCAAGCAAGCAAATGCCCAGGGGATCGTCGAGTATCCGCTGAACAAGGTGGTGATGTGATGCGCATGCGCATTCTCGACCGCCTTAAGAAGGACCGGTTCGTGCGTGCGCTGGAGCGGCGCAGCGCGAATGATCTGCTCGAGGTTGAGCCGGTGGTACGGCGCATCGTGAACAACGTCCGGCGCAACGGTGATCGGGCTTTGCGCCGTTATGCGGCCCGGTGGGACGGCTTGGATAGGAACGAACCTGTGCGCGTGCCCGAGGCTGATCTGCATGACGCATGGCGGAAGACTCCTGCAGAACTGCAGGACGCGATCACACAGGCCGCAGGTAACATTCGCCGCTACTGCGAGTGGCAGAAACCGGAGGAGTGGCGTCGCACAATTCAGCCGGGAGTTTGTGTGGGACAGTTGGTGCGCCCTCTGGAATCGGTAGGCTGCTATGTTCCCGGTGGACGTTATCCGTTGCCCTCCACGTTGCTGATGACGGTGATTCCGGCGCAGGTCGCGGGTGTGGCACAGATTCGAGTGGTTTCGCCGCACCCGGCTCAAGCAACTCTGGCGGCGGCCGCTTTTCTCGGTGTGCGCGAGTTTTATCGCGTTGGCGGGGCGCAAGCAGTCGCTGCGCTGGCCTATGGGACGGAAAGTATTCCGCGCGTGAGCAAGATTGTGGGCCCCGGCAACCGGTACGTCACGGCAGCCAAGAAGCTGGTTGCGTTCGATTGCGCCATTGAGTTCCTGGCTGGTCCTACCGAAGCCGTCATCGTGAGCGCGGAGGGTGATCCAGCTTTCATCGCATGTGACCTGGTGGCGCAGGCCGAGCATGATCCTGACGCGCTCTGCATCCTGCTTACAAATTCGCGTGGATTAGCGAAAGCTGTGCAGAAGCAAGTGCAGCGGCGCACGAGTGCAAATCCAATTGCGGCTGAATCACTGTCCCGTCGCGGAGCTGTTCTTTTGGTTGATTCTCTTGATGAAGCGGTCGAGACCGCGAATCGCATCGCGCCCGAGCACCTCACGTTGCCGACGGCCTTGGCGCCGGCAGTTCACAGCGCGGGCTCGATTTTTCTGGATGAGTTCACGCCCCAGTCCGCAGGGGATTACATCTCTGGCCCCAATCACGTGTTGCCTACGGGGGCGATGGCCCGCGTGCGTGGCGGCCTGAGCGTGCTGGATTACGTTCGCATCATTGCTTGCCAGGAAATCTCCCGCGAGGGGATTCGCGGCATCGCTCAACCGGCGATTGTGCTGGCGGAAGCTGAGGGCTTGCGCGGACACGCTGAATCCTTGCGAGTAAGGTGCGCCAATGCTTGAGGCCCGCGCTGCGGTGAAAAGTCTGCATGCTTATCGGCCGCCCTTGGCAGGCCGCGAGGGACTGCGTCTTGATTTTAACGAAAGCACAATCGGGTGCTCGCCGCGTGTGTTGGCACGGCTGCGCTCGCTGGATGCCGAGGCGTTCGCGCGCTATCCCGAGCGCGAGCCGGTGGAAGGTCAGGCAGCTGATTTTCTTAAACTCGATGCGGCTCAGGTTCTGCTCACGAACGGCGTGGATGAAGCGATACATCTGTTGTGCTCGACTTATCTCGAGCCCGGAGACGAAGCGATAGTCGTAGTGCCAACATTTGCGATGTATGCCATCTTCGCGCACGCCGAAGGCGCGCGCGTGGTGCAGACTCTTGCGGGTGAGGATTTCGCATTTCCTTTGGAAAGCTTGCTGTCGCGGATCAGCCCGCGCACGCGGCTCATCGCAGTAGCGAATCCGAACAATCCGACGGGAGCGGCGGTTACGTGCGAGAGTCTACTTCAAGTCGCTTGCGTGGCCCCGCAGGCGGCGGTTTTGGTGGACGAAGCCTATTTTGAGTTTCACGGAGAGACAATCCTCAACCATGCCGCGCGGCCGGCGAATGTTTTCGTGGCCAGAACATTTTCGAAGGCCTATGGTTTGGCCGGTCTTCGCATCGGCATCCTCGCCGGAGATGCGGGACAGATGGCGATGGTGCGCCGTGTTGCTTCGCCTTACAACGTAAATGCGGTGGCCTTGGCGGCGTTGCCGGAGGCGCTTCGGGATCAGCACTACGTCGAACGCTACGTCGCTGAAGTGCAGCATGGCCGCGGAGTATTGGAGCAGGAACTCAGCACCCTTGGACTGCACTACTGGCCGAGCCGCGCCAACTTTGTTCTGGTGCGCGTCGGGCCCGCCCACGCAGAGTTCATTCAAGCTTTGCGCGCGCGCGGAATCCTGGTGCGCGACCGGAACGCTGATCCAGGATGCGCAGGCTGCGTGCGCCTCACGGTGGGAGCGTACGAACATACGCAGATTCTGATTGGCGCGCTGCGCGATGTGGTCGGGAAACTCAGGCTGTCGAGCGAGGTAAGAGCGTGAGGAAAGCCAAGCTGCATCGCAAGACCGCGGAAACCGAAATTCGGATTGCGCTCACGATTGAAGGTCGAGGGAAGTATGAAGTCGCCACTGGGATCCGTTTTCTTGACCACATGCTGGAACTGTTTACGAGGCACGGCGGATTCGACCTGAAACTTACAGCGGTGGGCGATCTGGACGTGGATCAGCACCACACAGTGGAGGATGTCGGCATCGCTTTGGGCGAGGTGTTCGACCGCGCTTTGGGAGATCGCCGTGGCATTTTGCGCGCCGGTTATTTTGTTATGCCCATGGACGAGACTCTCGGTTTGGCCGCCGTCGACTTCGGGGGCCGCGCGACTGCGGTGGTTGACACCAAAGTCCGCGCGGCGCGGGTGGGAGATCTACAGGCCGAACTGGTGTACGACTTCTTTGAGGGTTTTGCGCGCGGCGCGCGCGCCAACATCCATGCGCGTGTGTTGTACGGACGATCTAGCCACCACAAGATCGAAGTGCTCTTCAAAGCTTTCGCACGGGCCCTGCGCGTGGCGTGCTCCCGTGAGCGTCGCCTGGGGCGCATGCTGCCGAGCACCAAGGGACTTCTGTGATCGCCATCGTGGATTACGGCGCGGGCAACCTCAATTCGGTGAAGAAGGCGTTCGACTACCTCGGTGCTGAAGTTGTGGTTACGGACCAGCCTGAACCCGTGGTAGCGGCGGACAAGATCGTATTACCAGGAGTGGGACATTTTTCCTCTTTACAGGCTCTGGACCGAGCGGGGTTGAGCGTGGCCGTGTTGCAAGGCGCTTCTGCCGGCAAGCCGTTTCTCGGGATATGCCTGGGCATGCAGTGGCTTTTCGAGGGGAGCGAAGAATGTAGTGAGATTGCAGGAGCGGGGATCTTTCCCGGCAAATGCCGGCAGTTTCCCTCTTCCGTGAAATCGCCGCATGTTGGCTGGAATTCTTTGGAAATTCAGGAAGGCTCAATCTTGCTGCGAGGCATCGCACAAGATTCGTTTGTGTACTACACCCATTCTTTCCATGCACCTGTAGTGGCCACAATGGTGGCAGCTACCGAGTACGGAGTCCGGTTTGCAGGCGCAGTCGAACAAGGCAACATTTTCGGAGTCCAGTTTCATCCAGAAAAATCAGGAGAGGTGGGGCTCTCGATCCTGAAGAACTTCTGTGAGGTTTGATGTGTTGACCAAGCGCATTATCGCCTGCCTGGATATGGACGGCGGCCGCGTCGTGAAGGGCGTGCGCTTCAAGAATTTACGCGACGCCGGCGATCCCGCAGAGTGTGCCACGGCTCACGCTTGCAACGGTGCGGACGAAATCGTCCTGCTGGACATTACGGCCACGAGCGGGAACCGGCGCACTATGCTGGACGCGGTCCGCGGTACGGCGCGCTCGCTATTTGTCCCGTTTACTGTAGGCGGAGGGATTCGCCAGCTCGACGACGCAGCGGCGGTCTTCGATGCGGGCGCGGACAAGATCGCGATCAACTCGGCTGCGGTGCGCGAACCAGCACTGATCGGCAAGATTGCAGGGCGCTTTGGTTCGCAGGCAGTGGTAGTGGCCATCGACGCAAGAAAGGGTAGCGGAAGCTTTGAAGTGTTCGTTTCCGGAGGACGTGTGCCCACGGGCCGGGACGCAGTTCTATGGGCGAAGGAAGCGGCCGCTTGCGGGGCGGGGGAGATATTGCTTACTTCGATGGACCGGGACGGAACTCAATCTGGATTTGACTGCCGCCTGGTGCGCGCCGTGGCGGAGGCGGTTTCGATCCCTGTGATCGCCTCAGGCGGCGCAGGATCGGCCCTCGATTTCATCGAGGTGTTTCGCGACGGCCGGGCTGACGCTGCTCTGGCTGCATCCATCTTTCATTTCGGCATCGAGAATATCGCACAACTGAAACGCGAACTGCACGATGCCAGCATACCGGTGAGGTGGCCATGCTGATTCCGTCGATCGACCTGATGGGCGGTAAGATTGTGCAGTTGGTGCAAGGTGAGAAGAAAACGCTGGAGTTCGACAACTTTGACTATTGGATTGAGCGCTTCTCCAAGTATCCACTGGTGCAGGTGATCGACCTGGACGCAGCCCGGGGAGCAGGCAATAACCTCCCCATCGTGAATCAGATATTGCAACGGCTTAATTGCCAGGTTGGCGGCGGGATTCGCAGCCTCGAAATGGCGCGTGCGCTCCTAAATGCAGGTGCGCACAGGGTCATCCTTGGTTCCGCGCTATTGGAAGACGGCAAGATCAACTCTCAGTACGCGGCGACGCTGGCTAGCGCACTGGGCACCGCAGCGCTTGTCTTTGCCCTCGATTCCCGAGGCGGCCGGGTTGCAATCGACGGCTGGCGCAAACAGACGGTGGTCACCGCGTTCGATATGATTCAAGCGCTCGAACCGTTTTGCGAAACTTTTCTCTATACCCACATCGATACAGAAGGGTTGATGGGCGGAATCCCGATGGAGACCGTGAGTGCAATCCGGCAAGCCACCTCGCGCCGGCTGGTGGTCGCCGGTGGCATCACGACAATGCAGGAAATCGACAGGCTCGACGCGCTGGGGATGGACGCCGTTGTCGGAATGGCCCTGTATTCGGGCGGCATTTCGGCGTGAAGCTATCAATTTGTGCCCATCGACTTTCACTCCCGGGATGTGTTCTGAAATTCGCATACTCCGCATCGAAATTCTGAGTTGTACTTGGCTACGGCGAGGGCTTATCACAGAATTGAAGGAATAGGCTTGGAGTGGAGTGTGGGCTGCGCCCGCAGCCTTTGTCTCAAGTCCAGGAGCAAACCGATTCGTGATTGCAAGTTCATCCTTAGGAGAAGCCGCGATGTCCCGCGTAAGGCATATGAATGGCGTCCCGCCCGCGCAGGGTCTGTACGATCCTGCGCATGAGCATGATGCCTGCGGAATCGGGTTCGTGGCCAGTATCCGCGGCGAAAAGAGCCACGACATCATTCGCGATGGGATACAGGTGCTCCTGAATCTGGCGCACCGTGGCGCCTGTGGTTGCGATGCGGAGACCGGCGACGGCGCTGGTGTCCTGATCCAGATTCCGCACAAGTTCTACGCACGCGAATGCGCGAAATTGGGATTCGAGTTACCGCTGCCCGGTTCGTACGGCGTCGGAATGACGTTCCTTCCGGTGGAAAAACACGCCCGCCTGCGGTGCGAAGGAATTCTTGAGCGAATTGCGCGAGAGGAGGGTTTGTCGGTATTAGGCTGGAGAGACATGCCGGTTTTCGCTTCGGCGATTGGCCGGGTGGCGCGAGCCTCGCAACCTTACATTCAGCAGATTTTTGTCGGACGGCCGCCGGGTCTTGACGAAGACGCTTTCGAGCGCAAGTTATACATCGTGCGCAAACGCGCCGAGAATGAAATCCGGGAATCCGGCGATGAGGATGCGGGAACGTTTTACATCCCCTCGCTTTCTTGTCGAACCGTCGTCTATAAAGGATTGGTGCTGGCTTCCCAGCTCACAAACTTCTACCGCGAGCTTTCCGATCCGGATGTAATCAGCGCTCTCTGCCTGGTGCATCAGCGTTTTTCGACGAACACATTTCCCAGTTGGCAGCGCGCGCATCCGTATCGTTACATCGCTCATAACGGCGAGATCAATACACTCCGGGGCAACGTGAACTGGATGTACGCCCGGCAGTCGCTGCTGGCCTCGCCACTCTTTGGCGACGATCTGAAGAAACTTTTTCCTGTCATAGAGCCGGAAGGCAGCGACTCCGCCAACTTCGACAACGCACTGGAGCTTTTACTCCAGGCTGGGCGCAGCCTTCCGCACGCGATGGCCATGCTGATTCCGGAAGCTTGGGCCGGAAATCCGCACATGAACCCGGAGAAGCGGGCGTTTTATGAGTATCACGCGTGTCTGATGGAACCGTGGGATGGCCCAGCGGCGGTTGCGTTCACCGACGGTCGCGTCATCGGGGCCACACTCGATCGCAATGGTCTGCGTCCCGGAAGGTACGTGGTTACTCATGACGATGTCGTGATCATGGCGTCGGAGGCCGGAGTGCTCGAAATGGCGCCCGAGCAAGTGAAGATGAAAGGCCGTTTGCAACCGGGAAAAATGTTTCTGGTGGACACGGTCGAAGGCCGCATCGTTTCGGATAAGGAGATCAAGCACCGCCTGGCCTCACAGCGGCCGTATGCCCAATGGCTCACGGACAACCAGATCACAATGAGCCAGTTACCCGAGCCTTCACGGACTCACCCTCCCGATCCCGAGACTCTACTTCGCCGGCAGCGCGCCTTCGGATATACGGACGAAGATCTAAAGATGATTCTCGTGCCCATGGCTTCGGCCGGAGAGGAACCAATTGGCTCGATGGGCACGGACACGCCGCTCGCTTGTCTCTCGGATCGGCCGCAGCCGTTGTTCAATTACTTCAAACAACTGTTCGCGCAGGTAACGAATCCTCCGATCGATCCCATTCGCGAAGAAATGGTGATGTCCCTGATCAGCTACATCGGCAGCGAGCGCAACATTCTCGAAGAAGCGCCGGAAAACTGCCACATGCTGAAGCTGGAGCATCCCCTGCTGACCAACCGCGAGTTGGAGAAGCTGCGGCGCGTGTCGACCCGTGATCTGCTCGCTACCACACTACCTGCCTTGTTCCGGGCAAGCGAAGGAGAGGTGGGGCTGAAACGGGCACTCGATGAACTGTGCCGAAGAGCGTCGTTGTCGGTGAAGGCGGGATACAGTCTGCTGATTCTTTCCGATCGCGGCGTCGATAAGGACTACGCGCCCATCCCTTGCTTGCTGGCTCTGGCGGCGGTGCACAACCTGCTCGTAAGGGAAGAGACGCGAACTCAGGTGGCTCTTATTACTGAATCCGGTGAACCGCGCGAAGTGATGCATTTCGCTTTGCTTAGCGGATACGGAGCGAGCGCCATCAATCCTTATCTGGCGCTCGAGACGGTGGAAAATCTTGCCTGGCGCGGCGATCTGGCCGGTGGAATCACACCTGAGCTTGCCGTCAGGAATTTCATGAAGTCGGTAAAGAAGGGTCTTTTGAAGACCTTTGCTAAGATGGGCATTTCGACATTGCAAAGCTACCAGGGCGCCCAGGTTTTCGAGGCAATTGGACTTAACAAAGAGTTGATCGAATCTTATTTCGCGGGGACCACGTCGCGCCTGGAAGGACTAGGCCTTGACGTTCTTGCTCGCGAATCGCAACTCAACCACGAACATTCGCTGCGTCCCGTGACGGAATTCGAGACCGAACTCGCGGTCGGAGGCGCGTACCACCAGCGGGTGGATGGCGAGTATCACTTGTTGAATCCGCTTACCATCAGCAAACTGCAGCAGGCCGTACGGCAGGAAAGTTTTAAGACCTTCCAGGAATATACCGAACTGATCGACAAGCAGAGCGGCAACTTGTGTACGTTGCGCGGCCTGATGAAGCTGAAGAAAAGCGACAAAGCCGTTCCCATTGAAGAAGTCGAGCCGGTGAAAGAAATTGTGAAGCGCTTTAACACCGGCGCGATGTCATTCGGCTCCATCAGTAAAGAAGCGCATGAAACGCTCGCGGTCGCCATGAACCGGATTGGCGGCAAGTCGAACACGGGCGAGGGCGGAGAAGATGAAGAGCGCTTCAATCCGGATGCGAACGGCGACCTGCGGCGCAGCGCGGTAAAGCAGGTGGCTTCGGCGCGTTTCGGAGTAACGGCGAACTATCTGGTCAATGCGGACGAATTGCAGATCAAGATGGCGCAAGGCGCGAAGCCTGGCGAGGGCGGGCAGCTTCCAGGCTACAAGGTCGACGAAGTGATCGCGCGCTTGCGGCATTCAATCCCAGGGGTTGGATTGATTTCGCCACCGCCGCATCATGACATTTACTCCATCGAAGATCTCGCGCAACTGATCTACGACCTGAAAAATGTCAACCCGCAAGCCCGCATCGCGGTGAAGCTCGTGGCCGAGGCGGGCGTGGGCACGGTAGCCGCGGGTGTGGCGAAGGCGCATGCCGATGTGGTTCTGATCAGCGGAGACAGTGGTGGGACTGGGGCTTCGCCGCTGAGTTCCATTAAGCACGCGGGCATTCCGTGGGAGTTGGGTTTGGCGGAGACGCAGCAGGTGTTGCTGTTGAACGACCTGCGCAGCCGCATTCGCGTGCAAACTGACGGCAAATTGCAAACCGGCCGGGATGTAGTGGTCGCAGCTTTACTCGGGGCGGAAGAGTTCGGTTTTGCCACAACTCCGCTAATCGCGATGGGGTGCGTGATGATGCGCAAGTGTCATCTCAATACCTGCTCCGTAGGCATTGCTACGCAGGATCCCGTGCTGCGCAAGCAGTTCCAGGGGCAGCCCGAGCACGTGATCAATTTCTTTTTCTTTCTTGCCGAGCAAGTGCGTCAGTACATGGCGGAGCTGGGATTCCGCAGTTTCGACGAGATGGTGGGGCGGGTTGACATGCTGGACGTTGAGCCCGCAGTCGATCACTGGAAGGCGCGAGGCCTCGATCTTTCGGCAATTCTCTATAGCCCTCCGGTGCCCTCGCGCGTGGCCCGGCGATGCGTGCAGGCGCAGGACCACGGTCTCGAAGACGCGCTCGATCACAAAATCCTCAAAGCCGCGCGCGTCGCTATCGATACTCTTACTCCGGTCGAGATCAGCTTGCCTGTGCGCAATGTCCATCGCACTGTGGGCACCATGCTGAGCGGAGAAATTGCACGCACCTATGGATCTGAAGGGTTACCCGACGATACGATTCGGATTCGCTTGACGGGATCGGCTGGGCAAAGCCTAGGTGCATTCCTGGCGAATGGCGTCACTCTCACGCTTGAGGGTGAAGCGAATGACTACGTCGGCAAGGGTTTGTCCGGCGGACGATTGGTCGTTTACCCACCGCGCGCTTCCAGGTTCGCTGCCGAAGAGAACATCCTGATCGGAAACGTAGTGCTCTACGGCGCCACAAGTGGGGAAGCTTTTTTCAACGGAGTTGCCGGAGAACGATTTGCCGTCCGCAACTCCGGAGCCACCGCAGTGGTCGAAGGAGTCGGCGATCACGGCTGCGAGTACATGACGAACGGGCTCGTGGTTGTGCTGGGATCGTGCGGGAGGAATTTCGCGGCAGGCATGAGCGGCGGTGTCGCTTACGTCTTTGATGAGCGCGGCAATTTCGCGCAAGAGCGATGCAATCTCGGTTCTGTCGATCTTGAATCGGTGACCGAAGCGCAGGATGGAGAGGTTCTAAGGAGTCTAGTCACACGACACTTGGAACTGACCGGGAGCCGCCGCGCGAAGTGGATTCTCGAAAACTGGCCTGAGATTCTGCCGCGCTTCATCAAGGTCTTTCCCCACGAATTCAAGCGAGTGCTGGGAGTGAGCCGTACCCGCCCGTCTCGTATTCCGAGCCAGCCGTTGGCTCCCATTGCACATGTTGAGCATGCGCGGCATGCGCACGTGCAGAATGGGCAGGTTCAACATGGGCAGGTTCAACATGGGTAAGACCACGGGCTTCCTGGAGTATTCTCGCGAGCTTGCTCCGCGCCGTCCGGTCACTCAGCGCGTGAACGACTGGTTCGAAATTTATCTCGATCTGCCGGAAGAAACTCTCAGGAAACAAGGCGCACGCTGCATGGATTGCGGCGTGCCCTTCTGTCAGACCGGATGCCCCGTCAACAATTTGATTCCCGACTGGAACGATTTGGTGTATCGCGGGCGCTGGAAAGAGGCCGTGCGGCAGTTGCACGCGACTAACAACTTTCCGGAGTTCACCGGCCGCATTTGTCCTGCGCCTTGTGAGGCGGCGTGCGTGCTGGGCATCAATCAGCCTGCCGTGACAATCAAGCAAAACGAAAAGAACATTGTTGAGCGCGGATTTCTGGAAGGCTGGATCCGGCCGGAGCCACCAAAGCATCGCACTGGGAAAAAGGTCGCGATAGTGGGCTCCGGCCCCGCTGGTCTAGCGGCCGCGCAACAGCTATGCCGCGCCGGTCACGCCGCGGTCGTGTACGAGAAAGCGGATCGCATCGGCGGTTTGCTGCGCTATGGCATTCCGCAGTTCAAGCTGGAGAAACACATCGTCGATCGCCGGTTGGAACAGATGTCTGCAGAAGGCGTGAAGTTCGTTACCGGCGCTGAAGTTGGAAAGAATGTTTCGGTGGAGGATATACGGCACGACTTCGATGCTATTGTGCTTGCAGGCGGCGCTGAACAATCGCGCGATCTCAAGGTTCCAGGGCGCGAGCTGAAGGGAATCCATTTTGCCATGGAGTACCTGCCGCAGCAGAACAGGCGGTGCCTTGGCGACACTGTCGAGCCCGAAATCGAGATACTGGCCACCGGCAAGCGAGTGGTCATCATAGGAGGCGGCGACACCGGAGCCGACTGCCTCGGAACCTGTCATCGGCAAAAGCCGCTTTCCGTGCATCAGTTCGAGATCATGCCCAAGCCGCCAGACGAACGGTCGCCGCTCACGCCTTGGCCCTTGTGGCCAATGCAACTGCGCACCGAAGGGGCGCATGAAGAAGGTGGCATTCGCGACTGGAGCATCGCCACTACTAAGTTCAGCGGCGAGGCAGGAGGGGTCAAGCAACTGCATGCCGTGCGCGTGGGCCCGCCGCCAAGATTCGAGCCGATTCCGGGTAGCGATTTCACCATGGAAGCAGACTTGGTGCTCATCGCGATGGGCTTTCTGGGCCCCGTGCGGAATGGAATGATTGAACAACTGGGCGTGGCGCTCGATCCGCGTGGCAATGTGGCGACGGATCACAACTACATGTCCTCTGTGCCGGGAGTTTTTGCGGCTGGAGATATGCGGCGAGGCCAATCGCTCGTAGTGTGGGCCATTGCCGAGGGCCGCAAGGCGGCGGCTTCTGTCGACACCTACCTCAGAACCGCGGTCGTACGTTCCGCTTCCCTGACTTCTGCTGTTCAACAAATCGCCTCGTGATCGTGAAGTCGGGTGCGGCCCAAGGATTAAGATGACAGCGCGAGCGCAATGATCGGGATCCAAGATATCCAGATTGCAATGGGCCGGATACGCGAAGCCATTCGCGTTTCTCCCTGCATACGCTCAGAATCTTTTTCGATCCTGACTCGGAACGAGATCTTCCTCAAACTCGACAATCAGCAGCGAACCGGAGCTTTCAAAGAGCGGGGCGCGCTGAACAAGTTGCTGACGCTCACCGCCGAAGAACGCGCCCAGGGCGTGATCGCCGCGTCCGCTGGTAATCATGCGCAGGGGGTTGCGTATCATGCGGGCCGGCATGGCATTCGGGCACTGATCTACATGCCCTTGCCCACGCCGCTCACAAAAGTCTCAGCCACGCGCGCTTACGGAGCGGAAGTCGTGCTGCATGGTACGAACTACGACGAGGCGTATGAGAAGGCGGTGGAGCAAAGCCAGCAACGCCATCTCACGTTGATCCACGCTTTTGACGACGACGCCGTGATTGCCGGGCAGGGAACGTTGGGTTTGGAAATCTTGGAGCAACAACCTGATATTGAGGCCATCGTCGCGCCCATCGGAGGAGGCGGGCTGATCGGCGGTATCGCCTGTGCGGTGAAAGAGATGAATCCGGCTGTCCGAGTCTTTGGAGTGCAGCCGGCCAAGCTGCCGTCCATGAAGGCAGCGTTAGCGCAGGGCAGCCCTGTAACTCTTAAGGCTGCCGCGACGATTGCGGACGGAATTGCGGTGCGGCGAGCCGGCGAACGGACGTTCCCGCTGGTTCAGAAATATGTGGACGACATTGTTACGGTCGAAGAGGAAGAAATCGCCAATGCCATACTGCTACTTTTGGAGCGGGAGAAGACTCTGGCGGAAGGAGCAGGGGCAGCCTCGATTGCGGCGGTGCTCAATCATAAGCTGCCTCTGGAGGGTAAAAAGGTTGCGGTCCTGGTGTGCGGGGGCAATATCGACGTCACGCTGCTTTCGCGGATCATCGAGCGCGGCTTAGTGAAAGATGGCAGGCTGGTGCGTTTGCGCGTCCATTTGCCGGATTATCCTGGAGCGCTGCACCGGCTTACGGGAATTCTTGCAGATCTTCGCGCCAACATCGTTGAAACCGCTTATGACCGCGCCTATCACGGGGTGAACCTGGGCGATACGGCGATTGACATCACCATGGAAACCAGGGGACCAGCTCATATTGCCGAGTTGCTAACGGCGTTGCTCGCCGCCGGCTACACCCACGAAAGAATTCTGTAGGCGGGCGTTGGATCGCTAATTCTCGCAAGCGCTATTGGAGAGTCTGATCGGCGCTATAAGAAATTTGAATTGGACTCAGCTGATTCCTCCCTTTATCGTCTGCGGATTAGGGAGAGGACTGCGATTGAACGCAATGGCGCTCGTCGGGGTCGGCTCACTTTCCGGTCAGCCCTTCCCTCCAAGATTTATGAGTGCGGTCGCATCGGCATTGCTGGCACTTTTCCAGCGGAGTGTGCGACCACCAAAGAATTATCCACGCCTTCAAAACAGGAGCAAGCAAACATGACAAAGCGAGTCGACAGGCACTCTCTGCGCCTGTCGTTAGTGTGGGCCGTTGCCACAGTCTTTCTAGCCGCCGGATTGTTCGCCGGGCTATCCGTGCCCTGTTTTGCCGACGACGCGCCTAAACCAGATCCATCTGGTATTGCCACCGGCGATAAAACTACTGCCGTGGATGGCGCGGGCAATTCTTTCGTAGTCTCAGAGCCCACCGACAAGTCGGCTCCGGACTACGCGGCAAATAAGAAGGCATTCGACGACTATCAAGCTCAGGCCGTGAAGGAGCCGCTCGCAGTGAAGCTAGCCGACTCGGTTGGGCACGTTCGCGTCGCGACTAATTTCGCCTGGACCCTGAATACCGGCTACCTGGTCCTGTTCATGCAGGCGGGTTTCGCCCTGCTCACGTGCGGACTGGTGCGGAAAAAGAATGCCGCTCACCTGATGATGCTCAATTTCGCGGCTTACGTGTTCGCCTTCCTCGCGTACTACGCGGTCGGATACGCATTCCAGTTTGGAGCCGTAGCTATCAATGCCGCGCCCACTAATCTGGGTGGTATCCCTACGCTTAATCACTTTTTGGTCGGTAGCGGCCAATGGGGCTTTGTCGGTGGCAAGGGATTCTTCCTCACCGGTCCGGCTTATGACAGTGCCAGCAACTGTCTAACCCTGTTCGAAGTCGTGTTCATGGAGACTGCCGGCTACATCATTGTCGGCGCGGTCTGCGAGCGAATCACGTTCTGGGCATTCTTGCTTTGTGAACTCTTCATCGGAGCGATTCTCTATCCGATTTCCGGTTGCTGGACGTGGGGTGGAGGATGGCTGTCGCAAGTCGGTTCCACGTTGAATCTTGGTCACGGCTATGTCGACTTTGCGGGATCGACTGTCGTCCATGCGGTCGGCGGTTTCTGCGCCATGGCCCTCGCCATTATTTTGGGTCCGCGCCTGGGTAAGTACGGTCCAGGCGGGAAGATCCGTGTCTTTCCCGCGCATAACATCGTGTATGTCGTGACCGGCACTTTCATTCTGCTTTTTGGATGGATGGGATTCAACCCAGGTTCCACGCTCGGCGCAACAGACCTTCGCATCTCCGTAGTCGCTGTCAACACGAATCTGGCTGCCGTGGCAGGCTCTGCCGCTGCCATGCTGCTGTGGTATTTGGTGTTCGGAAAACCCGATATCACCATGGCCTGTAACGGAATGTTGGCTGGGTTGGTTGCGATCACTGCTCCGTGTGCATTTGTGTCTCCGACTTCGGCGACAGTCATCGGTACACTGGCGGGCTGCCTGGTTTGCGGCGGCGTTCTTTTCAATGACCGGGTTCTCAAGATCGACGATCCCTGTGGCGCGATTTCGGTACACGGCTACTGTGGGTGGCTCGGGGCTGTCAGCGTTGGCATTTTTGCCGACGGCGCCTACGGCGCTGGATGGAATGGCGTGGGAGCGGCGTCGTATCTGGGACGAGCCGGCCAAGGGGTAACGGGCTTGCTCCACGGCGATACGCGGCAGTTCTTGTGCCAGCTCATGGGAGCAACTTTGTATGCCGCCTGGGCGTTCGGTGCAACCTACGCCGTCTTCTGGAGCGTCAACAAAGTGAAAAGCATGAGAGTAGCGCCGCAGGTGGAAGAAGAAGGTCTCGACTATCCTGAGTTTGGGATGGGAGGTTATCCGGAAGACGCAGTGGTTCCGGCACCGTACTAATAGAGAGGCCTTCAAGTTAAGCGCAGTGTCAGCGACGGCAGCGACAGTCCCTCGATCTCGACTGTCCATACATCTCCTCGATCGGTCAGATGTCCGGCCGTAAGCGTTCCGGAGCTGACGATTTCCCCAGCGCTCAATGGCTCGGATGGGAACCGGCGTTCGATAGCCGCTCCAAGTTCTGCCAGGCACAAAGCCGGACTCCTCAAAGAGTTCTTGCCGGAACCTTCTTCCACAAACTGTCGATCCTTCGACATTCGCACCTTGAATCGCGGTAGATCTTCGATAAGCTTCGGGATGAGGTCTGGGCGAACTGGAATCTTCTCGCCGACCACGAGTGCCGCATGAAGTCCAAACGATGCCACGAAATCGCTGGGCTGAAACTTCCATTCCGGAAAGGGACAATCAATGATTTCGAATCCCACCGCCAGCCAATCCGTGGACGCGAGCGCAGCGGTGGCATCAAGACCTTGCCCGGTGAGCGGCTGTTTCAAACCGAAAATAATCTCGGGTTCGATCTTGAGCGAACGGGGATGTCTTAGGGACAAGGTGGCGGAGTTGCTGTCGCTGAAATGCACCGTGTCCTCATACATGTGAGCCCAGACTAAGGTTTCCAGTTTGAGCACGCGCCACATAGCCTTATTGGCATAACCAACCTTGCGGCCGACGGCTCTGCGTCCCTCACCTTCGCGGAATTTCTTGAGGGCTGCTTCGACCGCATAAGCCGTGTTGAGGTCGAAACCGGCCCGTGCCGAGGGAGGGATTGCAACCATCTCGCCCGTCTCATAGGCGGACAGCAGTTCGCGCGCCAGAGTTTCACTATCGTTGTCCGACATACACTTGTTTGACTTCCAGAACGCTATCCGGCGAGCCCAAGGCAACCGTTAAAACCGTGCTTCGCCACACCGGGATTACTGACGCTACGCATCTTAACACTGCCGTTTCTCGGTTTCCCCCCACGCTGGCACGACGGGAATGAATGTGCCGGGTTTTAGGCAGCTCTGCATCTTCCCGTGCGAGAATCTCACCAGTCGTCGAGAATGGAGCCTGCGCGCGCGATACCTGACCCTCGTCTGATAACAGCTTCCAATACGCCACACTTGGGTCCATTTCAAAATGATGGTAACTTGATGGTAACTATGCTCGTTAGCTCAGTACTCCTGTGGCCGGTAAGGATTGGTTCGTTTGATAGGGCCCAGCCACAAATTGGGAGGCACACAATGAACCTACCCGCAAGATTTTCGTCGGTAATTGGTCTGCGACGCTTAAGGTACTGTTTGTACTCGAATATCAATGTCTATCTGTTGTTCTTTCTTACTCTCGGCCTGAACGGCACTCCTGCCGTGGCCCAAGATGCGGTTGTCCTGGTGGGGTCGGGATCGAGTGTGCCGGCTCCGATTTACAGCCGGTGGACAAAGGAGTACGGCAAGCGCAATCCTAACATTCAGATGCGCTACGTCCCTGTAGGCACCAGTGAAGGAATCAAACAGATCTCTCACGGTGCGGGCGATTTTAGCGCCGGGGAAACTCGGCTCACGGATAAGGAACGAAAAGAGAATAATCTAATCGAACTTCCAGTCGTGCTCATCGGTATCGTTCCCATCTACAACCTCCCCGATGTTAACCAGGGGCTTCGTCTTTCCGGGGAGGTGTTGGCTGGAATCTTCCTCGGCGAAGTGAAGATGTGGAATGCGCCACAAATCACAAAGCTCAATCCGGAGATCACTCTGCCAAGTCTTCCCATCCGGGTAATCAACCGCCCAGGCGGGAAAGGCTCCAACTACGTCTTCACCGACTTTCTCTCCAAGGTGAATTCCAAATTTCGCGCTCAGGTTGGCGTTACTCCTTCACCCAATTGGCCCATTGGCGAGTCGGCGGAACGCAGTTCTGATATGGCAGACAAGGTAAAAAACACCTCCGGCTCCATTGGCTACGTTGAGTATCAATATGCGGTGAAGGGCGGTATCGCGCAAGCTGCGGTCCTGAATTCCGCCGGTAAGTTTGTTAAAGCCTCCAGCGAGAGTATTGCCGCGGCGTGCAACGCGGCAGAAGCGCCGCTGTGGAATAACTTTTCCGCCTCCCTCTCCGGAGCACCTGGAGCTGATTCTTTTCCCATTACCAGTTTCACCTGGATTTACCTGCGGACAAAATCCACTGATTCCGCTCGTGCAGCCGCATTACAGGATTTCTTAAATTGGATCTACACGGATGGCCAGCAATACGCGGTTCAGGAAGGCTACTCCGCACTGCCCCCGCCGCTGCTCGCGGCCGTGAAAAAGAAAGTCAACCAGTTGCAATAACGGTTCCGTCGCGCGGAACTCGGCAGCGAACTGGGACAAGGTTGCTGTTGCTTGCTGTGGAGGAATCATGAGAGATCGCATCGTATTCGCTATCCTTGCGTTGCTGGCGTCCATGGCTCTGGCGCAGCAGCCCACCATGCCCACCAAGTTCGGCGAAAGGCAGCCCTCTGCCAGTTCCGCCGACGCCAAGCTGAAGGACATGTTCGAATCGAAGATCCAAGTGGAATGGGAGGCGCTGAAGAACAAGGACAAGAAAGCGTACGGCGAATTGCTGGCCGATGACTACCAGGGAGTGGAAGTGGATGGCAAGGGCGAACGCACAAAGATTCAGACTTTGAACGAACTGCCCGAAGGCAACGTGGCCAACTATACATTGTGGGGG
>OCZU010000205.1_pt1 | contig 42890 bp, 56 predicted proteins | sample 1539001 | NCBI WGS metagenome assembly OCZU01 (sample SAMEA3539306, study PRJEB22396) | soil metagenome | biome: tundra; feature: field; material: soil | place: USA | collected 2010-05 | depth 0.15 m | reverse complement strand
CGAATGTCCTTCCTCTCATGGGGTGACATTTTCACGTTGCTGTTAGGGGGTGACATTGTCTTGGAGCATCTACACCAAACGCCACCACAGTTTTCATCCCCGCCCTCAGATGTTATGATTGAACTCGAGCAAAAAGCGCGCGCTCCGCGCGCGCTTTCCCAACACTCCTCAGTAGCTCAATGGCAGAGCATCCGGCTGTTAACCGGAGGGTTGTAGGTTCGAGTCCTACCTGAGGAGCCATTTCTTGCCCCTGCGTTTCCAACCGCTTACGTAAAATCCAGAACTTTTGTACTGCTTTTGTACTGCCAAACCCTTTGAACCGGGGGTTTCGGGAGTTCTCTCAGTATTGAAGGTCATAGGGGAAAGACGTATGACGGTTTCGGTTTACGCAAGGCATTCGAGCAAATGCTCAAAATCAAGGGAGAGGGGAACTGGGCAGTACAAGCGCTGCAAATGCCCGCTCTGGCTGCGGTGGGGCAAGGATAGCAAGAAGTCGGCAAAGACCCGCACTTGGGACATCGCTACGAAAGCGGCACGCAAGCTCGAACAAGAACTCGAACTGGCAGCCAACGGCATCGAGCCTCCAAAGAAGCCAGACCACATCACCATCCAGTCGGCTGTCGATCTGTACCTGAGCGACATGGCTCAGCGGGGGATCAAAGACTTGTCCAAAGCACGGCGCATGCTTTCTCGTCTTCAGGACAATGCCAACGGGAAGAATGTCATCTTGCTCAAGGATGTCACTGCCCGACTGCTAACCGAATGGCGGAGTGGCTGGACATTCAAGAAAGGCAGCGACAGCCCTGCTGTCCACTGGTCCGTCGTGAAGACCTTCTTCAAGTGGGCGTTCTCCACTGACCTAATTCCCGCCGATCCTTCGGCGAAGCTGAAATCGCTTCCGTCCGGTCGCCGCCAAGTCCTACCCCTCTCTCGTGACGATTTCGACCGGATTCTGGCAGCAGTAGATCAGTGCGGTTTTATGCCTTCGGTCGAGTACCGGGTAAAAACTTTTATTTTGCTTCAGCGGTGGTCTGGTCTCGCCTGCATGGACGCCGCGACCCTGAGGCGCGATGCGCTGAGCGACAGCAACAACATTTCGAGGGAGCGTAACAAGACGGATGCTGGGGTCTTCATCCCCATACCTCCGGCCGTTGCAGAAATGCTCCGCGCACTGCCGAATGACCACCCAGACTATTTCTTCTGGAACCCCGAGCGAATGAAGAAGACCTCGCTTGTCTGCATGTTCGGTGACTGGTTGCGCACAGTGTTCGATAAAGCAGGTGTACGACACAGCATGTCCGAGATGCTATCCCATCGCTTCCGCCACACTTTCGCAGTCGAGATGCTCTTAGCGGGTGTGGGCATCGAGCGCGTTAGCAAGCTGCTCGGTCACAAGACGCTCCGCACCACCGAGAAGTACTACAGCGCATGGGTGAAGGAGCGGCAACAGCTTCTCGAAGCCGAGGTCAAAGACGCTTGGAACAAGATGTCGTTGCCAAAGTCGCTATTCCCCATTGACGGGGCTGTTCAATGAAACGCGACATGCCCCTATAGAGAACCTGTCACTGGACGCGCATCTTGTAGATGACGCGGTTGAAAACTGCATGGGGAATTCGCAGGACGCGATACCTGCGTTTGTGTAACCGTTCCGGTGATCCCAAATCCACCACTCCCGGCTCATCCGCAAACAACCTTGTAATTGTGTCCCTGCTGACCTTGAGAAATTTGGCGGCTTCCGCCACCGTGTAAAACTGCTGCTCTTCCATACCGCTGAACCGATTCCTTCTCTGCTCATTGCCGCGACTCCCGCCTCGGTCAATCTTCTTCTTATTACTGCATTTGACGATTCCAGCGGAATTCTGCACGTGTCCGAGTTGACAAAAATGCTTGGACGTCCAGAGATAGCGTAATCGGATGGTTAAGAAGCTCAAATTATCTGCTTTCATCCGCATTTTTGCCTTTTGTTGGATTTCTCACCAAATCTCCGAATCACCAGAGATTTCCAGTATTGGGAAGTGGAGGCCACAAAACATGGCAAAGGTAAAGGCATCACAAAACGCAGCAGTAGCAAAGACCGGGAAACCATCCAAAATGAATGCTTCGATCACGAATGAAGAATTGGCACAGCTGGTCATCGAAGGAGTGCGATCCGCAAAACTCACGGCGGAAGACTTGCTGGAACTCCGCGAACGTTTCGCTAAGTTGAAAAAGACAGAAAAAATAGTCGGCTACCGTCGCAACCAGTGGGAGAAGTTTTGCAAGGAAAAACTGCGAATGAGTGCGCAGACCGCACGCCGCTGGATACGAGAGACCTGCAAAGCTATCGGCACACCGACGCCGGGATCAAAGCACGACGGCAGCGGGAAACGTACCTATAGTCATGGCGCTGCGCCTTGGTTTCACACTGCGGACGGTACGGTGGTCGACATCGCACGGTCTGCCGCGCAGAAAGCCGTTCGTGACGGGGACGAAGTGGCAGGTTGCTATTGGATGCGGCAGCTTTTTTTCGTCGGATACGACGTTTGGAAAGCGTTGACTATCTTCGCCGTGGAAGACGTCGGCATCGCCGACCTGTCCGTGCGGGATCATGTGCTGGGACTCATGCAAGCGGCGGACAGGTGCAAGCCTAAAGACCATCGTCCCGACCTGCAATGTGTCAAGGACACCTGCAAGAACCATCCAGACCTGCTTTGTGTGATTGAAGCGATGCAAATTTGCTGCCGTGCGCAGAAGTGCCGTGCAGCGGATGACGCTGCAATCTGGTTTAGGGAGAATCCCACGTACAAGCCTCCTACGCCTGAAGAGACCGCCGCGCTAAACAGGGAGGATTTAGCAAAGCCTGTTATTGACGACAAGGTCATCGACCAGCACACCGCCAAGGGACGCAGGCGGAAACGTGGCATGGATCACTTTAAGCAGGTAGCCTCGCAGTTGAAGAACAAGTCAAACGTGATCCCGTTCACACCGCCGAAAGAGACGCCGTGTCCGCATTGCGGCGGCACGGGGAAAGTCGCGGCATGAGAACCGAGGGATGCCTGCGCTAGTGCAGGCATCCCTTCGGTGTTCGGCGAGTCATTCCGCCATCCCTGAACCAATTTGCAAAAGCTTCCACGTCAGTCCCCCACAAGTGTGTCCCAACGCCAACGGTAAGGGATAGCACAGCACTTATCCCCTAATAGCACCTAATTCCCCAATTCAAGATCACCAATCAGTGAAAATCTCCCCGATACCGCCCTCCTAGTCAGAGAGCTTCGCAAGAAGCCTCTGGGAAAGGGAATCAGGACTGGTTCCCCAAAAGGACAACACAATGTACAGAGATCAAGACATCAGCGCAGCATACCTTGAGGCTACGGAATCCAGCCGTTATCTCGCGCCAAAACCATCAGCCGATCCAGATTTAAGGGGATTTTGGAAGGACAGCTACCAGAGCATCGAAGACATGTACGAGGCGGTGGCTCTTGGCTAACCACTGTCAGTATCCCAATGGAGGAATGAAAGACGCCAGCGGCGTCGTCCATCTCGTCGCTTGTGACAACGTGGCTTTGACCAAGATAAAAGGCCGTTGGTTCTGCGAAAACCACGCAGGCATGGTCGAACGCGGATGCCTTGACCACGTTTTCACGGACGGCACCACAGTGCGCGAAAACATGGGAGCAAGGATTGAAAGTCGCGAGCCAGTCAAATCCTACGAAGTCGAGGATGGTGGGGAATGACCAACAAGCAGTTCTTGGTCTGGCACCACACACGAATGGAAAAGATCAGGACGATGATCTCGATCCTGAGAAAGAGGAAGCATTGTTCACGATAGATAAAGTCAAGCAAGCAAGAGAAAAGTTCGAGCGGGAGGTCGCAGCGCACGTGGTCACGCACCCCGACCTCACGTTCAAAGAAATCGGGAGGCTGTTCGGAATTCCTAGCGAGTCGGTCAAATACATCGTCGTGAAACTCAAGGTTCCGCGCCGCAAACCGGGCCGGAAGCCTCGAAAGGAAACGACTTTCTAATCGTTCATTGTCGGGGTCGTGCAAACGATCTATAGCCGGGGACTGGTTTCTGACTGTCACCAGTCCCCACAAAGGCTACGACACCGCCTTCGACAAGCGGAATCAGACAGTCAAAGAAGAACAGCCAAATGAGCAGAAAATTAGTAACACTTATTCAAGACAATCCAAGGCTGTCAGCCAAGTACAAGCGTGTGCTTGAGGCGTATGCAGCACACGCCAACAATGACGGCACCAACATCTTCGCGTCCAAGGAAAAGGTCGCTAAAAAAGTAAGCCTCGGACGGTCCGCCGTCTACAACAACACGCCTGATCTGATTCGCGCCGGAATCCTAGTCCAAGCAACGTCACATACGTGCCGTGTTGAAGCCTGCAACAAGGGAGGCACACATTATTGGGGACAGCAAGGCAAATACACGGTTGTCTACAACATCAACCTATCTGCTCTTCAAGATGACACAACCTACCTTTTGCTAAATCAGCTAAAGGTGCCGGTCCCAAAACAGCTAAACCTGTTCGTCCGAAATCAGCAAAAGGACGGTGTCCGAAATTTGGACGCTACTCAGGCATTAAGAACTACTCCCGCTCCGCTTGGCAAAGAGCACGACTCTTCCGCTCTGACGAGCGGAGTGAGAAAGCAAGAGAGTGAGACAGGTTCGCTCGCTCACTTAACCGACGAAAGCGAAAAACCTGAAAACCTGCAAACCTCTGAAGTTCTTGGTGATGAAGCAAAGCAAGGTCAGGAGCAACACCAACACCAATACCAACACCAACACCAACACCAACACCAAGAACACAACCTCCCCCAGACCGTGGAAGAGTTCTGGTGCGGTGATACTGCCTACGAAGCTCGTGAGTTGATGTATCTCATCAAGCCTAACCTGACCGACGATTTGGTCAAGCGCGACGTTCCCATCGTCCTCCAAGCCTTGGACACGATGGGGGAGCAGCCTCACGAGATCGACGCGCATGACCTAATCAAGTGGAACCACCTGCACAAGACAGGCAAGCTCTACATCCGCTCCGCGCAGCAGTTCCTCAATGCCGTTACCACCGGGGAACTCACACTGCTCAACGACTACGACCAGCACAACTTCGAGAAGTGTCCGATCTGCCTGACCAACGGCTTGCTCCACACTGAGACGGTGCGCAAGCAGCTTGAGGAAGAGGAGCGCAAGCGCGAAGAGAAACGTCTCGAAGAACAATGGCAAGAAATCCGCAAGTCATACGTCTGGGACAGGGAGCGCATTGACGACGACCGCAAGGTGTTCGCTGCCAATCGCAAGTTTCCCAAAGAGAGAATCTTTGAAACGTTCGGTTACGAAGGCAACAAAACTCCGACTGCCATTCTGAATGTGGCAATCATCTACTTCGCGTCCCTCAATCGTCCCTTCGGATGGGATGAATTCCACAGTGTGTTCATTGATATTTGGAAGGTGTGGAGCCAAAGGCACCGGACGCCGATACACACCAATAGGAACCGCTACGAGGTCACCGGATACCAAGAACATGAGTTGGCTTACAAGGAACAAGGCTTCGCTGCGGAGGCTCAATGAAAAGGGAAAAGCCCCGCGCTAGGGACAACCGGATGAGCGATTGCAAGCGCGGAACTAAAGGAACAACATCCGTGGAGGTACGGTCGTTGCTATCTGGTTAAAGGTTTTGGAAGACGAAGAATTTATGGGCAGGATCATCAAGAAGACGAAGCACATGGTCGCCGAGGAAATGGAATCCGCCCGCCAAGAAGCCGAAGTTGAAGAAACTCAACTGCGAGATGGCGCAGCGGCAGATTCGCGCCTTGCAGAGGTTCTTCGACGACGGGGATATAAGCCTTGAGGATTTCCTGCGTCTTAAGCGGGAGATTATCGAGAGGGTGGTTGCGAAATGACACGGGCGCGATTGATCGAACTTAAGGGAAAGTCATCGCCGCCAAGAAAGCGGATCAGATCAGTACTGGAAAATACCACGGCAGTTGGTCGCAGACCGAGTATTAAGACAAGAGAACTCGACCAAGTTCAAGGGGTCAACTGGGCGACCGACTGACTGGAACGGCGCGTTGCGCTGTGCAGCGGTTCAGACTCGCTGTGCCGACGAAACAGGAAACGGTCGCCCGAGTTTTTTGCGAGAGTTGCATAACAGGAGGCAGTATGGAGTACACAAAGGAACAGAAGGTCGAAATAGAGATCGAGATAGCGAAGCCGCGCATGCACGCGGAGTGCGAGCCCGACCCGGAGGCGGTTGAAAAGGGACGCGATCTTGACTCCGGCGCCCTCGGAGCCACAGAAAGCAAAGGAGCGCCAGAGGGTACGGTGCTGGATAGGGCGTTCGCGTCCTACGAATTGGGTTCGACCTATTTCGGTTGCGCCCGCGAGGCGGGGTGCACGAAGTCCGAAGCCCGGTTCTTCGCGTGGCTATTCGACGTAAATCAATGCTACCCAGTAGATCGCAGCGAGTGGAACTTCGCCATTGAAGCTGCCGCCAAGTACCTGTCGGGCGAGTTCGGCTTGCGTAAGGAGGCGGAAGCTGTGCTCCAGTTGAGGCTGACCGAGTATCGGAACAAGGAGCCACAGTCCCTCGGCACGGCGGAGGAACTGATGGAACTCGTCGACGAAGACCTCCGTGCGATGTCACGAAGGAGAAAAGTATGATGGAAAAATGTGATCTGAGCCGCTGTGGGAACGCCCCCACGGGGTCGATTGAAGACCAAAGGATCGTTCAGTTTTTGCGATGCGCACTTCGGCGACATGACAAGCGCGGCGCTGCACCAAGAGTTGTCCCTCGCCGACGCGGTGGACGCGGTCAACCGTGCTCGCTTCCTTGCGGAGGGATTTCCGTGCGCCACGGAAGAACTCTGAGGAGAGCCAAAAGGAAGAACCCGACATGAGAGTAAGGATCGTGGCATTCGGCCCGAACACGTTGGAAATGGGTGATTAGATCGACACGATACGTCTTTTGAGAGTGCGGGTAAGAGCTGCCCCTACACCGCGTCCACCGACGCGGTGGTCGTGGTCATTCGCTGGGAGTGCCTTGGGAGGCTGTTTCGTCTTCTTCCATCTCTCCGGTCAAGTATCCTTCCTCGACGTCCATAGTCTCGAAAGCGCCGTCAGGCGCAAATTGGAATTCGACCGAAGGTAGAATTTCGAACGCGTCGGAAACGCGTTTCTCGAAAATGGTCACGCGCCAATCGCCGTCCCAATAGTAAAACTTCTCAGTGTGCTTGCCGATCCCCATCGCTTCAAGCGCTTTGACTAGCATGTCTTTCTGCGTTGCCTTTTTCATAGTTCACCTTTTTCTTGGATTGTTTTTGGAACTTAACGAGATTGCCGTCGTGCGCTATTTGGAAGAGTAAGCGCCTTTACGCGCACTGTCAGCTATCACTTTAAGCAAGACGTCTATTTCGAAAACACACGCTTTGCCGTACAAAGCAGCGGCAGCCTCCTTTAGATTTTCGATTGCTAGTTTGTACTGCCGCCTGATCACAGTTTTGCTTTTTGTTTTTGCCATCTCGATTCGCCTCGCTTCCAGAAATCGTCCCACATAAACTTAGATGCCATTCTCTTTTCGATGGCGTCGCAACATTTGCTCAGAGACTTGTCCGAACTGTGACAAATGTTGTCACGTGATGTAATTTCACTCTAAACAGCCTGTGATTAGCGCGGCCCGATCTAACTAGCGTCGAGAAAGTCGTCAATTGCATCCGGACTTGTTCTAGGTCGCATGTCTGGGCATTAGGTACCAAGCTCAAATTCGGATTACTCTGTCGAATCTGCCATAATCTTCCCTATGTGCGGACGTTACCGCCTCTCGCGGCGTAAGCAGCTTGTGGAGGAGTACTTCGAAAGCGCTCCTTCTGACGATGATTGGTCGCCTCGCTACAACATCGCGCCGACTCAGCCAGTCCCGGTGATCCGCCAGCACCCGAAGGAACCAGTTCGCGAACTGTCGCTGATGAAGTGGGGTTTCGTTCCACATTGGGCGAAGAACTCCTCCGGTGCGGCTGGCATGATTAACGCAAGATCGGAAACGGCAGCCACCAAGCCCGCCTTCCGCGATCCTCTGAAATGTCGCAGGTGCCTCATCCCCGCAGATGGATTTTATGAGTGGTCGCGAACGGGCAAAGCCAAGCAGCCGTATTGCTTCGAAATCAACGATGGGGAGTTGTTCGCGTTCGCTGGATTATGGGAGGGCTGGAAAGACCCCAACGGCAATTGGATAAGAACCTGCTCCATTCTGACGACAGCTCCGAATGCCGTGACCGCAACCGTCCACGACCGTATGCCAGTCATCCTCGATCCTGATTCTTACGACCTTTGGCTTGATCCCGGCATGACCGATGCGCAGATCGTCTCCGAGCTGCTGAAGCCTTACGATGCTCGGCTGATGCGGGGCTATCCCGTCAGCCCTCGCGTTAACAGCGTAACGAATGATGACGAGGAGTGTTCTCGACCTGTGGAATCCGCACCTACTCAGGATCGGCTATTCTCATAGCACCATGACCGATGACGACCGCATGCAACGAGAGTCCAGCCTGATCGCCACCATCAGGAAGAAGCTTCCCGAATTCGCGAAAGCGTGCGCGGACGATGCCGAACTGGTGCTACTTCACCAAGACGCATTCGCCGCCGATTACCAAGAAGACGAATACCTGCTCCTCGGCATGGCGATCAAGTACGCAGGTCTCCGTGGGAAGGAAGTGCGCGTGATCGGGAAGAACCGAAGCACTATCGACGAAAAGGAAAGAGTCCAGTAAAAAACGTGAGTCCCTTAACTGACACTCCCACGATTCACCCTTACCGCGACGTTGAGCGAGAGCGGGAGCGCACTCGCTCCGGTATGCGCCTTCGTGAGAAATAGGAGACGGTCCAGTGAAAGTGGTTATCTTCGGAGCGACGGGGATGGTCGGACAGGGCGTCCTGCGCGAGTGCCTACTCGATCCCGACGTCGAAAGTGTCCTCGCGGTCGTCCGCAACGCCAGCCTTCCGCAGCATGACAAGCTGCGCGAAATCGTACACCAAGATGTTTTTGATCTCGCGGCGATTGAGGGCAGTCTCTCAGGCTACGACGCATGTTTCTTCTGCCTCGGCGTCTCGTCAGTAGGGATGAAGGAGGAGACGTATCGGCGCGTGACATACGCTCTGACGGTCTCGGTGGCTAGAACCTTAGCCAATCTCAACCCGACGATGACCTTCATCTATGTATCTGGAGCGGGAACCGATAGCACGGAGCGCGGCAGATTAATGTGGGCACGGGTAAAAGGCAGAACAGAAAACGCACTCTTGCAGATGCGATTTAAAGCTGTGTTCCTGTTTCGCCCCGGCTACGTTCAGCTCCTTCATGGCATTCGCACGAAGACGGCATGGTATGGGGCGGCTTACGCGTTGATGAGACCCCTCTATCCGTTGTGGAAGATGCTTTTCCCGAACTACGTGACAACGACTGAATGCGTAGGTCGCGCCATGCTGAGCGTAACGAAACGAGGTTTTCCAAAACCTGTCCTTGAGAATCACGACATCAACGTTATGTGCGCGAACGACTCAAAATGAAACACCGCATTGTCCACACGCTTCAGAAATATGTGCTGAACCCGCCGATCAAGCTCGCGCTTGGGGTTGGAGTGCCCTTGCCCGGATATGCGTTGCTCGAAACGAGAGGGCGGAAAACCGGGAAGCCACGACGCACGCCCGTCGGCGATGGACGCATCGGAAACCAGTTCTGGCTGGTGGCAGAGCATGGCATGAAGGCGGGATACGTCCGCAACATCGAACGTGATCCGCATGTACGTCTGAAGCTGCGAGAGGGATTTAAGATTCGATGGCACACGGGCACTGCGCACTTGCTCTCCGACGACGATCCACGCGAACGCCAACACTGGCTGGCAACTCAACTGCCAAGCAGTGCGGGGAATGCACGGGCGGTGCGCATGTTCGGGACGCAACTACTCAGTATTCGAATTGATCTGGACTGTTGACCCTCAGGCTTCGCGGTTGCAGTGATCTCTTATGCAGCCTTCTCTACTGGAAGCCCAGCTTCCATCCAACCCTGTTTGCCTTCGGGGTAGTGCGCCACGTTCGTGTAACCCATCGCCGCCAATTCACGGGCAGCGTATGCGCTGGCGTGTCAATGCGTGTTCGTACAGTAGGTGATGATCTCGGCGTCTTTATCGGGCAACAACTGTGGTGCCAGTTCTTTGATCTGTTCAGGAGGAATATTCAAGGCACCGGGAAGATGGGCTTCGCGATAGCGTTCAGGGGCGAGCGTCTCGACGACGGCGATTCCTTGCTTTTGATCGAGTTTCGATTGCAACTGTTTGGTGGAAACTGTGTGATCCATACTGATCTCCTTGCCGATGCCGTTTTCGATGCACGGAACTATCGGCTCGATTCGTCGCATACAGCGTCTCTTCTTTGTTCGCATCATGTGAGGCAGGTGTGGACTGTTACCGTGGGATAATACTCACTCAAATGGTCTCGATGCCGCAAATCGGTACGCAAGACAGCTTCCGACGAATTCGCAGGGTGCAAGCCGTAACAATCGCTTGGATGAGTGTGGAGGCTCTGGTATCGCTGTTCGTGGCGTGGCGGGCACGAAGTCCCGCGCTGCTTGCATTCGGTGGCGACAGCGCCATCGAACTCTTATCGGCGGTGGTAGTGCTTTGGAGATTTCGTGCAGGTGCCGCACGCGGGGACGCGGAAAGGCGGGCTGCCCGTTTGGCGGGAGCCTTGTTGTTCGCTCTGGCTGCCTTTGTCGCAGTCACTTCGGTGACGAGTCTGCTGGGTTATAGCGAACCCAGACCGACGTTTCTTGGGATAGCAATTTTGGTCGCAGCCGCCGTCGTCATGCCGGGGCTTGCAAGAGAGAAACGGCTGCTGTCAGGAGCGACAGGCAGCGCGGTTTTGAAGGCGGACGCAGTACAGTCAGCACTGTGCGCATACCTGTCGCTGATCGCCTTGGCGGGACTAGCGATCAACATGATCTGGCACTTAAGGTGGGCAGACCCGATTGCGGCTCTAGCCGTTCTGCCGCTAGTCGTTTGGGAGGGTCGGGAAGCCATGCGCGGTAAAGCCTGCGAGTGTTGCTAGGTTCGTCCCCGCTCGATCCCCAACTTGACTCAAACTACGGAAGGCTTCTAGGCTACTCAGGATGGGTTTTGTTAGACACGTTCTTCTGGCTGTGCTCACCTTCGCAGTCGCGGCGTATGCGTCCGACTGCGGTGGCATGACCACGCCCGAACAGGCGATGCAGTGCTGCAACTCGATGCGGTGCTCTTCACACCATCATCATGGTCAGGAATGTTGCAAGACCATGCCAGCGATGCACGCTGTTTTGGGTCAGCCATCGTCTGTGCAAGGCATTTCGTTTTCACCCGTGGCGCTCGGATTAGTACGGGAATTCAGCGAATCTCAGAGCATAGAGCATTCCACAAGCACGATTGCAGAGCATTCCCACGCGCCGCCGATGTCTTTCTCGCCCGCCGCCCCGCCTCTGCGTATCTAGTCTGACCTCCAGTCGGCTCCCCGGCTTCACGGACACGTGTGTTCGGGGAAATCCCCATCTTCGCTGGAGGAAAAGCTGTGAGATTACGAAGGGTATTCCGCGTTAGTTGCGGAAACTGCGCATGGCTGGCGTTCGTCGTGTTGCTTTTTGTCTCGACAACGAGAGCGCAAGGTCCCGCGCCCGAAACGGCACCGCCGTTGTTTCCCGGTGGCGGACTGATTTCTTACAACTCAGTCTTCACCACGCGGGGTATGACGTCGGAATTGACCGCGAACATTCCCACGACAGCCCGCCCTACGTTTGCTCACGAGGGTGATTTCAACTTCACGTGGGGTTTCTATCGCAATTTCGATTTGACGATTCTCGTTCCGATAATCATGAATCACTTTCAAATGGTCGGCACATCGAGCGTTGGAGGAACAGGTCTAGCCGATGCCATGCTGCTCTTGAAGTACCGTTTCTATCGGCGAGATTCACAACGAGGAACAACGCAGGCGTCGTTCACCCTCGGTCCAAAGATTCCGACAGGGCGGACAGACCTGACGGATGGCACTGGAGGTCTGCTCCCGGCCAGTTTGCAGCCCGGCTCTGGCTCGACCGATCTCTTCGTAGCAGCGAATTGGACGTATACGGGACTCTTCAACCTGAGGCGGTTCGTCGCCGATGAGGACTTCCATACGCTCTTACGCTCGCAGGGAACGCAGCAGACCCGGCTTGGCAGTGACATCGAATCACGTTTCTGGTTGTCGTACCGCCCTTACGAGTCGAAGAACGTGGCTCGCGAATGGTTCATCGGTCCCGCCCTGACTTGGCTGCACTCTCAGGATGACCGCATCGCCGGAGTCACGCAGAACGGGAGTGGTGGCGATGCGTTGCTGGCAGGAATTACAACCTACGTTGGTGTGCGTCCCGGCATGCATGTTTGGCTGGGGATGGATTGGGACGCGGCACATACCACAGGCGGACTGTTTATGCCCGTGCGGCGTCACGTGAGTTTTGGGATAACGCAGCAGTTTCGACTACATATCTGACGAAAGGAGGAACGATGAACAGGAAAAGAGTCGCACTACTTGTTCTGCTCGGCTCGATGGTTGTTGTGCCAGTGGCTCAAGCTCAAATCAAGCATATCGAAATGCGTGTTGAAGGCATGACCTGAAACTTTTGAGCCTATGGTGTGAAACAACACCTAGGACGCCAGTCTGGCGTTCAAACAGTAGAAGTGAGCTTGATTGATGGAAAAGTTGATGTCTCCCCCAAGGAGGACGGGCAGATCGACCCTGCTCAACTTCTAAAGGCGACATACGACAGCGGTGTCAGCGTTGCGGAATTGGACATGACCGCACGCGGGAAAATAGTGAAGGACTCTTCGGGCAATTTTGCCGTTCAGGTTGCACCGAATCAGTCATTCGCGCTTGCCCCAAACGAACTATCGAAAGGGCTTGAACCGCTTGCGGATTCACCGACGCTGGTCACTGTTCGCGGGCAGTTGTACAAAAAGCCCGCAGGGAAGAAGAAAGCAGACGCTTCGGCTCCACTGAAGCTGCTGATTCTCGAAGTGCAGAAGAAGGAATAGATGCTGAGAAAACGTCTGTTATTTCTGATCGCCACGGCTGTTGGACTTGTCGGATGCAATCAGCATTCGGCAAGTCCTCCGCAGCCGAAAGAGCCTGTGATCGCCGCAGGCGAAATTGGTTCACGACTGCCTGATTTCTCAGTGAAGGATTTGCAAGGACACTCGCTGTCCTCGGCTGACCTTCGCGGAAAAGTGGTGCTTGTTGATTTTTGGGCGACATGGTGCCAGCCATGCAAGAAAGAGATGCCGGGCTACCAAAGGCTCGCAGATAACTACGGTGCTCGCGGATTCGTAGTAATTGGGTTCAAGTTTGACACGATGCCGGATATGGAAGACCCACTTCAATTTGCGAAGGGAATTGCGGTTCACTATCCGCTGGCAGTCGCGACCGACGACATGAAGCAAAGGTTTGGTGGCATCGAAGGATTGCCCACCACGATGCTCTACGACCGTCAGGGCGTTCTTCGGACGAAAGTCATTGGGTTCGAGTACACAGACAAAGTTGAGGAAGTCTTGAAGCCACTGCTTTACTAGCCGCTCCCGTTGGCGTCGGCCTCCCATCTTGCGTTGCCTTCGTCCCAAACCATTTCCTTGCGAGAAATCCTGAGAACGTTCCGGTTCCACAGAATGAGTTGAATGTGCTTGTCGTTCACGTGCTCAACCAGTGCAATGCCCCGACCGATGATCGCCACACGGTCGCCACGCTTGATGCGACGTTCCTCTTGGCGGACTGCATACCAACTTTTGCATCGCTGAACGAGCAGGTCGAGTGCTGGTGCCTCATAACCAGAATCCTTTACCCAAAGCGGCATATTTCCTTCTCTTCCTATCAAGTGGATGTCGCAGCCGAATGCCGCCAACGTCTTGAGGCGTGTTTCCAGCATGCTCATGCTGACGGGCAACATCTCAAGCGGTAAGAAGAAGTTCTTGGGGCAGGCGTATTGGGCACGCCATCCTAGCTCATGCTCCACGACGGTGCCCCACAGATAGACTTCGCCGTGTATGCCGAACCCGGCGTAGCCAGCCGTTCGAAGATCCGCATGGCTCTTTGCTGCGTAGATGCCGCAAGTGCAGTTCATCTGCGGCGCGTCGTGGACATCATGCGCTGTGCCCCTCACGGATGCCCTGCATGCTGCCGCTAGCAACCGACCCGGATGCCACGGCTCCCCGGAGAGCGACCTCAACCCATTAGCGTCCAACTGCCACGCACGATAGGCGACAACTGGCGAAATGTAATCCGGCACTTTCATCGCTTGGCTGGCACCTGTTCAGGCTCCGGTTCTGGCTGAGGCGCTGGCTCTGGCTCAGGCTGCGTCTGCGGATCACTCACTGGAAGTTCCAGCGGTTCTACCACAATCGTCCGAAGGGGCTCACCGATTTGCATATTGATTTTCTCCGTCAAGTTCAGAATTTCCCTTTGGTGGATGACAGACTGCATCGGCGTGCGCGGCAGCGCCTCGCTTCGTGAACACGCCGTCACAGATCAAACACTGCCGCATCCAATTGCCCAGCGCGATGAATACCTTGCCGATCACTTCGTCGTTTCGCGACCGTTGCATCGTGACTGCCTTGGATACAGTGGTCATCGTTTCGTTGAATATCCTGAGAGACCCAAGCAGGGACGATCCTTTTTCCGTTTGCCCGCTGCCCGCAGTAGCCGCTTACGAAAATGCGAATAGGCTAGTCGCATCATCTTGAGGTCGCCGCCACGATCTCGCCACTCGTCCATGAATCTTGCTACTAGTCGATTCTCGGCAGCCTCAAGCTCCCGCATCAGTGCAAAGCTGCGGTTCTCTTCGCCATCCCACTGCTTTTCAAGCTCCGCAAAAACCAACTGCGCCTCGCGCATCTCGATGTCATCGATCACTGCTCCTCCGTGTCAGGGTTGGTCTCAGAACCTATAGCCTTCTGGACAACCGTTACGCCAACGAAATCGGGGGGATAAGCCGTTCATTTTGAGTCGCGACTGCTTCGTTCGCATTGAAGCCTTTGGAGACAGCATCTCTTTCCTGCTTCAGGACGCGACAGACGCTCGCTTTGGAGATTCCATGAGCCTTTGCCAATTGGTTCAGGCTCATACCTCGTTCACGGTCGCGTAGGAGCGCGATGCGGTTTACCTGTAAAGGCTGTCGCCCTATGCGGCGTCCTTCGGATCGAGCCCTTGCCATTCCAAGACGGACTCGGTCAGCAAGGATGCACCTTTCCATTTCTGACATGACAGCCGCGATAGCTAGCATTGCACGTCCGAGGGGACCGTCAGTGTCTATACATTCGCGCTTACTGAGGAATTGCACGTTAAAAAAATTGAGTTCGTCCAACGTTTGCAAGAAATGTTTAGTACTCCGTGCAAGGCGATCACACGCCCACACGACGACTACGTCGAACCTACGACGGCGGGCGTCGTCCATCATCTTGTCCAGCGCAGGTCGGCGTGCTTTGGTTCCACTGATGCCATGATCGACGTACTCCCCAATGATCTGAAGCCCTCGTTCTTTACTAAACTGGCGCAGTTCGCTTAGTTGGGTCTCGGGATGTTGGTCAAGAGTGCTAACACGGATGTAGAGTGCGGCTCGCTTCATCGGCACAGTTCCTCCTTGGATATGGGGGAAATTAAGTTCTGTCTTCATTGAGGGCGTCGGCGCAACCGCGTGACAGCCGCATCGCAAACGATTGACTCTGGTCCGAAAACGTTCAACTTTGCTCCGACCTCATCGTCGAGTAGTTGACCAATCTCGAGGTCATCCAGCTTGCTAAGGCGCTTCGTCAGCTCACTCGGAATAAGCAGAGCCGCTGCCAGCCGTTCGACAGGATTCGCAGAGTTCATGCGCCTCCGCTGCTCCTCCATGAGTTCTCGGATCGTCAGGTTCAGTCCCTCTAGTCTTGGTATACGGGCGTTCTGGAAAAATCGTCCAGAAAACGACTCGGCGTTACCAAAGAGTTCTACCCAAAACCGGACGAATTATCCGAAGTACCCGTATACCTAGACATGAGGCGAAGCGGCGAAATAAATGACACCATCGAGTGCCCGCTGTGTTGCGGCGCGGAAAAACTGAAGCGCAGTGAGATTTTGGATCGGCTTGGAGTAAAGGACTTCGCTCGCGTTGCACAGCTTTCCGCCGAGGAAGCGTTCCGACTGCTAGCGCAAAAGCACAATCACGACCAACAAGGCGTATGGTCTCGCTTCGACATCGAGCTGGCAAAGCGGACAGCCGAGATCAGGGAGCGACACAAGGATGAACTGCACTCCGCCCAGTCCGACCGTGACGACCTCACGCGGCGAGTCGAAGATTGCCTACGATAAGTAGCGCAGCTTCGCGAGCGCAACCAAGAACTCGAAGGTGAAATGTCCAAGGCGGCTCGACGGGGGAAACTGGAGGAAATCAGTTTCGAGGAAGAAGCGCGGGCGTGGCCGGGCATCGTAGTCAGCGAGAAGCTCCCTCGGAACGGAGATTTTATCTTGGCTTTCCGTGATCCGAGCGGCGCTCCGATGGAGCCGTGCATTCTCGTTGACAACAAGGACAAGGCGACTGTCTGCGAGAGCGACATCAAGAAACTGATCCGTGACGTCAAGGAACGTCGGAGTATGGTCGGAGTGATTGTGGCAAGGGAAGAGAGCCAGCTCCGTCAGCTTGACCGGGAACGACGCTGGGGTCAGGAGGACGGCATCTGGGTTCTGCGAACCACCCGGCACTGGCTGCCCAGAGACCTAGAAGTGCTCAAACCAGTTTTCGAGCGCATGAGAACAGAAGGACCAAACTTTCTCCAGCGGAACTACGTGCTGGCAGAAGAAATCCGCCGCACGTTCGTTGATCTGGACGAAGTCGAGAAGGAACTAAAGAAGGCAGCAAAGGCAATCGACGCCGTGTCCGATCTGACTGCGAAGTATCGGAGTCGGTTGCAGGCGCTTTGCGACACCGCCGCCAGCCCAAAGGTCGCTCCGAAGGCGGAGCGAAATGCTGGTGTCCCACAAACGCTCGGCGCGTAGTTCATTCGAGAGGAGACGCAGATTGGGGGAGAGCCGATGGAACTCATAAGGATCGTCGTAAGGAACTTGACCTACTTTCTCCTGCTCAACGCAGTGCTGCTGCCGCTCATGGTGCTGGGTCCGCTGTTCTACGTGATTCCGTTTTTCTGCATTGTCGCGAATCCGCAAGATAGCTTCTCCGGGCTGGCGCAGCTTTACTTTTGGCTCGGACCGCTATCGTGCGCATTCTGGATGCTGGTCTCGTGCCATTGGCAGACCGTTCGCAGAGCGCAGCGGGAAGGTCGGCTAGCAACTTGGCGCGAAAGCGAGGGCGGCATGCTGTGTACCGTCACGAAAGCCTTCGCCTACATGGTGCTTGGACTGTTCTGCTCGTTCTTCTTTGAGATCACGTTCTTGGTTGTCTTCTCTTTTCGCCCCGGCAACCCGTACAGGAATATGCTGTGGTTCACGATTCTGCCGTTCGCGACCTTTGCCCCGGTTATTCTGCTCTGGCTTAGTCGCTGGATGCGAAGCAGGAAGCAGGGGGACTTCATCAGCCGGACAAAGAACGACCGCGAACTGCAAGACAAGTTGCGGGCGGCTTCTCTCTATGCGAAGAACCTCCGCAACAGGAACACGCACTGCTGGCAAGAGGAGGGATGATGGGCGACTCCAACTTCATCAACGCGTATGTGCTCACGTCCCTCTTCTTCGACAGCAAAGGGAACATCGCGAGCCGGAACGTGGGAGTGACCTTCAGCGTGCACGAAGCCGAGCGGCATAAGGCGCAAGGTGTTGAGAACGAGTTTGAGACCTTCCAGATATGCTCGAACTGGCAGGAGCATGCCGTCACGACAGAACTCGTTTTCGCCATGCGCGAGTTCTGCGACATGGTCAAAGAGCTACAGCAGGATGCGGAACTGCGGTGATTATGAGAATCAGCAAATCCACATTTGTCGCGGGTTGCCAGTGTGTCAAACGGCTGTACTGGCAGGTTCACGAGCCAGAACTCGCAGCGGAGCCGGATGCAGCCACCGAGGCGATCATGGAGCAAGGGCGCGACGTCGGGCTGCTCGCCCGCCAAATGTTTCCCGGTGGAGTCGAGGTTGGCTATGACGGAAGCCTCGATCAGGCGATCCGAACCACGCGAGAGTTGGTTGCCAACCGTGAAGTCCCCGCAATCTTCGAGGGAGTGTTCGAGCATGACGGCGTGCTGGTGCGAGTCGATGTGCTTCATCGCCGGGGAGACGGGCGCTTGCGGCTCATCGAGGTGAAGTCATCAGCATCGCTGAAGGAAGAACATCTCGATGACGTGGCGATTCAGTATCGCGTGCTATCTCGCTGCGGATTGGACGTTGGTTCCTGCTGTTTGGCGCACGTGAACCGCTCGTATGTATTCTCTGGGGGCGGCGTCGATCCTTGGCGTTTCTTTCGCATTCGAAACATTACGCGGCAGGTATCGAGGCTCCAACCGAAACTGACATTCCAGCTTCGGGCAGCATTCACAGTCCTCAACATGTCTAACGCGCCGGACATCAAACCGGGCAAACAATGCACTTCTCCCGTTACATGCGAGTTCTTCGACCGCTGCAATCTTCCGCGCCCGAACGATCACATCGGATACCTGCCAAGATTGCACGCGAGTGCGGCCGAGGAGCTTGAAGAAATGAACATCCAGTCGATCCGCGACATCCCTGACGACTTCGAGTTGACTGAGATTCAGCGGCGTGCGGCTACGTGCGTGCAGACGGAAGAACCTTGGTACGGCCCCGAACTTGGCGAAGTGTTGAGTGGGCTGAAGTACCCGCTGTACTTTCTGGACTTTGAGACGGTGAACCGGGCGATCCCAAGATTTCCGGGGACGCGACCTTACGACCAACTGCCCTTCCAGTTTTCTGCCCACTCGCAGAAAGAACACAGTGCGATACTGGAACATCACGAGTTTCTTGCCACGGATGCGAGCGATCCGCGTCGCGAGTTCATCACGTCGCTTTGCGCCGCGCTAGGAGAAAGCGGCAGCATCGTGGTCTACAATGGTGCGTTTGAGTCGCAGCGGCTCTCGGAAATTGCGGACTGGCTGCCGGAATTCGCCGACCGGATTAAGAAGATTCAGGCTCGCCTGTGGGACTTGCTGCCCGTCGTTCGGAACCATGTCTACCATCCAGCGTTCGCCGGATCGTACTCGCTCAAGGCAGTGTTGCCCGCTCTCGTGCCCGAAATGAGCTACGCGGGAATGCAGGTAGCAAATGGACAGGATGCTGGGTTGGCTTGGGAATCGCTCGTGACCGGAAGCTTGGAAAAGGCTGAAAGTGACAGGATCGAGAAGGCGTTGTTGGAATATTGTGGGAAAGACACTCTGGCGCTGGTCAAACTTCTGGAAAAACTCGCGCCGTAACCTTTTGACGGCCGCAACGTCCACTACCGTTCCATTTTGCTCTTGTCCTCACCACATCCGCCACGACGGAACGAAGATTTGCATTGACATACAACGTCATGGAGCCTGATATTACGTTCCATGAGGACTAAGAGCAGTTGCGACTTGCCTGTCAGGCTGCCCAATGATCTGTACACGAGGCTGCAAGATTTGTCAGACCAGACTCTCGCGCCCAAGGCGGCGATCATTAGAAAAGCTCTCGAAGAATATCTGGAAAGGCAAAATGGCCAACGAAGTGCTATCCGAAAGAAATAAAGCAGAGATGGACGATAGTTTAGTCGCCGCACTGCACTCGACAGATTGGAATTTTCACGACAGCACCACAGATCATGACGCTCACAACATTCATCCTTTTCCGGCAAAGTTCATTGGTCAGATACCGCGCAAGATATTCTCGCTTTTTCCCGTGGCTCCCGGTACTGCGGTTCTTGACCCATTTTGCGGGTCGGGAACTACGCTGCTGGAGGCGCAGGGCGCAGGATTTGGCTTTGTGGGCGTCGATCTCAATCCCATCGCCGTGCTCATATCTCGCGTGAAGACGGATGGACTGCAACCCGACGCTTTGGATGTCCTTCAGTCAGCGGCAACCGTTGCACGGTCTCGCTATGGAAGCGGCGAGTATGTCATACCCGACATTCCCCGGCTGAGCCACTGGTTCCGTTCTGACATCGCAGCAGCTATGGCGTGCATCACAGATTCGATTCGCAACGCCGAATGCAGCGAAGAGGTTAGGAACTTCTTGCGCCTCAGTCTGTCGGCGATAACCGTGAGAGTGTCGAATCAGGAGAGCGAAACTCGATATGCTGCGATAGACAAGCCAGTTCAGCCTTCCGACGTTTTCAAAATGTTTGAGAAGAGTGGATATAGTATCGCCTCAAAGCTCCTGAAGTCGTGCTCGAACCTTTTCTCGCCGAGGAAATCGACAGGAAGCATCTTCAATGCTGACGCCCGAGACATAGGCAAACTGACGATGCCTCCCATCTCCCTCGTCGTTACCAGTCCGCCGTACCCGAACGCTTTTGAATATTGGCTATACAACAAGTACCGAATGTACTGGCTCGGGTACGACCCCGTGGGGGTTCGAGAAATGGAAATCGGGGCACGACCTCACTACGTCTCTTCGAAGGGTGACACTATACATGACTTCTCCGCACAGATGGCAGCGGCATTTATTGGCATCTCGAAGCATCTAGTGGACGATGCAGTAATAGCGATTGTTGTCTCATCAGATTGCAGAATTCGTGGAGGAGTTTTTGACGTCCCGGCGCTGCTCGAACAGGCTTTAACCAAAGCCGGGTACACACCTTTAGCTCAGGTGCGCCGGACGATACCTCGCACGCGGAAAGCGTTCAATCCTGAAATCGGCTCCATAGAGTCAGAAACACTGATGTTCATGAGATGGCAGGAACAATGAACATTACCCTGCGTAGGTTCCCTTACAACTATCTGCCATATGAAGAACGCCTCTTGTTGCGGGAAGCACAGACCATTGGCGGTATTGTCAAAGCTGATGACCTCAAGGTGCAGCTTTCAGTGGTCGGGGCCGACGTAGAGCTTGTCTTGAGCCGCCTCCATCGCTTGACTTATTTCTCACACTTTTCAATCGGTCACGGTCCTGTTATCCCGACTCAGCAGTTCCTACTGGAGACAACGGCGAACGGAAGTGGAAACGGCGCAAGACAATCGACCAGATATTCGACGCATGGACTTCATGAGTACAAAGGAAAATTTCACCCCCAAATTGCTCGGTACTTGATGGCGCACTCTGGGCTAACAACACAGTCATTAGTGCTAGACCCATTCGCTGGCTCAGGAACAGTCTTAGTCGAGGCAGTGCACTATGGGTGCAATGCTGTGGGCATTGAAGCTAATCCTTTGGCAGCCTTGGTGGCGAACTCAAAGCTCAAGCTGCTGACTTCGAGCGACCGCGAATTGAAGCAGTTCGAGAAGGTGGTTGAGGGATCGGTTGCGAAGCTTGGAACTCGGAAGAGTGTAAAGGGACTGGCAAAGGAACTCGAACTTGAGGCGGCAACGCTTGATTATCTCCAGTCGTGGTTTCCTTCTCCCGTCCTTCTTCTACTTCTTGAATTCCGGGCGTCTTGTAGGGAGGGACTTGGGCTGGAGTGGGCCCGTGTCTCGGACTCACTAGTGAGTTCCATTGCTAGGGAGGTTTCACATCAAGACCCTGCTGACTTGAGGATACGAAGACGCAAAAAGCCGCTAGACGACGCGCCTGTTGCTGGACTGCTCGGGAGCGTTCTAAAGACAGTCATGACCCGAACCGTGGCTGCACGTAACCTTTTCGGAGATAGTCCAACATATGCAACCGAGTTGGCGGGCGACAGCAGGAATTTGCGTTCCGTGCTTGCCTCTGTTGACCGAACTTCGGTGGATGCGATCATAACGTCGCCACCTTATGCGACGGCACTGCCGTACATCGACACATCAAGGCTGTCGCTTGTACTTCTCGGATTGTGTACCGCGTCAGACCTCCGGCGTTTGGAGAGAACTCAAATCGGCAATCGTGAGATCACTCCGTCTGAGCGCAAGCAAGGCGAGGAAGCCATGGAGAGCAAGTTACAAAGTCTGCCCCGAGAGGTTCATCTGTTCATCAAAAGACTGCTTCGCAAACTGAAGGGTAGTGATGCAGGATTCCGCAGACTGAACATGCCAGTGCTATTACTCCAATACTTTTCCGACATGCAAGCAGTGCTAAAGCAGACACATGCGGTCCTTTCACAAACAGGTAGCTCGCACTGGCTTGTTGGACCGAACCGTACTCAGATCGGGGGGAACTGGCTCGATATTGATACTCCGCGCTGGATTGCCACCATCGCTGAAGACGTGGGATTCTCCAGTAAGGTTGAGGAATTGGATGCTTATCAGCGATTCAGTCTCCACCAACGAAACGCCATTAGGCAGGAGTTCCTAATATCAATGCGTCCGGTTTAGAAGAACCCGTACTGCTTGATTGCTGCTGCCCCTTGTGCTGCAACCGCATAACTGCATCTTCGCAGCAGGGCTGCATGGTTGGCGTCAACGGGAGAAATTATCCACACGTCATATGCTGGCCCCGTCTCTTCGGGCGTCATTTCAAACAGAATGATGTCGCCGCCTCCCGGTGTGGTGAGGTCAACAGTATCGTGCTTGATGTTGATTCTCAAGTCGGCGTGCCCGGCCGCTATGCCAGCAGGTCGTTCCCAGATACGGTACTCCACGATGTTTGCTTCTTGTCCACTATTCAGGCGCACATCGAAATAGGCGTCGGGGTACTGTCGTCCCGAGACTGCCATCGGCGGGAAGAAATCTGTAGCGGGACGGGGCAGACTGAGTTCTGGCGTTCCCCGCGTGCCCGTGCGTTTTGAGGCATCGTGCGCTGAGAGTGTCATAGCGAAGAACAGCGTCTGAGCAGTTGGGCGCGGCAGGGAAGCTTCTTCTCGCACTGGTTGTCCCTGACGAACTGGACGCCGCACGGGCCTCTGCCCTGAGACGACGGGCAGAGCAGGAACGAAGATTCGAGGAACATCAGGGGCGTTTCCTCTTTGCCGTCCAGCTTGTCTTTGTCGGCGGTTCCGCTCTCTCGTTTCCCGTGCTCGGACTATCTCATCGACAAGGACGCCGTTCGCTGCTAGTCGAGCCACATCTCGGGGAGTGATGCTTCTTGCATTGTGTGGGTATGCTGCGAGGAAACCATTCCACCACCGCGCCACGTCGTCGAAGGTCCCCCGCTCCGCCGCATTTGCGAGGTTCAGTTCAAGGATCGTGTTTGTCTCGATGTTCCTGTACATCCCTTCCCCGGTCAGGTTTGAGCTACCTATGGATACCCAACCAGCGTGCTCTCCACGCAAAGCATAGATTTTGGGATGGTAGAGAATTGACCCGCCAGTATCGAGGCCCCAGACCTCAACTCCAACTGCATGGAGGTCTGTCACGGCTTGCAAGGACGTGAGTCCGTTACGAACACCGATCAGAGCACGAACGGTTCCTCCGGTTTCAATGACACTTCGAAGATAGGGGCTTAGACGTTGCGTTCCACTGCTGGTCACGTAGGCCGAAAAGATCAAAACTTCACTGTAGTCTCCCGACTGGAGCCGACCTGACAATTCATTGCCGAGTCGTGACAATCCGCCATTAATGTCAAAGGGTTGATGAAAAATGCGGACAGTCATATATGTGAAAAGCTACATAGAGCTTGCCGCTGGGGCAATACGCTTCGCAGAAGGCGCACCGACTTAGGCACCCCCCGCAAAACGGTGCACACGCCGCCGCATCGAATTGTTTGGAGTCTCGACTTCTTTCAACATGTACGATGGGTCAGCATGATTTCCGCGACTGACATCGCGAGCTTTCTTGCCTGTCTGCACACGGCGACACTCAACCGCGCCGAGTCCAAGAGTGAGATCGTCAAGCCGTTCTTCAAGAACGCAGCAGTTGAGCTGCTGCGAAAGCTGGGGCTTGAGCACGAGCAACGATACCTCCGTGAACTGGCTCAGAAGGGCGGCCTCGCGATTGCCCAGATCGACGTCAACGGTCGCTGGGAAGACGCCGTTGCCCAAACAGTCCGGGCGCTGCACGAAGGCGTCGATGCCGTCTATCAAGCCACGTTTTTGGACGGACGGTGGGGCGGTCGGTCGGACTTCCTTGTCCGTGTCAACAAGTCCAGCGCCCTTGGGTCGTGGTCTTACGAGGTTGTAGAAACCAAGCTAGCTCGCTCTACAAAGGCGACCGCGCTGGTTCAGCTTTGCTTTTATTCGGAATTGCTGTCGCGGATTCAGGGTGTGGAGCCACAGTGGATGCACGTTGTGCTGGGCGGGACGGTGACTCCCGAACGATTTCAAGTTCAACGTTATATCGCTTATTTCCGCAAGGTGAGAAGTGAGTTCGAAAGGGCGTGGAAGCTCGAAACAGATACTTACCCCGAACCCACGGAGCACTGCGAAGTGTGTTCGTGGTTCTCGCTGTGTGACACCCGCCGCCGAGATGACGACCACACGTCGCTCGTCGCAGGAATCTCGCGGAATCAACGGAACGCGCTGGTCGGTCGCGGGGTGAGCACCGTGGCTGCCCTCGCGAAGCTGGCTCTTCCTCCGAGACCGAAGATTGAACGGATCGGAGATGCCGCACTGCTGCGAATCCGGGAGCAAGCACGCCTTCAGGTACAAGGTCGCGACGAGGGTCGGATTATTTACGAGTTGCTCGACGACATGGGGGAGGGCAACGGACTGGCCGCTTTGCCTATTCCGTCACCTGCGGACATGTTTCTTGACTTCGAAGCGAATCCCTACGTGCTCGACCAAGGCTTGGAGTACCTCATCGGCATCGTGACGCTTCCTGCAAAATCAGGCGGCGAGCCGATCTACGAGTCTGTCTGGGCGCTGAGCCGTTCAGAAGAGAAGAAGTCGTTCGAGACATTCATAGCCAAAGTGATGGAGCGTTGGCGTCAGAATCCCGAAATACACATCTACCATTACGCGCCATACGAGCCGACCGCCATCAAGCGGCTGGTTGGTAGGCACGGGACGTGCGTTGATGAGGTAGACGAACTGCTGAGGGCGGGAGTCTTCGTCGATCTTTACCGCGCCGTCCGGCAAGGCATCCGCGCCTCGGTAGAGAGCTACTCAATCAAGAGGCTCGAACCACTGTATGGATTCACACGCACCGTGCCGCTCCACGAGGCGAACGTTGCTCTCAACTCCTTCGAAGCAGCGATTGCGCTTGGGAACGGAGAACAAGAAATCGGCGATGTTCTAAAGATCGTCGAAGGATACAACCGAGACGACTGTCTGTCCGCGCTACGGCTAAGGGACTGGCTCGAAGATCGACGCACGGAACTGGAAGCCAGAAGCGGTCGCGCTATGCCACGACCTGCGGGCAAGTCTGGCGAAGCGAGTGAAAAACTAAGCGCCCGGCTGCAAGAGGTGAGGGTACTGGCGGCTCGGCTGCTTGCGCCCGTTCCGGCAGAAGAGGGCGAATGGACTGAGGAGCAACGCGCATGCTGGGTGCTCGCCCAGATGTTGGAATGGCACCGCCGGGAGGAGAAATCGGCTTGGTGGGAATACTTCCGGCTTTGCGATCTATCCGGCGACGAACTCCAAGAGGACAGGAACGCGCTGGGTGGGCTTGTGTATGTCGGAGCGGTTGATCACATCAAAAAATCGATAGTCCACAGGTACACCTTCCCGCCCCAAGACCACGCTATTGACCGGGCATTGGAAGCCCGCGATCCGAGGACTGGGCACAGCGCCGGGGAGGTCGTCGCCCTCGACGAACGCAACCGGACGATTGACCTCAAGCGCGGCGCTGCTTCTTCTGTCCCGCATCCAACCGCCCTCGTCCCATTTGACATCGTGGGCTCGACGGTGTTGAGCGATAGCCTTTTTCGCATCGCATCTTGGGTGGCGGAACACGGGATCGCCGGGGTTGGACAGTTTCAGTCTGCGCGGGAGCTTCTCCTGCGGCAACACCCCGGAGCGCTGCGAGAGCCTGTAGAAACTTTAATCGGAGAGGATGGAAACCTCACCGAAGGCGCAAGGGCTCTCGTCAGATCGCTCGCCCGCGAAGCTTCCGTCCTTCCGATCCAAGGACCGCCGGGTTCGGGCAAGACGTTCACCGGGGGGCGAATGATCGTCGAGCTTGTCACGCAAGGGCGGCGTGTAGGAATCACCGCTGCCAGCCACAAGGTGATCAGCACACTGCTTCGCGAGGTTTGCAGCGCGGCAAAAGCAGCGGGAGTTCGTCTGACGGCAGTGCAGAAGTCAAGTGAAGGCGATGCGTGCGAGGATACAGCAGTCGTCAAGGTGGAGACCAACGAAGATGTCCTGAAGGCGCTGAGGGATGGCTCCGCAAAGGTCGCCGCAGGATCACCATGGTTGTGGAGTCGCGAGGAGATGACTGGCTCCGTTGACGTTCTGTTTGTGGACGAGGCGGGTCAAATGTCTCTCGCGAACGTTCTTGCTGCTTCACCATCGGCGACCAGCATTGTATTGCTGGGCGATCCGCAGCAACTAGACCAACCACAAAAGGGCTTGCATCCGCCCGGCGCAGACGTCTCGGCACTCGGTCATTTGCTGAATGGGCGTGCGACCATCAGTTCTGAGCAAGGGGTGTTCCTGACCGAAACACGCCGCCTGCACCCAGATGTCTGCGCGTTCACGTCGGAGATTTTCTACGAGGGTCGGCTCGTGGCACGCCCAGAAAACGCTCAGCAGCGCCTCAACGCGACCGATCCGTTTGGCGGAACTGGGCTGCGCTTTGCCCCGGTTGAGCACTCAGGCAACCAGAACGAGTCACCGGAAGAAGTCGAGAAGGTTGCGGCGGCAGTGGACGGCCTATTGAAAGGAGGGGCGACTTGGACGGACAAGAAGGGTGAGACGCATGCCCTCACGCTAAAGGACATCCTCATAGTGGCTCCCTACAACGCGCAGGTCTCGGCGCTGACGGAAAGGCTTCCCGTAGGGTCGAGGGTGGGAACCGTGGACAAATTCCAAGGGCAGGAAGCCCCTGTTGTGTTGTACTCGATGGCAACATCGACACCAGAGGACGCCCCAAGGGGCATGGAATTCCTGTACAGCCTAAACCGCCTGAACGTTGCGGTCTCCCGTGCTCAATGCACGGCTGTCATTGTCGCCAGCCCCGCTTTGTTCCAAGTGCAGTGCAAGACTCCGCGTCAGATCGAGCTTGCCAACGCATTTTGTCGTTATCTTGAAATGGCTCGCTCGGTTTAACATTCGTGGCACAGGTCAAGAGAGCGTGGAATTGACTCGGATGTTGACAGTAGGTAGGCTGCAGAGGTTTGGTCAAATGTAGGAGTTCCAGCCGTGTGGACTAAGAGCATCTACCATCCGGGGTTGAAGGCACACAGACTTCTCCGGGGACCGACAGAAGAAATTGTCGAGTTCAAGGCCCGCTTGCAGTGCGAGGCTTGGGATCAGCGATGGGCAAAAATGCAGCAGGCGCAAGCGAGACGGGACGAGAAAGAACACACGCTGTTGCGCCTTGCTCAGAAAGCGGAACTAGCTCTCCAACGCACCCGAGATGTTGAGGCAGAACTAACTTCACTTCAAAGAATTTTGCGTGACGGCATTGAAGTTGACCATGTGCTTGAGTGGGACGCACTGAAAGACCAGTCATTATTCACCACTCCTCGTCCTGCGATTCCTGAGCCGCAGTCGGTACCGCGACCACCCGACATGACCGACGCGCAATTTCAACCGAGGCTCAGCCTTTTGGATCGAGTGCTGCCCTATCGTCGCGAGCTGAGGAAAGCTGAAGCGGAGGACAGATTTCGAAGTGCACACAACCAGTGGGTAGTGGGGAAGGAGGTCGCCGAAAAGGCAAACAGCGAAAGCGTGGCAAGACACAAGGCGGAAGTGGAAGCATGGGAGGAGCAAAAAAGACTCCATGCAGAAGGAAAAGCAAAGCAGCACGCGACGATTGAACAACTCCATGCGGCTTACGAGCACAAGGAATTAGATGGGCTCCGCGAATATTGGGACCAAGTGCTGTCCCGATCCGAATACCCGGATTCCTTTCCGAGGGGCTTCACGCTTGATTACATCTCAGAGACTAAGCTTCTCGTCGTCGAATATTCCCTCCCGGACGTTTCATGTTTTCCGAAACTAAAGGAGGTCAAGTACACAAAATCAAGAGACGAGTTCAAAGAGATACAATTGTCTGAGAAAGCGTTACGCGAGATGTACAACGATGTGCTCTATCAGATAACCCTCCGAAGCGTCTTGGAATTGTTCCAATCGGATGTGGTGGATGCTATCAATATGATCGTTTTTAACGGCTGGGTCAATTCTGTCGATAAAGCCATCGGCAAGGAAGTAAACGCATGTATTCTGTCCCTACAAGTTACTAAAACCGAATTCATGCAACTGAACTTGGCAAACGTGCAACCGAAAGCATGCTTCAAGAAGTTGAAGGGTGTGTCAGGTAGTGATCTGCTCGGACTCAGCGCAGTAAGGCCCATTCTGCAACTCAACAAAGAAGATAAACGGTTCGTGCCTTCTTACGGAGTAGTAGGAGAACTGGACGATTCTGTAAATCTCGCAGCCATGGACTGGCTGGATTTTGAGAACCTTATCCGCGAACTTTTTGAGAAAGAGTTTACTAGTAATGGTGGGGAGGTGAAGATCACACGAGCCAGTAGAGACGGTGGGGTAGATGCGATTGCATTTGATCCCGACCCGATCCGAGGCGGTAAGATCGTTATTCAGGCGAAGCGATATACAAACCCCGTTGGAGTCTCCGCCGTGCGCGATCTTTTTGGAACGGTGCATAATGAAGGAGCCACGAAAGGGATATTAGTAACAACTTCAGACTACGGACCAGATGCCTATGAATTTGCGAAAGGTAAGCCTTTAACCCTCTTGAGCGGGAGCGAGCTGCTATACCTGCTTCATAAGCACGGCCACCGTGCGCGAATAAACCTAGCTGAAGCGAAGAAGATTCTGGCTGCGGAAGAGCAAGCCGCGGGGAGGGGCGGACAATGATTCAGGGGGCTTCAATGCTTGCTTGCGAGGATTTCCGACAAAAGGAGTCGATGGTAGACATCATCGAATTTCTTACGTTACAGGTTGCCGAATCTTAATTCGGACGGGGCATGCGCTCCCTAGACTTCATCCGCGCCGTTATCGGAGCAAATCTTGCACTATGCTAATCCACTCCGTGTCGAGCGGCTCCCGGCAAACGGATTTTCCAGCCCGCCTGTACCAATACCCCGCGTTGTCCTGATCGCCTTCCCTCCGGTGGAGGTAGGCATGCACCCACGAGCCGTCCTTGCCTTCGTCCTGCTGAGCGGATTCGTGCGCTCGCGTCCAATCGCCTTTGGCATCCCACCACAGTCCGGCGAGGGCGAGCGTGAGTCCCGCAGGCGGCTCGGTCGCGGTCAGTGATTGGCGGAAATCGTCCAAAGTCATTTTGCTCACGGAGACGCAATCAGCGCGGTCATAATTCATCGTAAAACTGGGTTCGCTAACAACCCAGCGTCCAAGTCAGCCCTCAGAAAGCGCCACGTGCGGCGCTCAGTTCCCGATAAAGCATAGCCCCTCACTTTTTCTTGTTTAACCCACTGCAAAAGCGTGCGTATTTTTACTTTTAACTGTTGGGCTGCTTCGGCAGGCTGAGTTTGAAACGAAGGTGTGTATCCGTCAGACATCAATAGTACCCACGGAATCCGTAAGCGGACCGCCGGGGACACGACGCTTGGGAGGCTCAGGGCCAAGTATTCTAAGATTCTTGATGCCCATCTGGAGGGGTCTCTTCTTGAGATTTTCGTCGGTGCTGTACATATCCGGACAGCCAAGTAGCTGGGCAGTTGCAAGATGGAAGCAATCCCATTTACGGCGTCGGTTTTCACAGATGCGTTCAAGTCTTTCTTCTTCAGTCTCAAGCTTCTTTGGATCACGCTTAGATTCGTTTTCTGCGGCGAGGTCCTTCAGTTCCGCCTCACGCTTCGCCGCAGTAAGCACGACGTCCTTTGTCATCCCGTAGATGCGAGCCATGCGATTGATGTCGCCATACGTGTCTCGACCAGTTGAGCCTTTGCGGTAAGCGGCGACAGACAACTCTTGTACGGTCAAAATGGATGTATAGATTCTTGCTTTGTCGGCCTTTAGATCGGTAAGCAAGGTTTTGATGTTTTTAGCATGCTTGCTCTTTCTTGCACCCATCTCGATGAATATCGATGTGTCGAAATAGACTTTCCGACGTTGCATCTGTGTCTATCCTCGTATGTCCTTGAGAATTTCTTCAGGGTCTCGGTCCCCGAATATCCGGCGATAGTCCTTTCTGAATCTATTAAAACCCGCTACGTAGTTGCGCTCCCGATCTTCGGACACGCTTCTTGCATCAATCCGTGGATGTTTGGTTTTAAAGTAACTCGCATCGCCGGAAATAACGACCTGCTTGGTGAACAGGTTTTGCACGTTTTTCAGGCTGGCATTCAAAAAGCGAACACGCCAGACATCGCCATTATCTTCAACCAACTCACCCCAGAGCAGCATTCTGTCTTCATCCTTGCTGAAGTCGGTGAGTCGCTTAAGCTTGCCATACAAGGTTAGAGATTCGATGGAAAAGTCCGCTGCACTTAATGATCGCAAGGCGTCGAAGCCTCGTCCAGACAACACAGCTTTGTCCGTCACCGTGCCCTTCTGTGCGAGCTTTAGTCCGAGTTCGGTATGATCTTTTTCCTGTATTTCGCCGATCTTGGCAAATCGGCGCACGACTGGCGCTCCGTACTCATCCAACGAAGCTACTTGCTTTCTCTCGATACCTGCTGTCGTCCCGATGACGCGCCCAACCGTTTGTATGCCATTCTCAACATCTCTCGTAATCGCAGCAGATGCTCGCACACTCCCCTTGGAGAATGCTATCCCCGTGCTTCCAGCCAAAAGCTCAATTCCAAAGTCCCCATCAGGATTCTCGATTCCACTGTCGCGCTGTACCTTCTTGCCAACTTCTCGGATCATTAGGTCCAGTTCTTGAAGAGTTGCCAGAACGTGAGCCAGTGGCAGACGGTTGCGGTCCGCTTTACCCTTCTTGAACTCGATTTGGAAAACGACAGGCTCGACTTTCTTCGACATTGCAGTCCCCAATAATACACTTCCCTCAGATGGCAGGTCTCCTCGCCAGACCGTTCCATATCGCTAATCTTCCGCCTTATCAGCAGCCACGACGGAAGGTCTCTAACAACCTCGTCAGTTCGGCTGTGTTCTGAAATCCTTCCTGAATGCGAATTGCATCTCAATTCCGTGTCGGCCAGCGCCGATCAATCTCGCCCATGATTTCCTCCGCCCAGCGAACGGCGTCGGAGATTGCAGCCACGGTCGCGGGTACGTGCTTCCCACCGTTATACTGAGCCAGCTTGCGTGCCGCGAGGATGCTGGCGGCGATCAACAGCACGCGTTTGCGACCTTCGTCCACACCGATCAGCGTAGCATGTTCGCTTTATCTTCGCCACAATGGTATTCTGAATTGAGCCAGCACCCGAAGATGCCATCGGTAAGCGCACAGGCGAGCAAGGTGGGTCGGAATGCCCCATGCCCATGTGGAAGCGGGCTGAAATACAAGAAGTGTTGTCTCGACAAAATGGAAAAGGGTCGTCAATCTCCACCGCCAGAAGTCATCGAAAAAGCGCGGCGTCTCCTGCAACAAAAGATGGAAGCAAATCGCAAGTGGGTTGAGCGCTACGGTCACGTGCCTCAGCCGATCACAACCGAGAACTTCGGGAAGCGCCTGATCGCCGTCCGCAACAACATCTATGCCTTAGAGACTCGCGAGTATTTTGGCGATTTCCTACGTGATTATGTGGTGATCGTATTCGGCAACGAATGGTGGAAAGGAGAGATGGCTAAGGCAGAAGCCGAACGCCATCCCGTCGCGCAGTGGTGGGAGGAAAGCATACGGTACATGAGCACGCAGCCCTTGCAGCCGGATGGTTCCCGCAGAGGCGTCCCAAGCGGTGTCGTGGCGGCGTTCATGGCTTTCGCATACGACCTTTATGTTGTCTCGCAGGTCGATGGTCTTGACGATCTCCTTCTCAATCGCCTGAAGAAGACCGAACTGTTCCAAGGTGCGCGTCACGAACTCTTCGCCGAGGCGACCTGCATTCGTGCGGGTTTCACGATTGAACGCGAAGACGAGCAAGACGGTTCAAGGCGGCACATCGAGTTTGCCGCTCTGCATGAGCCTACCGGACAGCGAATATCCGTCGAGGCGAAAAGCAAGCATCGACCGGGGCTATTGGGGCAGCCGGGGCAATCGGAACCTCACCACAGAATTAGGCTGAGATTCGGAGGATTGATTAACAACGCCGTTCGGAAAAATCCGCCTCATCCACTGGTGATCTTTCTCGATACCAATTTGCCCTTCCGCGCTGCGGATCGCTTACTCACGCCTCAGTCGGGCAATGCTCCGTCTCGACTTCTGAGTAAGCTACTCGACCAAGTCAAGAAGGAGAACGGCGGCAAAGACCCGTTCAGCATGATTGTGTTCACCAATCATCCGCACCACTACGCCGCCAAGGACGAGAAAGACCCCCAAAAGCATCTTTACTCCATTGTGTCGGACGATACGTATGCCCCAAATATCGAAGCTCTTCGGAGCCTGCATCAGGCAGTGACGCTGTATGGAAATATTCCCAACAAATTTCCGGATAGCGGCGCTGCACAAGGCAAAACACCATGAGAACTGTCTACGTGATGGGTGCGGGGGCGTCCAAACATGTCGGGTATCCACTGATCTCCGGGATGAGCAAGCAATTGTTCGAGTGGATGGCAGTGTACCCAAACGACATGTTCCGCAGTTCCGCCGATTTTCTTGTCGAACGATTTGGAACCGATCCCAATATCGAGGATGTGATAACCGAGATCGATTCTTTGATTCGTAGCAACATGAAGGATCGACTACAACACTGGACGCTTGTCACCGCTCGTCAGCAGTTGTTTGACAGTTTGCGTGAGTGGTTCCGTGAACTCCATCTTCGCCCTGCGTTTGCGTATGCAAAGTTCGCAGACGAAGTGATTCAGGCTGGGGATGTCGTAATCACCTTTAACTATGACGATTCGCTTGAGCGGGAACTTCGACGCGCTGGGAAGTGGGACGTGTCGCTGGGATACGGTTTCCCGCTGAGCACAACTCCGCAACCATCTCCAGTCACCGTTCTGAAACTCCACGGCAGTACCAACTGGTTTGCGTCCATTTTCGGCGGTGCAACCTCCGGTATGGGGCAAGTTGACATCGATGAGGGTTCCATTGGACAGCATCCAGTCATTCACAAAGCGGACTTGGAATTTCTCGGCTACCCGAATTTTTCAGGACATATCTATCCGGGCGGGGGAGCTTTCCCGAGTCTGATTCTTCCCGGTCGAAACAAGCAGTTCTTTTACCGTACATCGTTCGGGAACGAGTGGAAGCTCTTTTTCGACAGCCTTTGGTATCAGGCAGGCGCAGCGCTGAAGCAGGCGGACAAGATCGTGATCTGTGGGTACGGTATGGCTCCGGCTGATAAGCGAGCTTGCGACATGATTCTTAGAAGCCCAAACACGAAGGTTCAGGTGGAGATCGTCTGCGGCAGCCAAGGGAAGCGCGTCGAAAACGATTTCCGCAATGCGGGTTACGAAGACGTCATCGTCGATGCTAAGGGGTATTTTGAGGATTGGGTGGAGCGAAGGACGCAAGAGCGAACTCGGAAGGAAAACCTGAAGGTAGATCAGGTAGTACGTGCGCTCGACGGCGGCACACCCGTCATGAAGCTGCCACAATAGCTCGTTGATTACCTGCTGGAGCCGTGCCTGCCGACAGTGGCGTTGAGAAGGTGGTCACAAAGGCTGCCTGCACCTCTGAAACGCCCGAGCCGACCTGAGTCCCGTCCGGGCAGGCAAATTCCAACAGAATCGGCTTCCTGAAGGCATCTTGATACAATCCCCGGCGAGGGGGAGCTCATGGCTAACTTGGCTGGTATTGTCCAGCAGTTACGGAAAGAGCGGGATCAAGCGGCAAGAACAGTCGAACGTCTTGACGCGGCACTCGCGGCACTCAATGGCGGTTCATACGGGAAAAGGACGGGAAACCGGAGGCATCTGTCGGCAGCAGCAAGAGAGAGGATCGCGGCTGCCCAGAGAGCACGTTGGGCAAAAGTGAAAGGTCACGCGCCTAAACCCAAGCGCACAATATCAGCAACAGGGAGAAAGAGAATCGCGGCGGCGCAACGGGCGAGGTGGGCGACGATGCGGGCGGGGAAGAAGAGATAGATGGCTTAAGGAAGCGTTCCGGCGAATGGCGCAAAAAACTCACGGTGATTTCGGTTATGTCTGAAGAGATTTTTGTATCGAGAAATAACGCGCTAGTCTTCGCTCAACACACACTTCACAATCTAGAAATAATTGAGACACATGTCCCCATCGAATCGGGGTTTCACCCGATCACGCAGTTGATCAACTCGCTAGTTGGACTGGTGGTGTTCATCCATGAAAGAGAGTTTGTAAGACACGTTGCCGACCTACCGCTGAGCGAATTGGTAGGAAAAGGATGGCCTAGAGTCCAGATTGATAAAGATGATGAGAAGCGGCCCACTAAAGCATTGGGTGACTTCGTTAGGCATCTCCGTAACGCCACTGCGCACGGTCGAATAAGCTTTTCATCTGACAGCCGCGACCTGACTGAGGTGAGGATAGTGATAGAAGATTACTATCCGAGGGCGGCACTTCCGTACTGGGCTGCCAGCCTGATGGCTGACGAGTTGCGAGACCTTGTCCTGAAAATGATCGATTTGCTGCTGAACGTGACCGGGTGACTGCCTGCACGGTTGCGATGGCCTATCTCAATTTCCGTTGCGCGGCGCTGGCTCTACGCTGTTTAATGTGTCCAAGTCTATTCGGCTGCTCCATTCTGATAGGAGCTGACAGCGTGCACAATTTCTTTCCGGCAGCTTTGGAGCCTCGAAAGGGGCAATTAAAAGCTCTGGAACTAATCAAGAAAGCGTTTGATGAAGGCAAGAGGTTCTTCGTCTTGGAAGGACCAACCGGATTTGGCAAGTCCGCTCTCGCAAAAGCAGTACTGAATCTGTGCGGGACAGGATTCATCACATCGCCCGTAAATACATTGGTGTCTCAATATTCTCAAAATCAGGACCTAGAGTTACTGGAAGTGCGTGGGCAGGCCACGTACAACTGTCGAGCCTTCAATGGAGTTGATTGTGAACGAGCAAGTGAGTCATTTGATGATCACAGCAGCAGATGCTTCGACTACATAGCGGCACGGGACGCATTCTGGAAAGCTAGGCACAGTGTCACAAACGTACATTTTCTTGCGTATGCACCTCCCATCGAAGGCGCGTTCTACCCTCGTGAGGTTCTTGTAGTGGACGAGGCCCACAATCTTGAAGAAATCATCATCCGTATGGGCAGACGGTCAATAACCCCGCAAGATGTTAAGGGAATAAGTGCGCTATCGCCGGACCTGCCGTGCGAAGAGAAAGAACTTCTGAATCGCAATAAGGTTGAGGAATGGCTTCGATACTTCGATAATGCGATTACGCTTGCCCTTAAACAACTCTCTGATGATGACGAAAGACGAGAATATGAAGGCCTCAGAGACGCCATAAACTTCACACTGACGAGCGGAGATTGGATCACATGGAAAGAGAAAGCCAGCCTTCTTATAGCTCCGATGTCCGCGAAACGAGCGGCGAGATCGCTCTTCCGTTGCGCAAGCCGTGTCCTACTAATGTCTGCGACGATGGGAGACATACCTCTGTTCTTGAAGAACTTAGGAATCGCTGCCAACGAAGTTGCAATACATAGAGCCGAATGCACATTCCCCGCCGACAATCGGAAGATCATCTATCGTAACTTGGGGTCTATGAGCAAACGGTACAATCAGCCCGGACTCAACAAAATGCTACAAGAATGCTCGTTGATCCTGAGAAATCGACCTGACGAACGCGGAATCATTCACTGCCACAGTTGGGATTTGCAGAACACAGTCTCTCAACATCTCAGAAAAGAGTTTGGACGGAGAATTCTAACCCATCGAGGCAGCAGGGATCGCGATAGAGCCATCCAGCAATTGCGGGATAGTGCAAATGGGGTCCTGTGTTCGGTAGCAATGACCGAGGGCTTGGATTTACGTGATGACGACGCTCGATTTTGTATCTTTGCTAAGATTCCGTGGGGCAATCTGTCGGACCCATATGTCGCAGAGAGACGGAAGCGTTCTCAGGACTGGTACGAGAACATGACGGCACTCTCAGTGATCCAAGGTAGCGGCAGAGTCGTTCGTAGTGCAACCGACCACGCTGACACCTTCATCTTCGACGGCTCATTCGAGCGACTGCTTCCCCGTTTGCCTGAGTGGTGGAAAGAGGCTATCGTCCACAGGCGCGACATCTACTAGGCGTGCTCGGCGATTGAGCAACAGCCTGCCGGACGTTACGAATTCCTTATGCATGTGAGTCGGCTGTACATCATTAACTACAGATCAATACGAGAGCTTGATCTTCGCTTCACTAAAGGAAAAAACGTCATCATTGGCCGCAACAACTGCGGCAAGAGCAACATCACAAAGGCTCTTCACATAGTCCTCGGAGAATCCAGCCCCACATACCACAAGTCCGAAAACATTACTCTCGGTGACTTCCATTCATGGAAGGAAAAGCAGGGCGACGAAGTGGTATCACGGTCAGCGGATGAAATATTCATCTGGTGCGAGCTCACGCGAGAGCCCGGAGAGCCGCTTGACTATGATGAATTATACAAATGCTTCGGATTCTCGTTAGCGGCTGACCAGTATCGGGACCCGATTCGATTTAGGGCCATGAACCTACCAGAAAACTACGGCGAAATATTTGACGCTACCGAAGATACCGTCCCATGGAAGCTCTACATCAACCCGAAGCTGAGAAATCAGGCCAGCTTCGAGAAATGGTTCGAGGACAAACACAGCTTTGCTTTCGCATTCAAGGCCACAAGAGACAAGAACGACCAGATCGAAAAGGACATCCGTTTCTTATTTCGGGAGGCCCCCAAACATGACTGGCTTTTGGCATTCAAGGCCAGCGTGCGAACCGAGCTTCTACAAAGCGCAATAATTCCCTCATTTCGCGATCCGCAGAATCAACTCCGATTGTCTAGCTGGACGTGGTACGGCAAACTCATGCAACACCTGACGGCAGGGCACATGCGAAGTCCCGAATTGCAGACGGCGCTTAATTCCGTTAGGGAAGTGGCCGATGAAATTTTTGTTTCCGTGAGGGAGCAGGTAAGTCAATCAGCCCTCGACATTGCCTTTCCGGGTACCGAACTGTATTTTCAATTTAACGCAGACAATCAGCTTGATCTGTACAAGAGTTGTGTGCTGTACGTTGACGATGGCTTCAAGTCGTTGCTGACCGATAAGGGGTCTGGCATACAGAGCGCGGTTATCATCGGCTTATTCAGCTACTACACGAAATACGTGAACGTCGCCACTTCCGCACTGCTATGCATCGAGGAGCCCGAGCTTTACCTGCATCCCCATGCACGACGGCTGATAAGCGACCGTCTCACGGATTTCATCGCCGACAAGAACCAAGTTATTGTGACGACGCACAGCGCAGAATTCTTGCGTTCAGGCGGTGAGGACGTGAACGTCATTGCCCTCAACCGGGAGAACAATGGCGTCACGACCTCCATCTCAGTCAATTTGAAAGACTATGCACGGCTCCTCGTTCACGAGTTCTCAAGCGAACTATTTTTCGCGGACAAGGTGATTATTTGCGAAGGGTTCGATGATTTCGTGGTTCGTGCTGTCGCTAGAGAGTTATTTCCCAAGCAGCTTGACAGCAAGAATGTCTCCGTAATTTCGGCAGGGGGGAAAGACAACTTTGCGGGAGTCGCACGCTTGGTGCTGAATCTCGGGATCAAGTGCTTTGTGCTCGCAGACTTTGACTACCTGCTCCGCGATACTTCTGAGGACAGGCGACAATACGGAGAAGTGAAGGCGCATCACAGCGTGGCCAGCCTCGATCTTGACTTTTTTGCCCAACCTTGTATCTACGGAGACAAAGGGAGGGGCGCTCTACGGGGCTTGCAGGCCCTTCGTGATCGAATAAAAAAGGCCGATGAGAGCGCGTTCTACCTCGCCAAGTGTGCAAATGAAGTCTCCGAGCCGAATCTTCTCGAAACACTTCAGAAATTGAGGAGGAATGGAGTAGGCATTCTTTCTGGTGAGATTGAAGCATTCTGCAAAGATGGTTTCGTATCTCCCAAGAAGAAGCTGAATCTCAATCGGACGTTTGATCTGAACGCTCGGCTGGCGAGCGGAGAGAAGATTTCGGATATTTTCGATGTGACAGAGATAGCGCAAGTCTTGACAGCAGTCTTGAAATGAAAGAATCCCACTATAGGGGCTAATCGCGGGGCACGATGGGCAAAGGCGCGCGGGAATGCCGGACAGAAACAGAACGTAGTCGGCATGCCGAAAAAGAGGACGATGTCAGCCGCCGCTCGCAGAAAGATTGCCGCAGCCCAACGAGCGAGATGGGCGAAGGTGAAGGCTGCGGAAAAGAAGTCGGCTTAAAACGGGACCATCCACTTTGGATGCTTCCTTCGGCGGGACGACGAACGAACGTCTGGCGCAGATGGCGGGATTCTCTCAGAAGGATCGCTCCCATTTTCCTGCCCAGAAAATGTACTGCTTTTGTACTGCCGACCTCCGATTTTGCAGGTCTTCGCCGCTTTTAGCGAAAGATCGAAGATACCCTCAAAACCCGCGTCAACACTGGTTTTCCTTGTATTTTCGCTAAATTTGAGTACGATTGTTTCGGCGGTCGGAATCTCCGGGTGTGGTTCGAGTCCTACCTGAGGAGCCATTTCTTGCCCCTGCGTTTCCAACCGCTTACGTAAAATCCAGAACTTTTGTACTGCTTTTGTACTGCCGAAGCCCTTCGAACACGGGGTTCTCGGGAGTTCCTCAGTATTAAAGGTCATCGGAGAAAAACGCATGACGGTTACGGTTTACGCAAGGCACGGCACGAAGTGTGCAAAATCAAGAGAAAAGAACGCTGGGCAATACAAGCGGTGCAAATGCCCTCTGTGGCTGCGGTGGGGCAAGCACGAGACGAAGTCGGCGAGGACGCGATCATGGGACATCGCCACAAAGGCGGCACGCAAGCTCGAACAAGAACTCGAACTGAAGGCTAATGGCATTGAACTTCCAAAGAGCCAGATCACATCACCATCGAGTCGGCTGCCGATCTGTACTTGGGCGACATGGCTCGGCGGGGGATCAAAGACTTGTCCAAAGCACGGCGCATGCTTTCTCGCCTTCAGGACTATGCCAACGGCAAGAATGTCATCTTGCTCAAGGATGTCACTGCCCGACTGCTAACCGAATGGCGGAGCGGTTGGACATTTAAGAAAGGCAGCGACAGCCCCGCTGTCCACTGGTCTGTTGTGAAGACTTTCTTCAAATGGGCGTTCTCCACTGACCTAATTCCCGCCGACCCTTCGGCAAAGCTGAAGTCGCTTCCGTCCGGTCGCCACCAAGTCCTACCCCTCTCTCGTGACGAATTCGACCGGATTCTGGCAGCAGTCGATCAGTGCGGTTTTACGCCTGCGGTCGAGTACCGGGTGAAGCAAGCAAGTTCCGCTGACGCGGATTTTGTGGCTGCCCGTCCTTCGGACGTAAGTCAAAACCAGTCTGATGTTCTTGGTTCCTCGCTCCCACACAGCCTGTTCCTATCGTCCGCCAGAATCCGAAGGAACCGATCCGCCAACTATCGCTCATGCGTTGGGGGCTCATTCCATCATGGGCGAAGGATTCCTCCGGAGCAGCAGGCATGATTAACGCGAGATCGGAAACTGCAAGCACAAAACCAGAGTTTCGCGACCCAATTAGGTTTCGTCGGTGCCTGAACCCTGCGGACGGTTTTTACGAATGGAAAAAGGAAGGGAAGACCAAGCAGCCATTTTGCTTTGAAGTCGACGATGGGGAGTTGTTCGCGTTCGCCGGATTGTGGGACGGATGGAAAGACCCCAGCGGCAAGTGGATAAGAACCTGCTCGATTCTGACGACGACCCCGAACGCCGTGACTTCAGCCGTGCATGATCGCATGGCAGTGATCCTTAACCCAGATAGCTATGATCTGTGGCTCGATCCGGGCATGAACGACGTGGCTGCGGCATCCGAACTGTTGAAGCCCTGCGATGCTCGGCGTATGCGGTGCTATCCGGTAAGCACTCGCATCAACCACGTGGTGAACGATGACGAGGAGTGCTCGCGACCTGTGGAGATTGCTAACGCTCAGAATCGGCTTTTCACGTAGTTGGCTAATGTGATCGTGACTTGAACCCGCCATACGTCAGGTAGACGCCGAGGACGACTGAAATAGCTGCGTATACGTAGAAGAGTTCTCGGTAGTGAAGCTGCCCAAGGAAAAGTCCTGCTTCCATCTCATGCGGCAGGAACAAAAAGAATAGGCTCTTGATGAGCGCCATCCAACCGACGAGTGTGACGATCACCGTCAGCGCAGGTCCCGACCAGATATTGTGCGCGAGAACCATCGCCAGCCCAGCCGCCAGCGTTATTACACCAAGGATCAACGTCATCGCGGAGTTCTGAAGAAGGGCGGTCACCGTCTCCACGGTCGCTTGTCCACGGGTCATCATGGATAGCCCGATGAGAATGCAGTACAGCCCGATCAGCTTGCTTAGGAAAAGTGTGCGTGGCGACATGGTGCCCTCCAGCCGTTGCAGCCAATCCTAACTTAGCTGTTTGCTGAGTTGGGCAGCAAGATTGAGAGATGGTTCCTAACGTGAGAAGTTGCAGGAAGAGCAGAGGTCCTACTCTATTTCTTTTTCAGACGCCATACGATAGTGAGCGGGTCGCGACCTTTGCCGGGGCTGATGAGTCCGCGCCGTTCCATCGCTTTGATGGTGTTGCGATTGGCAGACAGGGGGCGCATTTCTTCATTATCTTTCAATCGCCGCAGAACTGGGTTGCCGCCGAGCGAATCAGTTTCAAGCTGGATCCATCTTGGATATGCGAAAGTAGGTCTTGTTCACCATCCGTGAGTTTCGGAGAGACACTGGCAGCACTGGCAACTTTCTTCTTCGCCATTGTTCACGTCCATTCGCGATCAGATTAGCTCTCCGATTCGCCTAGTCGAAGCACCGGGGACTCGGTTCGGCAGCAGACCCCATACCGTTGCCAAAGCTGAAACCACGGGCTATGTGCGAGCATTTCGTCGTGCCTGCGATTGGCAGCAGAGATGTCGTTTGCGCTGAGTGGCCTAATATCCGGCGCTTCGAACATTTCCTGTAGCTGCTCGATGTCGTCAATAATGCGTTCAGCGTCCATCCGTCACAATATCTAACAGGAAAGGCATGGAGGTCAATCGGAGTGCCATCTCCGTCTGTGGAATTCGCACCGACTCAGGATCGGCTATTCTCGTATCACCATGACCAACGACGAACGGATACAGCGAGAGTCCAGCCTCATCGCCACCATCAGAAGGAAGCTTCCTGACTTCGCAAAAGCATGTGCGGATGACACGGAACTGGTGTTACTTCATCAAGACGCTTTTGCCGCCGACTACCAAGAGGACGAATACGCGCTCCTCGGCATGGCGATCAAGTACGCAGGTCTCCGTGGGAAAGAAGTGCGCGTGATTGGGAAGAACCGAAGCTCTCTCGGTGAAGAAGAGAGGGTCCAGTGAGCGCCTAAATGCCTCTGACCTAGATTGACTTATCCCACCAAGGAACGCTTCACACCATCTCAGGCATAATGGCTGTTCAGTCATGCTTCTGACGATCACCAACACGAAGAGTCCCGCGACGGACTTGGGCTACTTGCTCCACAAGAACCCGAGGCGCGTGCATCAACAACCTCCTGCCGCAGTTCATGCAGGACAAAGGCCTAACGGCGCAGGAAGCTGGCAACCGCTTCTACGCTATCGATCGCGACGGTCTGGTTACAGAAAAAGGTAAAGATGTGCGGCCCGAGCAGCTACCCTACGCTCGCAAAGAAGACGGCCTCCAAGGCTGATGCGGGTTTGTAAACGATGCTCCCTCGCGTATCGGGCCGCTTGCAGAGGATGCGATAGTTTCTCGCGAAACGGCGGGAGTGCGAAAGTTAGCCAGTTTCCAGATGATTGGGACCCCGGAAGCTGTCCAGAAACGGGCTTCGAGGAGATCAATGATGATCTCCGCGAAGCCGACTTCGGGCCCGCAATGACTTCCGGGTTTCCTGTGATCTCGGAGTTGTGTCGCTGCAGGACGCGCCTCAGTAGATGAGCTTTAGCGAAAACTGAATTTGCCGTGAGGTTCCCGCGGTCTTGCTGATCATGCCAAACCCTGTACCATCGATGGTGTTCGCGGGTAGCCCCATGTTGACGATGTTAAACAAATTAAATAACTCTGCGCGGAATTGCAGGTCAGCTATCTCCGAACCGCTTTCGCGGTGGCCAATCGGAGTCGTCTTGATGAGCGCAAAATCGAAATCGTAATATGCCGGTCCGCGAAATGCATTACGGCCGAGCGTTCCAAAGCGCCCGTAGTTTGGTCCGGTCCCCCCCGCGATCCCGACGGGAATGGCAAAGAAACTTGCGTTGTTCGCGCCCCGCCCAAAATAATCGTCGCGCGGTCGCGTTGAACTGCCGGCGCTCGAGAAGTCCGGCGTTCCGATCTGATCCGGCCGGTCCGCCCCGATCGTCCCCGCCCCAGTCTGCTGGATCCCCGAGTACACCGTAAACGGAGAACCACTGGTGATCGTCGAGATGCTCAGCAACTCCCAGCCCTTCGTCAATAATTGGGTTCGATCGGACTGGAATCCCAAACGCTCGAAATGCAAATCCTGGGCCGCGCTCAACGTGAAGGCCTGCGTCACATCAAAGCTTGACGGCCCTCTTTCCGCTCGTGTATCGAACGGGTTTTGCGGACTAA
>OCZU010000204.1_pt1 | contig 43073 bp, 36 predicted proteins | sample 1539001 | NCBI WGS metagenome assembly OCZU01 (sample SAMEA3539306, study PRJEB22396) | soil metagenome | biome: tundra; feature: field; material: soil | place: USA | collected 2010-05 | depth 0.15 m | reverse complement strand
ATCCCACGTGCAAGCGATAACGACACAGGTGAACTATGTTCTGGGCTCGGCGCGGCGCAGCCACCCTGGCCCACTGCGAGCTGGGCGCGGTTCCCGGTCATCGCGATGGTTAGCTCGTGCCGTCTTGCCAGATGCCGATGACGTTGCCCGCGGGGTCGCGGACGGTGGCGATGGTTAGATTGCCTTCCTGGTAGGGCAGGGTGACCACCTCTGCGCCTCGCTCGGCCGCCTTGCGGAGCGCGTCATCGAGCTGGGTGACGTAGATGTAGGGCCGGATTCCGGCTTCCCCGGCGGTGGGCAGGTCGGTGCGCCAGTGCCCGATGACGTGGCCGGTGCCGTCGCTGAAGCTCGGCTGGTCCGGTGTGCCACGAATCTGCCAGCCGAAGACCGCCCTGTAGAAGTCCGCGGACTGTGCCACATCGTGTGCGGGGATCCGGAGATAGGAGACACCGCCGGGCCGGGCCACCGTGGCCTCGACGCCCGGGTCTGCAGGTGCGTCGTGATCGGTCATCGTTTACCCCTCCTCATTCGGCTATGGCTGTACCATAGTCTAATGTGAGTGCCACGGACACAGGCGGGACAGCGCCCCGCGGCTACCGTTCGCCGCGCCGCGAAATGCAGGCGCGCCGGACTCGTGCCCACATCATCGCGGCAGCCGCCCAGCGGTTCCTGGTGCACGGCTATGCGGGCACCACGATGCGCGCGGTCGCCCTGGACGCCGGCGTCGCGCTGCCCACCGTCGAGCTTGCCTTCCGGACCAAGGCACGGCTGCTGAAGGCAGTGATCGACGTCGCGATCGCGGGCGACGACGAACAGGTGGCGATGCTGGACCGCCAATGGGCGAAGCGAGTCGAGTCCATCGCCGGGCCGCCGGATTTCGTCGCGGCGTTCGCCCGGGTGCTCGCCGGCTCAGCTGAGCGGGCCGCGGGGCTGGCGGCGACCGCCTTGGAAGCCGCTCGAGCCGACGAGGACATCGCCGCAGTAGCCGCGCAGCTCATGTCCCAGCGAGAAGTCATGGCCTCGTGGCTGGTAGACGGCATCATGCACCGGTCCGCCCTCCGCGAGGGAACAGACCGCGCCGCCGCCGTCGACACGGTATGGGCGCTGATGGACCCGGTGGTCTTCTGCCGTCTCACTGGTGATCGGCACTGGACGACCGTACGCTTCGAGCGCTGGTTCACCGACAGCGTCACGCGCCTCGTGCTACCCGCCGATAACACCCGGTGACGCCAACCGTGAGACGTTCTCCCAGCTCAGTGGCGTATATGCGAGCATCGGCATAGTCCCGCCTGCCGCCATGACCACAAACTCAAGCAAACCCCCGGCTGGACGCTGACCCAAACCGAGCCCGGCTATATGACCACCCCCGGCACCGCGGCTACACCACCGAACCCACCAGCTACCCCGACTAACGGCAACGAGACGGGGATAGTCATCACGGATCAGTACGAGGCACTGCTCGAGGCGCGTCCCTGGCGAGGGTGCCAGACGATCCGCTACGACCCGCCGCACATCACGCCACGCCAGACACGTGCGGATCAGCACCTAGCGGTCTGCGCTGCGGGCGTCGAGGAAGCGCAGGACCGCGGCGACACGGCTGTCGAGTTCCGGGCTCTCGCTCAACCCAAGTTTGTGGAACACGGAGTTGATGTGTTTCTGTACCGCCCGCTCGGTCAGGAAGAGGGCGCCCCCGATGGCCGTGTTGCTTTTCCCCTGTGCCATCTGCTCGAGGACCTGCCGTTCACGCGGGCTCAGCGCCCCGACCGGTGTGTCGCCCTGGCGTTCACGGCGGATGACCAGAGCTTCGACAAGCTGGGGATCAAGTGCTGTTCCGCCTGCCGCCACCTGGCTGAGGGCCCTGGTGAGTTCCTCGATGTCCGCGATGTGGTCCTTCAGCAGGTAACCGACTCCGGTGGCGCCGCGCCGCAGCAACTGGTACGCATACTCTGGCTCCGCGAACTGGGTGAGCAGGATGACCCCGGTGCCCGGGTAATCGGCGCGGATCTGCTGCGCGGCGATCAGGCCCTCAATGGCATGATCCGGCGGCATCCGGATATCCGTGATCACGACGTCTGGCCTGAACTGAGCCACGGCGGCGAGCAGACTGCCGAGATCGTCGGCGCTGGCCAGCAGCTCCACTTCTGGGACGGCGGAGAGCAGGGCCGCCGTGCCCTCCCTGAGCAGGTAGTTATCCTCCGCGAGCACGACACGAATCGCCATTCGTCACCCGCTTCCATGGCCGGGACCAATCGCGGAGTATTCCAGATTAAGCCACCACCCACTCACTAGGCCGCCCGCCGAGGCGGCGCAGGCCGCAGTCGAACCACCTTATGTGCTGATCGGGGGATCAAACAGCATGGCCCGGCCAACGGTCGGCCTCGGAGTGGATTGCCGCTCGGCGGATGCCGCTACGGTAATCCGTTTCGGCGGACGCCCTGACCGGCCGCCGTGGGACCGCGATTGGTCGTACCACACCCGCGTCGGCCAGGATGTGCTTATGGAGGGCCTGTAGCTGCGCGCCCGGTTCCAGGCCGAGTTCACTGATCATAATCTGCCGTCCGTCCCGGTAAAGCTTCAGCGCTTCGGCTCGGCAGCCAAGCCGGTACAGCGCGATCATCAACAGCCCGCGCAACCGCTCACGCTGCGGCAGCCGGAAAAGCCACGCGGGCAATTCGGCCGCCACGGCGCCGCATCGGCCGATGGAGAGGTCCGCTTCGGCCTTTGCCTCTACGGCCAGCACGCGGCGCTCCTCAAGCGGCGCTGCCGCGGCTCTGATCACGGGCGACGTCACATCCGCGAACGGCGGGCCCCGCCAGAGGGCGAGCGCGCTCGCGAACAGCTCCGACCCAACGGCTGGGTGGCCCGACTCGTGGGTGAATCTGGCCCGTTGCATCGTGGAATCAAACTCGGCCAGGTCGATTTCGGCACCGTAGTCGGAGAGCATGTACCCGGATCCGGATGTCACCAGCGGTCCACACTCGTCCCGCACGGGCTGCCCGATGGCCTGCCGTAAGGCAGAAACGTGGGCCTGAAGCTTGGTGCGGGCGGTCGCTGGCGCCGCCCCGTTCCACAGCGCGGCGATGAGCTGGTCCACGGGCACGACCTTGCCGTACTCAAGGGCCAGGGCGGCCAGGAGCGTCCGCTGACGCTCCGCCAGGTGGACCACCTTGTCGCCGTGGGTGACCTCGACCAGTCCCAACACGTTGATGCGCACTAGGTCACTCCCCGCGTATGCATGGCCGTGCCGTCTCAACAAAGGTAGCTGCCTTCTCGGCGGGCCGGTACCACGGTCCGGGGTCTTCTTCCTTGGGCCAGCCACTCGGTGCTGGTCTTCCCGATTGGGCTGCTCCGACTCAAAGGTCTGCGCAAATCTTACAAAATACGAACGTTTTCGGGGCTGGATGATTTACGGCGTTCACTGCGGAAACGGCCGGGCCGATGGCGCGGCCGTCACTTTCGCTGGACTTACGCTCGGCTATCGATCGTTTGGCCAAGCGGTGTGGGAATGGCATCTTTTGAAGCCGCAGCGGGGCATTCCTTGGGAGCCATCTGGTTTCCCAAGGCCGTGACCCCGGCCGCTCCCGGTAACGAGGAGACGCCAATCATGAGCAATAAGACAAAGGCTGCTGGTGCCAGGAGGCGGCACGCCCCGCAGCATCGCAAGGAACCGTCCTGGACGGTGGGTGACCTGGCCGCAGTGCCGGGTGGGCTGGGCACGAAGATCATCGTCGCTGGCGTGGCCGGCGCGACGCTCGCGATCCCGGCCACCTCCGCGTTCGCCTCGCCAGCGTCGATCGTCACAAAGCCCGGCTCGAGCATGGTCACCATCAGCAAGGCGCCCGGCCAGCCAGCTGCTTTTCGCGCGCACGCCGACGCGCCGCCAGGTCTGAAGGCTCGGTCGCATGGCCATGCCTCGCCACAGCACCAGGCAACCCAGCAGCAGGCAACCCAGCAGTTGGCCGCAGAGCATCATCAGTCGCAGCAGACACGTCACTGGTCGGTCCAGCCCACCGCAGGGCAGGTCGGCACCACCGGCACCACGGGCTCCACCACCGGCACCAGCGGGAGCATGCAGCCGGGTCAGATCCCCGCGCCCTCGGGCTCGGCAACTTCGGCGTCACCGGGTCCCGGCCTCTTGCTGGAGGCCAACGGCACCTTCGTGCCCCTGCCCATGTCGAGCACCAACGTCTACGCGGTGCCCGCTGGAAGCCTGATCATTACGTCCGATGGCAACCTCGTGAGCCTACCCGCCGGCACATACGTCACGCCGTACGGCCTGATTACTGTTGCCCAGGCTCCCGGTAGCGGCTCGCCTTCGGCCGACACGACCACCGGCACGGCGACCGGCGCTACGACCGGCGCGGCGGGCACGACCACCGGCACCGCCGGCACGGCCGGGACGACCACCGGCACCGCCGGCACGGCCGGGACCACCACCAGCACCGCCGGCACGGCCGGGACCACCACCGGGCCGGCCACCGGCACCGTCTACGTGAACCCGGGCGGGCCGCTGCAAGCTCCCCCGCAGCAACCGGCCCCCGTCACCACTCCAGCCACGGCCCCGGCCCCAGTCACCACTCCGCCGACGCCGGCCAGCACCCCACCGGCCCCGTTTGCCAATCCTCCGGTCCCCGTCACCATTCCGGGCGCCCAGAACTGCGCTATGTCCGACGTTGTGATCTGCCCGAGCGCCTACTCACCCGCGGGTGACGGCACGGACCTTTTCCAAGGAGCGCCCGCGGCATCCACAACTGCCACCGCGGCGACTGCTGCCGCACCGACCACAGCCGCACCGATCACAGCCGCTCCAGTAACCACCGCGGCGGTCGCAGCCGCCGGGACAACGACACCGGCTTCCACCGGAGCTACCGGCAATGCGCCGATGGCAACCGGGACGGTGGCCAAGGCGCCGGTGGCCCTGCCCACGACGCCAGTGGCCGTCCCCAACGCGCCAGTGGCCGCCCCCAAGGCGGCGCCTCCGCCGGTGCAGATCGTCAGCGCCATAGGAGGCGTGACCGTTGCCGATAACGGGACCGTCACACCCAATGGGACAGTTAACCTGGCCTTTCCAAGCTCGGGAATCGGCGGGAGCCTGCCCTTGTCACTGCCTTCGGCCACCCCCGCCCAGCCAGCTCAGCCAGCCTTCCCGCCGGCCGACCAGAACCTCCTGCTCGCAGGTCCGGTGTACCAGGGCCTGATCCAGAACCTGGGCCAGCAGGGGTCGCCTCCGGTGCCCCTGCCAGCGCCGACACCGAACCTCGTCCCGAACACGGGCACCGCCATCGCGTCCCAGGCAGCACCGGACGCGACCCCTGGCAACCTCGTCCAGCTGGCGTCGCTCGACGGCGTGCCGAGTGGCAGCTTCCTGCCGTCCCAAAGCGGGCAGCCCGCGCTCAGCCGTAGCCTGGCCGACCTCGGCCCCTCGAATGCCGTGCCGGCCTCACCCGCGCCGAACATCGCCAACCAGTTCGCCGCGAACGGCTTCGACGCGAACGGCAGCTCGGTCGTGAGTGATGTGAGCCCGCTCCCAGCGGGCTCGTTCCAGACGGCAGCCCAGAATACGGCAGCCCAGGCCGGTCCAACCGTTGCTGCCACGACCCCGTCTCCGGGCGACACGCTGCCAGCTGGATCCCGGATCGTCGATCCAGTTAGCAACCCCAGCACCTTTGTCGTGAACGATGCCAACGGCCTCGATGACACATATCCCGCCACTACCGTCCTGGGTGTCCCCGTCCTCCCAGGAGACACCGTAACCCTCCCCAACACGGCCCAAGTCCACGTGAGCGGCGCTAATGATTTCTTCCCGCCCGGTGGCGGAGTATCAACCCTCACGCCAGGTACCTACCAGACGGCAAACGGAACCACGCTCGTCGTCGACGGCCCGGCCCCGCAGGCTCCTGGCCCGCAGGCTCCTAGCTCGCAGGCCAGCGACGCGGCGGCGCCGCAGGTTAGCGCACAACAGGGCCAGGCTGCCGATTCCCTTGTTCAGCAAGCTCAGAATCAGCTTATCCCCGACCCCAATACACCGCTTCTTCCCGGCGGCATCGCCCCTAACCTCATACCGCCATCCGGCGGCGTCGTGCCCGGCGGCAGTACGTTTACCGACGCGAACGGCGTGACATACAACATACCGTACGGCTCCAATATGCCGGTTACCGTAACCATTCCAGATCCAACCGGAGCCGGGGCCGGGCAGACGATTTCGATACCACCCGGCGGATCAATTAACCTCGGTACCGCGAGTGCCTACATTCCCGGCAACCGGGACCAGCTGCAATTGCCTGACGGCACCTACTTCGTGGGTCCTGCACCTGCGCCGGGCCAGCCGGACACCAGAACGCAGGTCATCATCCAGACCTCCCCGCCGCCCGGGCTCCAGGGGCCGAGCGCGCAGCCTCCCGACCCGGCCACGCCGTCCCAGGCAACGCCGCCCCCGGGCGGCGCGACTCCGGGTGGAAGCACGCAGAACGTCACGGATCCAACTGCCACGCAAACGGCATCGGCGGCGGTAACTCCGGCGCCCTCGCCCGCGCAGGTTCCGGCTCAGGACGCCTCTCAGCCGACGGCGACCACCCCGGCGCCTGCGGATACCACACCACCAGCAGTGACCACCCCGGCGCCTGCGGATACCACACCACCAGCCGACACGGTTCAGCCACCTGCTCCCGTTAACGTCGTGAGTGACCCCACGGCCAGCGACCCACTGGGCGGCGTCGTTTACGCCGGCAGTTACGGCGGCGGCAGCATCGGCAGCGGCTAAGGCCGAACGGCGCGCCCGAGCACCGGCAGGCATGTCCCGCCGGTGCCCGGGGTGCGGTCGGCGCAGATCTCCCGAAAGCTCAGGTAACGGCCGTGGCCGGACTGGAAGGCAGGCAATCATGCAGGAGTCGGCGGCACGGTCGATTGACGTGACACGTGCTCTCACAAGTGTGCTAATCAACCCGGCGGCTACGGCATCCCTGTCGGCGGTGGCCGAGCCTCATCTGGGGACGGAGATGTGAACGGGGCGCCTGACTGGGGCCGGGGGTGTAACGATCCGGTGTTCGTGCTGTGCTGCGGCCGGTCGGGTTCCACACTGCTGCGTTTCCTGCTTGACGCCCACCCAGACCTCGCCTGCCCGCCGGAGACCAACATGGCGGCGCTGTGTGCGCAGCTCGCGAGCTTGTGGTCGCTGCTGGCGGGCGCGCCGCTTCCGGTGGAACCGCAGGACGAGCCGCCGGTGATCCCCAGCGCGGCGATCGCCGGGATCCGGCAGAGCCTGGACCTGATGGTCGGGCCGTACCTGGCGCGGCCGCTGATCTTCCGCAGCGGATAGCCGTGAACCATTCAGCCGCCGAAGACGTTTAGCAATTTGTAAGACGTGTGGGACAACTTTGAGCCGCCGCAGCCCAGTCGTGGGAACGGTCGGACAGTTGGCACGGCCGACACTTTCGCTGGGCTAACGCTCGGCTATCGATCGTTGGGCTAACGAGACGGGAATGGCATCTCTTGATGCCGAAGTGGGGGTATTCGTGCGGAGCCATCGAGTTCCCCAAATGCTATGGCCCCGGCAGTTGCCGGTCACGAGGAGGCGCCAATCATGAGCAACAAGAGAAAAGCTGCGGGCGCGAGAAAGCGGCACGTCCCACAGCATCGCAAGGAACCGTCGTGGACCGTGAGTGACCTGTCTGCACTCCCGAGTGGGCTGGGCGTGAAGATCGTCGTCGCTGGTGTGGCCGGTGCGACGCTGGCAATCCCAGCCACGTCAGCATTCGCTTCGCCATCTTCGATCGCCATCCCCATGAGGCCGAGTTCACCCCTGATCACATTCACCCGGGTAGCCGATCAGCGAGGTGCTGTGCCACGTGCGGCCCAACCCGCAGGCAGCGCGATCCTGGCCTCTGCGAACACGACCCAGCCCACAGCGGCCCAGCCCGCAGGCGGCAGCGGCGCGGCCCAGACCTTCGGCGGGATCGCCGCTGGCGGCGGCATCCCCGCCGCAGCGAACACGAACCAGGCCGGCGGCGGGACCGGCGCAGGCAGCCAGATGCTCACCCCGGCGAACACGAACCAGGCCACCAGCAGCCAGATGCTCACCCCGGCGAACACGAACCAGGCCACCGGCGGCAGCGCCGCAGCCCAGACCTTCGGCGGGATCGCCGCGGGCGGCGGCATGCCCGCCGCAGCGAACACGAACCAGGCCGGCGGCGGGACCGGCAGCAGCCAGATGCTCACCCCGGCGAACACGGCCCAGTCCCTGGGTGGCGGGATGCTGGCCTCGGTCAGCCCACCCCAGCCCGCCAGCGCCATGGGCGGCGCAGCCCAGTCCCTGGGCGGCATGCAGGCCCCGGCCAGCACACCCGCCAGCGGGATGCAGGCCCCGGCGGGGGCTCCCGTTACCGTCGCGAATTCCGGCGGCTTCACCAGCAGTGATCCCAGCGCTACCAGCGACCCAGTCGTTGTCGCCACCGGTGCTAGCAACTTCAGCGGCGGCGGCTTCCTCGTAAGCAGCGGCAGCTTCCCCGTCAGCGGCTAAAAGCCGCTGGTGCCTAGGAGGCGGCTGCCACAGAGTTTCCCGATGTCTCAGGTGACGGCTTTGGCCGGACCGGAAAGGCGGCGATAATGCCGGAATCAGCGACACGTTCGGTTGGCATGGCAGATGCTTTAACGACTGTGCTGACACGCCCGGCGGCAGGGGCACTGGCCATGCCGGTGACGGCCGCCGCGGAATCCGTGCCGGCGATGGCCGGCTGCCCGGTGAGCGGGGCGCCCGGCTGGGGTGGGGCCGATAACGATCCGGTGTTCGTGCTGTGCTGTGGCCGGTCGGGGTCCACGCTGCTGCGTTTCCTCCTTGACGCACACCCCGACCTGGCCTGCCCGCCGGAAACCAACATGGCGGTGCTGTGCGCGCACCTCGCGAGCACCTGGTCCCTGCTGGCGGGCGCGCCGGTAGCGGCGGACCAGCACAGTGAGCCGGCTGTGATCCCAGAACCAGCGATCACCGGCATCCGGCAGAACCTGGACATGATGGTCGGGCCATATCTGGCGCGCCGGGGCAAGAAGCGGTACTGCGACAAAAGCCTGGGCGCGGCCGAGCACGCGGACCTGCTGCTGCGGCTGTTCCCGGGAGCGAAATTCATCTGTCTGTACCGGCATCCGATGGATGTGATCGCCTCGGGGCTGGAGGCGTGCCCGTGGGGGCTGAAGGGCTTCGGGTTCGACCGTTACGCGGCTGAGAGCCCGAATAATGCAGTGCTGGCGCTGGCCCAGTACTGGGCCGATCACGCCGCCGCGACCCACGCCGTGGAGCAACGGTTCCCGGACCGCTGCCACCGGGTGCGATACGAGGATCTGGTGGCCGATCCCGAGGCGGTCGCCGAAGAGATGTTCGGCTTTCTTGGCGTGCCGTTGGAGCCAGGAATCTCTGGCCGGTGCTTCACGCCGGAACGGGAACGGATCGGGCGTGCTGATTACAAGATCTGGCACACGTCGCGGATCACCGCCGACTCGCTGGGCCGGGGATGGTCGGTCCCAGGGCACCTGATCGACCCGGTGGCGGTGGCCAAGGTTAACGAACTCGCGGACAAGCTCGGCTACATCCGGGTCGATGAAAAGTGGGGTGTCGCCGAAATACCCCCCGACTTCCGGGTACCCGCCCACGGTGTGCGGCTGCCCGGCACGCCGGAGGCCGATGTTGGTGCCACCCGGGAGATGCCACGCGCATTCCTGCTGGTCGGCGAGCTTCTCCAAGCCGGACTGTTCCGCATCAGTGATCGCTTTACCCAGCAGTGGGGATCGCAGGCGGGAGAGCGCTTCCTGGTCGTCGCGACCTCAGCCGATGTCGGCAGTTCGGCGTACTGGCGGGTTGATCTCGCCGCCCGGACCGTCGCCCTGGCCAGCGGCAGCCAGCCCGCCGCCGCCGCTCAAGCCGACAGCGCTCCAGCCGATGCCGCCTGGCAGATCATCGGGCATGCCGACGCGTGGGAACGGGTGCTCCGCGGCAAAACCAACCTCAACGTTGCCTTGCGCAGCCGCGACCTGCGTTACTGCAGCACCGGAGAGGCCGCGTCCGTTGGGGCCACGCGGATGAGCATGCTCGCCGACCTGCTCGGCACCACCTCGTGGCGATCAGCGCCGCCCGCGCGGCCACCGCAAGCATCATTGGCCCGGTAGTACCTGCCCTGGTCATAACGCGCGCGGCCAGTCATCGGAGCCTGACGGCAAGCCTTCCCGGGCCGCTACCTCCCGGGCCAGTTGGTTAGCCTCAGCCCGGGCACGGGCGGTCTCCGCCTGCCAGAAACGCACCTTCCGTTGCATCCGCTCCTGGGAGCGCGAGATCGATGCCGATGTGACGATCAAGGTGACGCACCAGCCGATGACGAGCCCCATGATGACTGAGAACACCGCCGTCACGGCCGTGACGGTGGTCACGGCCCGAGCTCCACAGCTAAGACGCTGTCTGGCACCGCCAGGGCGGGTCCTGCGGCCCCGCAGTGCGCAGTGGCCTCTTTAGTCATGACCTTCTCCCCTGGCTGGTGCCTACCCACGGGCGTGACCTAAACTGCTTGCAGTCGGGGACAGTCCCATGATGAACTTCATACGACCTACAGTCGATTGTTCAACAAGGAGTCCCGATGGTCAAGGCCTCCGGGCCGGATCTGCGAGGGGCCATGTCTGGCCTCCCGTCCCTTCAGCCCCTGCCGACCGCCTCGGAGCGAGCAGCCGACGTGATCAGGGAGAACATCTTCGAGGGAAGGTTTGCGCCTGGCACGGCGCTGCCAGAAGCCGCCCTGTCGGCGGCGCTCCAGGTCTCACGGAATACCGTCCGGGAAGCATTCCGGACGCTGACTGGCGAGCACTTGCTCAGCCACGAGGCACACAAGGGCGTAATCGTGCGGGAGCTTACCGTCGACGATGTTCACGATATCTATAAGCTCCGCCGGATGTTCGAGCTCTCCGCACTCGACCTGGCCATCGAGACTCGGCAGAAGCTGGATATCGCAGGAATCAGCGCAATGGTGGCGGAAGCCGAGCTTGCCGCTGCGGACGGGCTATGGGCGGAGGTAGGGACCGCCAATCTGAGATTTCACGCGGTGATAGTCGACATCCACCGCAGCGCTCGGATCTCGGAAGTTTTCCGCCGGCTGATAACCGAACTTCGGCTGGGCTTTCTTGCCGTTGCTGATCCAGCAGCTTTCCACGGTGAATTTCTGGCGCGCAACCATAAGATCCATGATCATATGGCCAAAGGAAGACTCGGCGATGCACGGGCGGAACTCGCTGTATATCTCGACGACGCGGAAGCTCCTGTCGTTAAGGCGGTTCAAGGGTAGCTCATGGCTAGTACATCCAGTCGGCGCTGGCAATTCTGGATCGACCGGGGTGGCACATTCACCGATGTGGTGGCCCGGCGGCCGGATGGCACACTGACCACCCACAAGCTGCTGTCGGAGAACCCGGGGCGATACCCGGACCCGGCCGTGGCCGCCATCAGGCACCTGCTCCAGGTCGCCGACGGCGAGCCGATCCCGGTAGATCAGATCGAGGCTGTCCGGCTGGGCACCACGGTCGCCACCAACGCGCTGCTGGAACGCAAGGGCGAGCCGACCGTACTGGTCATCACCCGCGGTTTCGGCGACGCGCTGCGCATCGCGTATCAGAACCGGCCGCGCATCTTCGACCGTCAGATCGTGCTTCCCGAACTGCTGTACTCCCGGGTGATCGAGGCCAGCGGGCGGGTAGCGGCGCACGGTGAGGTGCTGGCCGGGCTGGAGGAGGAGGACGTGGAGCGGTCGCTGCGGGCCGCCTACGACGACGGTTTCCGGTCGGCGGCCATCGTCTGCCTGCACGGCTACCGTTTTCCCGCCCACGAGCAGCGGATCGGAGAGATCGCCCGGCGGGTCGGCTTCACCCAGGTGTCGGAGTCTCATCAGACCAGCCCGCTAATGAAACTGGTGTCCCGTGGCGACACGACGGTCGCCGACGCATACCTGTCCCCGATCCTCGGCCGCTACGTCGATCGGGTCACCGCTGAGCTGGCCGACGTGCCGTTGCTGTTCATGCAATCCAGCGGAGGGCTTACCGACGCCCGCACCTTCCGCGGCAAGGACTCGATACTGTCCGGCCCGGCAGGCGGCATCGTCGGCATGGCCCGAACATCGGCCGCGGCCGGATTCGACCGGGTCATCGGCTTCGACATGGGCGGGACCTCCACCGACGTCTCGCACTACGCCGGCGAGTACGAGCGGCAGTACGAAACCCAGGTGGCCGGCTTCCGCATGCGGGCCCCCATGCTGAGCATCCACACCGTCGCGGCCGGCGGGGGGTCGATCCTGCATTTCGACGGCGGGCGCTACCAGGTCGGCCCCGATTCGGCGGGCGCGAACCCCGGGCCGGCGGCCTACCGACTCGGCGGTCCGCTCACCGTCACCGACGCCAACGTCATGCTCGGCCGTATTCAGCCGGGCCACTTCCCGCGGGTATTCGGCAGCGGCGGTGATCAGCCACTCGATGTTGAGGCGGTGCGGGAGGGCTTCGCCACGCTGGCCGATGAGATCGGTGACGGGCGGAGCCCCGAGGAAGTGGCCGCCGGCTTCCTGGAGATCGCGGTGGCGAACATGACGAACGCGATCAAGAGAATCTCCGTGCAGCGCGGTTACGACGTGGCCGAATACGTGCTCGCGACCTTCGGCGGGGCAGGCGGCCAGCATGCCTGTGCGGTCGCCGACGCCCTGGGCATGACCCGGATTCTGATCCACCCCTACGCCGGCGTGCTCTCGGCCTACGGCATCGGGCTGGCGGACATCACCGCGATGCGGGAGTCGGCGGTCGAGGCGCCGCTCACCGGCCAGCTCGGGCCGGAACTGCAAGAGGCCCTGCAACGGCTGGAGCTGGAGGCGCGGGCCGAGGTGGCGGGCCAGGGTGTCCCAGCCGAGCGGATCTACCCGGTGCACCGGGTCCACCTGCGCTATGACGCCACCGACACGGCACTCCTCGTCCCGGCGGGAACACCGGGGGCCATGACGAAGGCCTTCGAAGAGACCTACCAGCGGCGCTTCTCCTTCCTGATGCGAGACAAGCCGATCACGGTGGAGGCCGTCTCGGTGGAGGTCATCGGCGCCTCCGAGCCGCTCGCGGAACCCACGACGGCGCGCCCACCCGGGCCGGGCGCTCCCGGGCCGGGCGCTCCCGGGCCGCCCGCCAGGGCCCGTGTCTTCGCCAGCGGCGGCTGGACCGAGGTGAACCTGTACCGCCGGGCCGAGCTGCGAAATGGCGAGCCGGTCGAGGGGCCGGCGATCATCGCGGAGGCCAATGCCACCACCGTCGTCGAGCCCGGCTGGACAGCCACCCTGAATGATCTTGATTACCTCGTGCTGGACCGCGCCGGCGTCGCCCACCAGCGGCAGGCGATCAGCACCGAGGTCGACCCGGTCAGGCTGGAGATCTTCAACAACCTGTTCATGTCGATCGCTGAGCAGATGGGCTACCGGCTGCAGAGCACCGCGCACTCGGTCAACGTCAAGGAGCGCCTGGACTTCTCCTGCGCGATCTTCGACGTCGAGGGCAACCTCGTCGTCAACGCTCCGCACATCCCCGTGCACCTCGGCTCGATGGGCGAGAGCGTCAAGGAGGTCATCAAGGACCGGCGTGGTGAGATGAAACCAGGCGAGGTCTACGTACTCAATGACCCTTACCACGGGGGAACCCACCTGCCTGATATCACGGTCATCACGCCGGTATTCGCCGCCGACGAGGAGATTCTCTTCTACGTGGCGTCCCGGGGCCACCACGCCGAGATCGGCGGCATCACCCCCGGGTCGATGCCGGCCTTCAGCACCCGCATCGAGGAGGAAGGCGTCCTCATCCGGAACTGGCTCCTCGTCGAGAAGGGCGCACTGCGGGAGGCGGAAACGGCCGGGGCGCTGCGCAGCGCGCCGTATCCGTCCCGGAACCCAGCCAACAACATCGCGGACCTGCGTGCTCAGATCGCCGCCAACGAGAAGGGGGTCCGGGAACTCGGGGCCATGGTTGAGCACTACGGCCTCGACGTCATCCGTGCCTACATGGGCCATGTTCAGGACAACGCCGAGGAGTCGGTGCGCCGCGTCATCTCCGTGCTGCGCGGCGGCTCGTACACCTACGAGCTCGACAACGGCGCCGTGATCAAGGTGGCGATCCGGGTTGACCGCGAGCGCCGCACCGCGGAGATCGACTTCACCGGAACGTCGCCGCAGCTGCCGAACAACTTCAACGCGCCGTCGTCGGTGGCGATGGCCGCGGTGCTGTACGTGTTCCGGACCCTCGTCGACGACGACATCCCGCTGAACTCCGGGTGCCTGAAGCCGCTGCACGTGATCATTCCCCCGGGCACGATGCTGTCGCCCGAGTATCCAGCGGCCGTGGTGGCGGGCAACGTGGAAACCTCGCAGGCGGTCACGGGGGCGCTGTACGCCGCGCTGGGTGTCATGGCCGAGGGATCGGGGACCATGAACAACCTGACCTTCGGCAACGACCAGCACCAGTACTACGAGACGGTCGCCAGCGGATCCGGGGCCGGCGACGGTTTCGCCGGCACCGACGTGGTGCAGACCCACATGACCAACTCGCGCCTCACCGACCCCGAGGTGCTGGAGTGGCGGTACCCGGTGCGCGTGGAGAGTCACGAGATCCGGCCCTTCAGCGGCGGTGCCGGGCGCTGGCCCGGCGGCAACGGCGGCCGGCGCCGCATCCGTTTCCTCGAGCCAATGACGGTGACCATGCTGAGCGGCCACCGGCGGGTACCGGCGTACGGGATGGCCGGCGGTGAACCAGGCGCGCTCGGCCGGCACTGGATCGAGCGCCCGGACGGGTCGACCACCAGCATGCGGGGATGCGATTCCAAGCCGGTTGGCCCTGGGGACATGCTCGTCCTGGAAACACCCGGCGGCGGAGGCTACGGCGCAGCGGAGCCTTTGCCGCACGCGCACGCGTGCCCTCGTGACACATTCCGGAGCTGACTATGGAATCCATCTCACCCACGGGCGCACGGGAACGCTTCCGGGCCGGGCTGAAGACGCCGACCGCGGCGTGCGCACCGGGCTACGCCCAGGCGAACCTGGTCGTGTTACCGCGTGACTGCGCCTTCGACTTCATGCTCTTCGCGCAGCGCAATCCGAAGGCCTGCCCAGTCCTGGATGTCACCGAGCCAGGCACCCCGGTCACCTGCCTGGCGCCGGGCGCCGACCTGAGGACCGACCTGCCGGCCTACCGCATCTGGGAGCACGGGGATCCCGTCGCCGAGACCGCGGACATCACCGAATACTGGAGCGACGACCTGGTTGCCTTCCTCATTGGCTGCAGCTTCACATTCGAGCGAGCGCTCATGGCGGCAGGCGTGCCCGTCCGCCACATCGAGCAAGACTGCAACGTTCCCATGTTCGTGACCACGAGCCAGTGCCGGGCGGCCGGGAGATTCAAGGGGCCCCTCGTAGTGTCCATGCGGCCGATCCCCGCTGACCGGGTCGTCACCGCAGTTCAGGTGACCGCCCGCTATCCCGCGGTGCACGGTGCGCCGGTGCACGTCGGCAGCCCAGCCACGCTGGGCATCGCGGACCTGTCGAAGCCGGACTTCGGCGCCCCCGTGACCTGCGCCGACGGCGATGTGCCGGTGTTCTGGGCCTGCGGTGTGACCCCGCAGATGGCGCTGGCCAATGCGCGGCCGCCCATCGCGATCACCCATCTTCCTGGGCACATGCTCGTCACCGACATGCCCGACGAGGCGTATGCGGTCTGACCTACCCTGGTGGCGTGCGGATCGCGACCTGGAACGTGAACTCGGTGCTGGCCCGGCTGCCCCGGCTGGTGGACTGGCTGAAGCAAGCTGCCCCTGACGTGGTCTGCCTGCAGGAGACGAAGGTCGGCGCGGATGCCTTTCCGGCTGACGCGGTCGAACCGCTTGGCTACGCCGTCGCCCACCACGGCGAGGGCCGGTGGAATGGCGTCGCCGTGCTATCCCGGCTGGGACTGGACGACGTGGTCCGCGGCCTGGCCGCCGACCCCGGTTTCCCCGACGTGCATACGGTCGAGGCCCGCACCCTGGCGGCCACCTGCGGGCCGATGCGGGTGCGGTCGGTGTACGTGCCCAACGGGCGCACCCCCGGCGATCCGCACTATGCCTACAAGCTGCACTGGCTGGCCGCCCTGCAGACCGAGATCGCCGCCGACGCTTCGGGCAGTCGGCCGTTCGCGCTGATGGGTGACTTCAATGTCGCGCCGACAGACGCTGACGTGTGGGACCCGGCGGTGTTCGTCGGCTCCACCCACGTCACGCCCGCCGAGCGCGCGGCACTGGCCGCGCTGCGCGAGACGGGGCTCACCGATGTCGTCCCCCGCATCGCCAAGGGCCCGCACCCGTACACGTACTGGGACTACCGGGCGGGAGCGTTCCACAAAGGCATGGGCATGCGGATCGACCTGGTCTACGCCAACGCCGCCCTGGCCAGTTCGGTGTCGGACGCCTGGGTCGATCGCGAGGCCCGCAAGGGCACCGGCCCGAGCGACCACGCCCCGGTGATTGTCGACCTCGACCTGTAACCTCACGCGCGACGCCGAACAGGCCTAGGATTTCACTTGGCTCTAGGGAGCCGGGGGGGACATCGATGACTTTGATTCGGCCTTGGCTGCTCGCCTTTACGGCCATGGGATTGTCACTAGGGCTGGCAGCCTGCGGCTCTACAGGATCATTAGGGCCGACGAAAGCGCCACCGGCCGCGACCGCCACCCGGACAACAGCGTCACCGACGACTGCGGTGCCATCGCCGGTCGCCGCGGCAACGGACGCACCACCTGCCACCCCAACGACCGCGCCACTGGCTGCCCGGACCACTGCGCCACCTGCCGGCCCAAGGAGCGCGCCACCACGGCGTCCAAGCGGGCCACCACGACGACCACCCCCAGGCGCACCATCGCCGCCGCCAGGGGCACCACCGCCACCCCCAGGGGGGACGCCACCCCCAGGGGGGACGCCACCCCCAGGAGCCTCGCCGCCACCTCCAGGGGGGCCACCTCCACCACCCCCGTGACAGCATTGCCCGCATGGACCTGACCGTCCCCGTGCCGGTGATAGAGGTTGTCCGCACCGCCACACGGAGCGTGAGGCCACGCCGATCATGGCGAGCCGCTAACCTGACCCGACGCTCTGCTGTCTGGGCGTCGGCCGTCTGGACGTGGGCGCGAGACCCGCCGGCCGTCAGGAGGTTCGCGTGCCAGTGCTCAGCCTTGACGAAGTGGCGGGCGAGATCCTGGCTCGGCCGGCCGCCACCATCCGATCTGGTTCGTGATGCGCAGCAACGGTTTCTTCCAGGAACTGTCGCGAAGCTGAGCGGCCGCTGTCACAGACGGCGGCGCTGCCTCGTCTCATAGGGCAACAGGCCCAGGCAGCGCGGGCACGATTCACGGCAACCAGGACAAGGAGGCCGCACATGGCGGGAAATCCAGATCCTGACCAGGCATCGGGATACTTCGCACCTGTATCCGGGGCGAAATACATACAGCTGACGACGTTTCGAAGGAACGGCACGGCGGTGCCCACCCCCGTGCACATCGTGGCCGACGGGGACACGGCGTTCTTCCGTACCTGGAACGTGGCCGGCAAGGCAAAGCGCCTTCGCCATACCCCGGCAGTGCAGATTGCGCCATCGACGGTCCGGGGCCGGCCTCTCGGAGCGCCGATTCGGGCCGAGGCGCACCTCCTGGAAGGCGAGGCGTCGGAACACGCCGCTCGCCTGCTCGCCGGGAAACACCCCATCCTGCACGGCCGGCTCATCCCTTGGTATCACCGCCGACGAGGCTGGACCACTCAGCAGTACCGACTGGAACGGCCCACGAGCGCAACGTAGGGACGTCTGGCCGCCCAGACCTGGCCGCCAGACGTGCCGCCCAGACGTGCCGCCCAGATCAGGCCGCTACTCGGTGGCCGCGGCCAGCTGCTGCTGCGCGTTGTCGTCGAGCTTGATGTCGGCGACGGCGAGGTTCTCTTCCAGGTGCCGCACGGAGGACGTGCCGGGGATCAGCAGGATGTTGGACGCGAGGCTCGCAGTCCAGGCCAGCGCGATCTGGGCCGGGGTGAGGCCAAGCCGCTCGGCGGTGCTGAGCACGTGCTTGTTGCCCAGCACCGGGTTGTTCTGGGCGAAGCCGGAGCCCAGCGGGAAGAACGGCACGAAGGCGATGCCCCGTGAGGTGCACTCCTGGAGAACGGGCATCGAGGCGCGATCGACCAGGTTCAGCGGATTCTGCACGCATGCTATGTCCGTGTGTTCCAGTGCGTGCAGCAGGTGCTCGCGGGTGACGTTGCTCAGGCCGACGCCCCCGATCAGCCCCTCATCGCGCGCCTGGACCATGGCGGCGAGCTGGTCGTCGAACCGCTGGTCCGGTTTCGCGTCGTCCATCAGCCGCAGATTGACGGCCGCCAGCTGCCCGGCACCGAGGCTGCGCAGGTTGTCCTCGATGCCCTGCCGCAGCTCGTCAGGCTCGTCGTAGGGAAGCCATCCGCCGGAACCGTCGCGCCGCGCTCCGACCTTGCTCACCAGCGCGAGCGTGTCGGAGTAGGGGTACAGCGCTTCGCGGATGAGCTCGTTCGCAACGTCCGGCCCGTAGTACTGCGCGGTGTCAATATGATCCACACCCAGTTCCACCGCCCGCCGCAGTACAGCGAGCGCCTCGTCACGGTCGCGCGGTGGACCGAACACGCCAGGGCCGGGCAGCTGCATCGCGCCGAAGCCGATGCGTGACACGGAGAAATGGCCGAGAGGGTAGCGTTCCATAAGTTAATTTTAGAGAACTCGCGCCTGCCCCGTGCGGCTGGGGACGGTACCCGCACCGCGTGGCCGGCCCAATCCTCAGCGGCCCGTGGCAGCATAACGAGCATGGACCCCGTCTGCCCGCCTATCTGCTGTGCGTTTTGGGGCCGTTCTAACTTTTTGGGTCGTTGCGATGCCGTCTGCCGCCTACCGGCGGCGGGCTAGCAGCCTTCGCGTCGCTCCCCGGCGGTCATCTGGCCGGTCGCGCTGGAACAGGACGGTGAACCCGGCCGGGAGCAGGCCGGCGGGCTCGCCCGCACCCAGCAGCCAGTCGGCGCAGATGCCGGGCCGCGCGCGCCGCGCGTCAGCGGTGAAAGCCTCCCAGCCAATCAGGCCGCCAGCCGCCACCGCGTCCACGGCGGCGGCGAAAACCTCCCGGTCCCAGTAACCGGTGGCCAGCATGAGGGCGTAGCTCCCCGGCTCCGGGTGCCACGTTCGCAGGTCAGCGTGCACGAGCGTGATCAGATCGCTGAGCCCGCGGCGCCGGGCCTCCTGGCTGAGCAGGCCCAGTGCCACCTCGGAAACGTCCACCGCGGTGACCCGGCGCCCGGCCGCGGCGGCCAGCAGGGCGCTGCCCGAGGGCCCGCTGGCCAGATCGCAAACGGGCCCTTCCGCCAGCGGCAGTGACAGTGCCGCCACGGCCAGCGGATGCGGGTCGAACGACGCCTCGAAGCCGCACTCGTACCTGGCATTCCACCTGAGCCGGTCCGGCTGGCCGGCCAGTTCAGCCGGAACGTGCCCCATGCCAGGCACTCTAACGCTGGCGGTGTTCAGAACGTCCGGATGGCGATCTCGGCCGGGGCGGCGAGCAGGTCCTCGACCTCCGGGTCGAGGCGGCTGAGCGTGATGGACGTGCCCGCCATGTCCAGCGACGTGCAGTACTCGCCGACGTAGTTACGCCGGACGTTGATGCCGCGCCGCGCCAGCTGCCCGTGTGCGTATCCGTAGAGCAGGTACAGCTCGCTGATCGGGGTCCCGCCGAGCCCATTGACCATCAGCGCCACGTCATCGCCACTGTTGAAAGGCAGGTCGGTCACGACGGCTTCGAGCAATTCGTCAACGATCTCGTTGGCACTGGCCAGCTTCTCCCGGCGGCGGCCCGGTTCGCCATGGATCCCGACGCCCATCTCCATCTCGTCCTCGCCCAGCTCGAACAGCGGTGAACCCTTGGCGGGCGGGGTACACGAGGTCAGCGCCATGCCCATGGTCCGGGTCACCGAATTGACCCTATTGCCGATCCGCAGCAGTTCTTCCAGGTCAGCGCCCTTCTCGGACGCGGCACCGACCGCCTTTATCACGAAGAAGTTCCCGGCCACGCCGCGCCGGCCGACCGTGTAGGTGGAGTCCTTCACCGCGACGTCGTCATCCACCAGCAGGGTGCCGATCGTGATGCCGTCGGCCTCGGCCATCTCCTGGCCCATCTCGAAGGCCATCCGGTCGCCGGTGTAGTTGTTGATGATGTGCAAGACGCCCTTGGCCGAGTTGAGCAGCTTGCTCGTCTCGAGCACGTAGTCCATGGGCGGGGCGGCGAACACGTCGCCCGGGCACGCCGCGTCGAGCATCCCCCGGCCGACGATCATCACGTGAGCCGGCTCGTGCCCCGACCCGGAGCCCTGGATGATCGACACCTTGTCGTCGCTGGGCGCGTCGGTCCGCATGATCAGGTTGTACTCGGGCACGTATTTGAGCGTGTCCGGGTTGGCCAGGGCGATCCCCTTGAGCATCTCCGCTACGAACTGTCTCGGGTCGTTGACGAATTTCTTCATGCCGCCACCTCCAGGAGGAGTCAGGACTGGGCCGGGCGCTCCGGCCACAGGTCAGCAAGTGCCTCGAACATCACTGCGACGGCGACGGCGCCCGCGTCCAGCGTGCCGATGCTGCGCTCGCCGGTGTAGCTGGCCCGCCCGCGCATGGCCTGCATGGAACGTGTCGCCTCGGCCCGTTCGCGGGCGGTGACCGCCGCCGCCCGCAGCGTCGTGGCCGTGTCGTGCCCCAGGCCGATCTGTTCCTCGATCGTGTCGACCGCGGGCACGATGGCGTCGAGCAGCGTCTTGTCGCCCACATCAGAACGCCCGCGCTTCTTGATTCCCTCGATGGACGCCCGCAGCATGGCGACCACCTGCGCGGGCGGCAGCTCAACGGAAGTCCCGGCGGTCACTCCGGCCCGCAGGAACGCGGTGCCCCAGATCGGGCCCGACGTGCCGCCGATCCGGCTCGTGATGACGACGGCGATCTTCTTGAGGAACGTGCCGATGTCCGTGCGGTCGAAGCTGTCCCAGCCCTGGAGGACCAGTTCGAAGCCGCGGGCCATCGAGTAGCCGAAATCGCCGTCGCCGACCACCGCGTCCAGGTCGCCGAAGTTCTTCTCGTTGTCGACCGCGACGTTCGCGATCGTGCGCACGACGACCTCAACGTCGCCCAGGCTGGCTGTGGGCATGGGCGCTCCTTGGCTGCGGGGCGTTGCTTGGCTGCGGGGCGTTGCCGCGGACCGGGGGCGCGGCTCCGGAGAGCGGCTGTCCGCCGCGCCGGCCAGGTCCGCCAGGGTGATCCAGTCCCCGGGCGTGACCGGGCTGCGGTTGACGAGGACCACCGCGCGCTCTCCTCCTGGATCCCCCAGAGAGGAGACGACCAGGGCGGCTTCGCTGAAGTCCTCGCCGATCGTGAAGTCGTTCACGGTGATCACGCACGTGGCGCCGGCCCCGGCAGCGGCAACGAGCCCGTTCCTGGAGTCCTCCACGACGATGACCTGATCCGCCGGGAGGCCGAGCCAGTCGAGGACGAGCCGGTAAATGTCGGGGGCCGGCTTCTTGTGCGCGACGATGTCCCCGGCGAACACCTGGACGGCCCGAGCCTGCTCGGGCCCGACCGCCCGTTCCAGCGTGGCCTGCACCGAGGCTTCCGCGGAGGTCGAGGCGACGGCGAGCCGCCAGCCGGCCGCGAGCGCCTCGGCGACGACCCGGGCGATGCCGGGACGGGGCGGGACGGCACCAGAGGCGACCAGGCCGGTGTAGATCTCCGTCTTCCGCCGGTGCCAGGCCGCCACCGCGGCCTGTTGTTCCCCCGGATCGGCGGGCAGGCCGGCCGCGGCGGCGAACTCCGGCGTGAGCAGGCTGGTGAGGCGTTCCTTGCCGCCGCCGATGAGCACCTTCTCCCGGTACTCATCCACGCTCCAGCGCACCGGCAGGCCGAACTCCTCGAAGGTCTGGTTGAAGGCGGGCAGGTGCCCGTAACGCTCGGTGTCGGCCAGCACCCCGTCGCAGTCGAATACCAGCGCCCGGGCCGGTGAGCCAGTCACCCCGTGCTCACCGGGCCTGGCCTGCACTGCCGAAGCGGCGGATGTGGTCGGCGGCCATGTCCTTCACGGCCGCCCGCACCGCCGTGAACAGGGACGGCGGGTCCCAGCTGTCACGTTCCTCGGCACCGCGCAGGAACGCCAGGCTGGCCTGCATGTAGGTGACCTTCAGCGCGGTCGAGATGTTCACCTTGGCGCAGCCCCGCGCGATCAGATCGGTGAACTGGGCGTCCGTCATCCCGGTGCCACCGTGCAGGGCGATGGGGACCGGCTCGGCCGCGACGATGTCAGAGACCCGCTGCGCGTCGAGGTGGGGTTCGGAGTGGTAGACGCCATGCGCGTTGCCGATCGCGGGCGCGAAGACGTCAACCCCCGTCTTGCGGATGAAATCCAGGGCCACCGGCAGGGACTGGCGGGCCGCCTCCTCATCGGAGCCGATGCCGTCCTCCACGCCGGTGATGGCCTCGATCTCGCCTTCGACGTTCGCGCTGTAAGACCGCGCCTCGGCCACGACCTCCACGGTCTGCCGCAGGTTCTCCTCGACCGGCAGCGAGGAGCCGTCAAAAAGCACCGAGTTCCAGCCATGCCGCAGGCAACTGCTGATCACGGCCCGGTCCGGGCAGTGATCGAGGTGCAGGCTGACCGGCACCTCGATGCCCGCCGTCAGCTCGCGCCACATCGCGGCCAGGAGGTCCACGCCGATGGCCCGCACAGTCTTGACCGACGTCTGAACGATCACCGGCGCTTGCTCTTCGACGGCTGCCGCGAGCACGGCCTCCAGCGTGAGATCGTTGACCACGTTGATCGCCGCGACGCCGTAGCGCTCGGCGAATGCCCGGTCGAGGATCTCGTTCAGCGGGACGACAGGCACGCACGAACCTCCTTGCGGGGGACAATGCGAACCTACGCACCAGGCCAGCGGTCCGGATCGGTGGAAACCCCCATCTCAGGGGAGGGCTTCCCCTACCCGGCGCCCCACCGCAGTGCTTGCTGAACCGGGCTTCGCAGGAGTGCTTACTGAACCGGGCTTCGCCGGAGTGCTTACTGAACCGGGCTTCGCCGGAGGCGGGCGCGGCCGGCCAGCGCGGCGAGTTCGGTGCGGTTGCGCGCGCCGGTCTTCCGCAACACGGCGCCGGCGTGCTTCTCCACCGTCTTCACCGAGAGCACCAGCCGCTCGGCGATGACTTTGTCTGGCATGCCCTGCTCCATGAGGCCGCGCACCTCACGTTCCCGCTCGGTCAGCGGCGGCTCAAGGTCTTCGGCCTGCAGCCCGCGATGCAACTGCCGGAGCACCGGCCCGGACAGGATCGCCTGGCCACGGCCGGCCGCCACCACCGCCCGCGCGAGCTCAGGGCCGTCCGCGCCGATGTCCACGCAGCCGCGCGCGCCCGCGCGCATAGCGTCGGCAACCCGGTCGTCGTCGCCGGCCTCGCAGAGCCCGACCACGGCCAGCCGGGGCTCCTGGCTGAGCAGGACAGTGGTCACGCCCTGGGCATCGCCGGGGCGCCCCGGTGGGCGGCCACTGGCCGGCAGGCCCAGGTCGACCAGCGCCACATCGGGCCGCAGGGCCTGGCACGCTTCCAGCGCCTGCTCCGCCGTCCCCACCTCGCCGACCACCTCGACCCCGGGCTCGGTCCAGGCCAAGAGGCGGGCCAGGCCCGCCCGCAGCACCGGCCGCGCGGCCGCGACGAGCACCCGCAACCGCGGGCGCACCGGCTCCTCATCGCGCAGATACGGGAAGCGAGCGCGGATCCGGGTGCCCCAGCCGGCCAGCGAGTCGACATCGATCGTCGCACCGAGTTCCCGCGCGCGTTCGGTCATGGCGCGCAGTCCGTAGCGGTCGCCTGGCCAGTCGGACTTCGGGTCGAAGCCCTGGCCATCGTCCTGGACGAGCAGCGACACGGCCTCCCGCTCGTATAGCAGGCCGAGCCGCACGGTATGCGCCTGAGCGTGCCGGACGATGTTGGTCAGCGCTTCCCGGGCGACCCGGAGCACCTCACGGGACAGGCGCTCCTCCAAAACGACCGGGGTGCCCGCGGCCACGAACCTGACTTCGAGCCGACCGATGCTCTCCGCCCAGGCCGCCTCGGCGCGCAGCGCGGCGTCGAGTGTCCTGCCCTCCAGCGGCGACGCCGCCAGCCCGAGCAGCGTCAGCCTCGCCTCGACCAGCGCGTCCCGGGCGGCCGCGCTGGCCGCCCGGAGATGCGCCGCCACCGGGCCGGTCTCGTCGCTGGCCAGGTCGAGCTCGGCGTTATCGAGATGCACCCGGACGCTCACCAGCCGTTGCCCGAGGGTGTCGTGGAGTTCACCGAGCAGATGATCTCGTTCGGCCGCCGCCGCCTCGGCCCTGGCCCGTTCCTCGGCCGCCTCATGCATCCGGGCGTTGGCCAGCGCAATGGCCGCGTGCTTGGCGAACAACTCCAGCAGCTGAGCATCGTTGGGGCCGAAGGTGCGTTTTTCGTCCCGGCTGAACACGATGCACGCGCCGATGATGCGCCCGCGCCATTCCAGCGGTACGCCGATGACGCCGCGCAGCGTGGCCCGTTCCTGCTCCGCAACATGCCCGCCGTGGACATCTTCGTAGCGGGCGAACCACACCGGGGCGCGGCGCGCCACCACGGCACCGGTCATCCCTTCGGTAAGCGGGAAGACCCGGCCTGACTGGCAGGCCACGCCGATGTCGGCCTCTTTGCGATACGTGCCGGCCACTTCATCCACGCTGCAGATCGAGCCCGCGTCGCAGCCGAGCAATTCGGTGCTGCGCCGCAGGATCCGTTCCAGCAGCGGCCGCAGGGAGAACTCGCCGGCCAGGTCCTCCGCCACAGCGATCAGCCCGGCCGCCTGCGCGGTAGCGCCCAGCTGGCCCGGCGCGGTAGCGCCCAGCTGGCCCGGCGCGGTAGGGCTCTGCTGGCCCTGCGGCAGCCCCGGGGGGAGCGGGCGCACGGACACATGCCCTCCGATTCTGCAACAGCGTTGTCGCACTGAGGTTGGAGCACCGTGGCCACGTTGGCGGACAAGGGTCGTTTTGAGGATCACCCTGCGCGCGGGCCTGCGTCAAGGCAAGCGCGCAACCGCGCGAGTGCTACGTTGCAGCGCTATGCGAGGCAGAGTCGCGATAGTCACCGGCGGCGGCACGGGCATCGGCCGGGCGTCAGCTCTGGCCCTCGGCCGGGACGGATACTCGGTCGTGATCGCCGGCCGGCGGCTGGATCCGCTTGAGCAGACCGTGAGCGATGGCCGCGCCGACGGGTCCCGGCTGCTTGCTGTCGTCGCCGATGTGAGCGATCCAGGAGATGTCCAGAAACTGTTCGATCAGGCGGTGTACCACTTCGGGCGGGTGGATTTGTTGTTCAACAACGCCGGCCGGGCCGCCCCGCCGGTGCCACTGGAGGACGTGCCGTTCGCCGAGTGGCAGTCAGTAGTGGGCGCGAACCTGACCGGGGCGTTCCTGTGCACCCAGGCCGCCTTCAGGGTCATGAAGGAACAAGATCCCCGCGGGGGTCGGATCATCAACAACGGATCACTCTCGGCGTATTCGCCCCGGCCGCACTCGGCGCCCTACACCGCGACGAAGCACGCAGTCACGGGCCTGACCAGGGCAACGTCACTGGACGGCCGCGGATACGACATCGCCTGCGGCCAGATCGACATCGGTAACGCGGCCACGGACCTCTCTGGCTGGCTCTCGACCGAAGCCCGGCAACCAGATGGCAGCATCCGCCCGGAACCGATGATCGATGCCGAATTGGTCGCGAGCGCGGTCGTGCACATGGCGAATCTGCCGCTGGCGGCAAATATCCAGTTCATGACCTTGATGGCGACGAAGATGCCGTTCATCGGGCGCGGCTAGGGCGTGTCCCTAGATCCCGGCGCCGCTGCCCGGCCGACTGCTGGCCGGGAGGGTGCGCCCGTGCGCGATACTGCTGGGATGGCCGACCGTAATGTACTAGGTGGTGAGCTGGAGCCGTGTGGCAGTGATCCAGTCACCGGGTTCTACCGGGATGGCTGCTGCCGCACTGGGCCGGAGGACCTGGGCAGCCACACGATTTGCGCGGTGGTGACCGCTGAGTTTCTCGGGCATCAGCGCCAGATAGGGAACGATCTCAGCACCCCGGTGCCCCAGTTCCAGTTCCCCGGGCTCGTGCCAGGGGACCGCTGGTGCGTGACCGCGGCGAACTGGCTGCGGGCTCACCACGATGGCGCTGCCGCGCACGTGGTGCTCGCGTCAACCCATGAGCGGGCTCTCCAGATCGTGCCCCTCGCGGTACTGCAGGAGCACGCCGTCGACGTCCCCGCTAGTCCCGGCGCGCTCGAGGACTAGTGTCATTCGCCAGTCCCCCGGGTCAGCGCTGCTGGCGCAGGATCTCCCGTTCACGCTGCGTCAGGCCGCGATAGAGGACAGAAAGCCAGCCGCCGGCCAGGAGTGCCGCGATGCCCGCCAAACCAACGGCACATCGACCTCAGCGTGCGCTGGGATATTACGCCGTGCTTACGGGTGGCTCGCAGCGCCTTACATGCCGCTTACGGCGGCCCTGAGGCGGCGATCCAGCACGTAGCGTCATTTATGGAATCGCGTGTCGTCTACGGCAACGGCCAACCCGAGGAGGACCTATCGTGTTCTCGCGTTCGAAGGCGCGTCGGCCGGGAGTTCCGCACCGCGGAGCCACCCATATCCGGCCAGTTCAGGCCGATCTTTTCGCTATCCCGGCCCGGGCGGTGCGGCCCCTCGCCGTGGCCTTGGGCTGCGCGGCGGCGATCACCGTCGCGGGCTGCAAGCCCGGCGTCGTGAGCAGTGGTTCCCCGAGCGCCACGCCATCCGCTACGGCCGCCACCGCGACCGCTGGGACCGCGTCGTCCGCGGCTGGTGCGATAACGGCCCTGGCCAGCAACACCCCGGGGATCAACTCGCTGGTGGCGACGCTCCAGATCCATGCCACGGGCAGCCTGGCCGCAGACCTGTCCGGCACCCTGACCGAGCAGACGCAGCCCAGCCCGCTGGTGGAGGTCCGCACCACGGTCCCCAGCGGCCTGGAAGCGATCCTGGCCGGCGATATGGCGTACCTCAAGCTCGGCGCCCTGACCCAGACCGCCGGCAAGCCATGGGTCGAGGCACCGATCTCCGGGCTGGAGAGCAGCACGGGCGCCAATCTCGCCCCGATGATCCAGCAACTGCAGGCCAGCGACCCGCTGGCGCAGACCCAGATGTTCACGGCCGCCACGAACGTACGGGAGGATGGCACCTCAACGATCAGCGGCGTCCCGGCCACCCAGTACAGCGGTAGCTACCCTCTCGCGGCCGGCCTCGCCAGGCTGGCGCCGGACCAGCGCACCAGCCTGCAGTCCGACATGACGTCGAGCGGCATCACCACGACTCAGTTCACGGTCTGGGTGGACTCGAAGAACCAGGTGCGCAAGATCAGCCTGGTCGAGTACGGCAAGTCCACGCGGATCGATATCGTCCTGGTAATCGTCTCGCTCAACCAGCCGGTGCAAATCCAGATTCCGCCGGCCAGCGAGGTGGTCGGCGCGGCCGGCATTACCAGCACCCCGGCGCCCGCCATCACCAGGACGCCCGCTGTCAGTACCCCGACGCCGGTGACCACGAGCACTCCGGCGCCCGGCATCACCAGCACACCGACGCCGGTGCCGAGCAGTCCGCCCACATCCGTCCCGACCGGTCAGCCCCACCACTGGTGACCAGCACGGCCTGACGGACTGAACGACCCCTGGGCCCGCTGCCCCCTGGACCGGACTCCGCACCAGGGGACGGCGGGCCCTGCGGCGCATCCGCGACAGATCCTGCCCGGCCCAGAATTGGAGGCCGACAGACATGATCACGCATAATCTCGACTCGGCGCTGCGGGCGCTGGCCGACGGTAACCGCCGGACCATCCTGGCCCTGGTGCGGGACCAGCCCCGCGCGGTCGGGGAAATCGCCGACCGGGTATCCCTGTCGCAGCAGGCTGTCTCCCATCACCTGCGGGTGCTGCGGGGCGCGGGCCTGGTGACAGAGCAGCGCGCGGGCACCCGGCACCTCTTCAGGGTGAGAACCGACGGGCTGCGGGCCGTGCGGGAGTTCCTCGACGGATTCTGGCCCACTCAGCTTGCCGCGCTGAAGCAGGCGGCCGCGGCCGAAATCCCGCGCGGCCGCGCGTAGCGGCCGGGATGGCTGACCGGCGGGACGCCGACCCATGTTTGGCGGCCGACGATGAGGCCGTCGGTACTGTCGCGATCAATACAGTTTCGACTACAGTCCTTTGCAGGATGGCAGGTCATTGGCGACATAGCGCAATGGAGCGTGGTCGTGAAGCGGACGAAGAGAATTACCGGAATCATCTTTTCCGCAGTGCTGCTTGCGGTAGGTCTCACGTCGGCGGCACCGGCCTTGGCCACGGCTCAGACCTGCGGCGGTTCCGGCACACAGACAACGCTGAATGGCGCGCTACCGGACAAGGCGACGTACCTGATCCAGTGCCCGGCGGGCGCCTGGAACGGCACGCTGTTCCTCTACAGCCACGGATACGTAACCCCAGGATCCGCGAATCCGGCCGAGGATGTCGGCGACCCGGTCACCGGCGCCTGGCTGCTCGGCCACGGCTATGCGCTGGCGGGATCCTCCTACGCGACAACTGGCTGGGCAATCCAGCAGGCGCTGCCCGATCAGATCAGCACACTCGACCTCTTCGACCAGACCTTCGGGACGCCCGCGCAGACGATCGCGTGGGGTCACTCGCTCGGCGGCATCATTACCGCTGGCCTGATCCAGCAGTATCCGGATCGGTTCAGCGCGGCGCTGCCGATGTGCGGCGTGCTCTCCGGCGGGGTGGCCACCTGGAACACCGCCCTGGACGCCGAATTCGCATTCCGGCAACTGATCGATCCGTCGGTCAGCATGGTCGACATCACCGACCCGACCGCTAACCTCACCGCAGCCGAGACCGCCGCGGCCGGCGCGCAGCAGACTCCGCAGGGCCGGGCGCGGCTCGCCCTCACCGCGGCGCTCGGCGACACACCCGGCTGGTTCACTCCGCTGTCGCCGGAGCCGGCCAGCAACGACTTCGCAGGCCAGGAGGCTAACCAGTTCCTCTGGGAGAGCCAGGTGACCTTCCCGTTCATCTTCGCATTCCGTGCCGAGCTCGAGGCCCGGGCGGGCGGGAACCCGTCCTGGAACACTGGAGTGAACTACTTCAGCGACCTGGCCAAGTCGGCCGACTTCGGTGAAGTGGCGGCCCTGTACCAGGCGGCGGGCCTGAGCCTGAACGGTGACCTGGAAACGCTCGACCGCGCCGCCCGCGTCAGCGCCGACCCGTCGGCCGTGAGATACCTGGCGGACAACATCGCGTTCGACGGCAAGCTGTCCGTGCCGGTGCTCACTATGCACACCACGGGTGACGGCCTGGTGGTTCCGGAGAACGAGGAGGCCTACCGCAGCGCCGTGGACCGGGCCGGTGACGGGCGGCTGCTGCAGCAGATCTTCGTCCAGCGAGCCGGCCACTGCGCGTTCACCCCGGCGGAGACGATCACCGCCGCGCAGGTGCTGCTGAACCGCCTCCACACGGGGCACTGGGACCGCTCCGCGCTTTCCCCGGCCGACCTGAACAGCCAGGCGACCGGGCTCGGCGCGGCCTACAACATCTACTCCGCGAGCAGCGGGATCGTCCCGACGGCGCCGGCCTTCGTCAGCTATCGGCCCGCCCCCTATCTCCGCCCCTATGACCTAGGTCATTAGTGGTGCGCGAGGGAACCTGGGTGCGGGCACTGCCGGTCACCGGCTGACCCTGGTCGGCGCCCGCGGTGGCGCCGCCACGGCGGGCTAGCCTGGCGGGGTGGCTGGAATGACTCCTGCCGGGGTGGCCGGAATGACTTCTGCCGACGGTGCAGCGGCGGCCCGCCTGGTGATCACGGCGGCCGGCCGGTGGCAGGCCGCCCGTCCGGGAGGCCTGGTCGTGGCGGTCGACGGGCATGGCGGCGCGGGCAAGTCCACCATCGCGGCCGCGGTCGCTCAGGCGACCGGGGCGGCGCTCGTGCACACCGACGACTTCTTCCTGCAGCCACGCGTCCCGGCGCCCGGCCCGCCGCCCAGCGAGCAGCCACCCGTCCCCGCATCGCTGGCTGAGTACTACGACTGGCGCCGGATGCGGACGGAGGCGCTCGGACCGCTGAGAGCGGGCCGCCACGCGACGTTCCGCAGGTTTGACTGGGAGCGCGGCACGGGACCCAGCGGCACGGTCACGGTCCGGCCGGCCGCCCTCATCGTGCTTGAGGGCGTCTTTTCCGCCGCGCCTGAGCTTTCCGACCTGGTGAACCGGTTCGTGTTCGTCGATACGCCGGAGCCGGAGCGGCTGCGGCGGCTGCACGCGCGGCTGACGCCCGGGGAGTGGGACTCGGACTGGCTGATCGCCGAGCAAGCGTATTTTGGCGTGGTCCGTTCGCCGTCGTCGTTCGATCTCGTCGTGTCTGGCACAAGCGTCAGTGCCTAGCCTCACTTGATCCTTGACGGATCGGCGGCAACTGCTGGCTGAGTGGCCGGACGAAAACAATTCCTAGGGTTGCGCCGCGAACCAGGTCGTCGCCAGTCCATTGCCGTTATTCCAGATCTCGAATCCAGCGTCAACGTTGAGCATCCAGGACGACGGGCGGATCCAGTGCTTGCGTTCGGCCTGATTGATGAACGCGCCCAGGTGGAGATGGGTGAACCGCGAGACCGGCTGTACCAGCCGGAACTGGATGAGGCGCCATCTGATACCGGCGTGCTGCGTTATCCAGCTCTGCAGGTACCATCTGGCGCCGTCTTCCCACACGATGGGGGTGTGGGAACCGGCCGCGGGCTGCCCATGGGAGTTCATCCAGATCATGAGCTCCCCCCCGGTAGCCTGCCCGGTGGTAATCGGCGTCTTGTTGAACCAAATGTCGTAAGTCGCGTCCCAGACGCCGCCAGCGTGCAGCGAGGCATTCCAGGTGGTTTGCGGGTCATGCAGCGCGGAAACCCTGGCCGGCAGGCCGCTACCCGGGGTGCACAGCCCCCAGCTGCAACCCAGGAAAATATATGGGAAGGCCACCGGCCGGCTGGGCCGTGAGCTAGCCGATGACTGGGTGACTGTGAAATTCGGCCGGGCATCGGAGTTGATCATGCACTCCGGCCGGCCCCCGTAATTGTCGTTTCTGATTATGAAGCCCTCGCCAAGCCTGTTTGCGACCGTCATGTACTGGTACTGACCGCATAGCGCAGTGGCTGAAGAAGCGGACGCCTGCGGGCCGATGAGACAGCATATGGCGGCAATTGCGCACCCTGAACCCCCGGCAACGCCGGCTGCAATGTTTTTCCGCAACAGAAATCCCCCCGGATGCCAACGGAACTCCCCAGTGTAGCAATCGGCTATGAATCCGTTCACAGGTGGTGGAGCGGTCAGGAAGGGCCCAGACCCAGCGGAGTCACCCGGTTCGGGCCGCCGGGCAGACGGTCCAGCCCGGCCGCCGGGCGGTCGGCGTTTCCGGCACCGGCGTCACCCGCCGGTGTCGGGCAGATGAAGGGGCGGTAACATGAGCGCACAAATACACGGGAGCTCGGGCAGACCGGGCTGAGAGGGTGGCTGGCCACACGGCAGCGCGCCACCGACCGTTTGAACCTGACCGGGTAATGCCGGCGTAGGGAGGGCAGCCGTGACGGCAACCAGCACCGCGGTGATCGGCACGGGCAGGCGGGCGCGGCGGATATCCCTCGCGGCGCTCGCGCTCGCGACCAGCATGGCCCTCGCCGTGGCGGCATGCACCTCGGGCGGCACGTCCGGAGGCGCCAGCGATTCCGGCGGCGGCCAGCCGGTCTCGGGCGGCACCGCGTACTTCGCCGAGCAGCCCCTGGAGACTCCGACCTACATCTTCCCGCTCGTGTCCGGCGCGTTCTTCACGGTCGAAAACACGGCCGACCTGCAGACCCTGCTCTATCAGCCGCTCTACTGGTACGGAGACAAGGGGAACGCCTCCGTCGACTACCCGCTCTCGATCGGCGACGCGCCCGTCTACAGCGACGGCAATCGCGTGGTGACCATCACGCTCAAGCACTACGCCTGGTCCGACGGCGAGACCGTCACCGCTCGCGATGTCGGGTTCTGGATCAATCTTCTCAAGGCCAACAAGGCCAACTGGGCGAACTACGTTCCGGGCGGGTTCCCCGACAACGTGGTCTCGTGGAAGGCGCTCAGCCCGGCCACGGTGCAGCTGGATCTGAACGCCAGCTACAACCCGTTTTGGTTCACCTACAACGAGCTGTCGCAGATCACCCCGCTACCGATGGCCTGGGACCGGACCTCGCTTTCGGCGCCCGCCCCAGCACCGGCGGCGGCACACCTGCCGGATACCACCGCCGCGGGGGCGAAAGCCGTCTACAACTTCCTGAACGATCAGGCCAAGACGATCTCCGGCTACGCGTCCAGTCCCATCTGGTCGGTCGTGGACGGACCATGGAAGCTGACCGGCCTGACCAGCGACGGCACCGCTACCTTCGTGCCCAGCAAGGCCTATTCCGGCCCGCGGAAGCCGCGGCTGGCGACGTTCGTCGAGCTGCCGTTCACCAGTACCACCGCCGAGTTCTCCGTGCTGAAGGCCGGCTCGGCCCGCGGCGGGCCCGGCCGCTCCGGCCAGCAGATCTCGGTCGGCTACGTGCCCGACAACGACCTGCCCCAGCAGCCGGCCCTCCGGTCGCAGGGCTATCAGCTGGTCAAGGACTTCCCGTTCGGTTTTGACTACCTCGAGCCGAACTTCAACAACCCGAAGGTCGGGCCGATCCTCAGGCAGCTGTACTTCCGCCAGGCATTCCAGCACCTGGTCGACCAGACCGGGTGGATCCACGCCTACTACGACGGCCTCGGCGTGCCTACCTACAGCCCGGTGCCGGCCAGCCCGGCCAATCCCTACTCCGATGCCAACGCCTCGGTGAATCCGTACCCCTTCAGCGTCCCGGCCGCTAAGGCGCTGCTGGCCGCGCACGGCTGGAAGATCGTCCCGAACGGGGTCAGCACCTGCGGGAGGCAGGGGACCGCCGCGAACCAGTGCGGCACGGGCATCAAGTCCGGCCAGCCGCTCAATTTCACCCTCATGTACCCGAGCGGCCTGCCCTACACCGATGGCTCCATGATCGATCTGCAGTCGGTGGCCAAGCAGGCCGGGATCGAGATATCCCTGGATGAGGTGACATCGGCCACTGTCACCTCGACAATCTTGTCCTGCGCGTCGTCGTCGTCCGCCTGCGACTGGGAACTCGGCAATTACGGCGCCGCCTGGGTCTTCGAGCCCGACCATTACCCGAGCGGCGACGAGATCTTCCAGACCGGCGCGCTCGGCAACGTCAACAACTACTCGGACCCCGCGATCGACAAGCTGATCATCGCAACGACGACCGCCCCGGCGAGCGGCGCCATGGCGGCGCTCGACGCGTACGCCGATCAGGTGCGGCTCCAGCTGCCGGACTTCTGGCAGCCGAGCCCCGGCAGCCTGGACGCCGCGGCGGCCAACCTGCGGGGCTTCACACCGAACGCCTACGGCTTCATCAGCCCGCAGGAGTGGTACTTCACCAAGGGCTGACGCGGCAGCGGAAGGGCTGCCCGCGCGGCCGCCAGCGGACGGGGGCCTGAGACGGCGTGATCGGATACATCATCCGGCGGATCGCCCAGGCCGCAGGAGTCGTGCTGGGGGTCACCGCGGTGACTTTCGGCCTTGAGCACCTCATCCCGGGCAGCCTGGCCAAGGCGATTCTCGGCTCGCGGGCCAGCCGGGCCGAGATCGCCGCCTTCAACCGGGCCAACGGCCTCAATCGCCCGGTGATCGAGCAGTACCTCACCTTCCTGGGCCGCCTGGCCCGCGGCGACCTGGGCTATTCCTACCGGCTGAACCAGAGCGTCGACTCGCTCGTGATCCATCAGCTGCCGAACGATCTCGTTCTGGTGGGCTCGGCGCTGGTCCTGGCCCTGGCTATCGCCATCCCGGTGGGAATGACCCAGGCCACGGCGAGGAACCGGGCCGCCGACCATCTGGCCACGGCAGCGGCCTTCGCGCTGTACTCGATGCCGTCGTACTGGCTGGCCATCCTGCTGATCGCCGGGCTCTCCGTGGGCCTGCACGCCTTCCCTCCGGAGGCACCGCAGGCAGGCACGCTCGGTGGGCTGCTGGCTGACCCCAGGGCCCTGGTCCTGCCCGTGCTCACCCTCACCCTGATCAACGTCGCGCTGTTCAGCCGGTACATGCGTTCCGCCGCCATCGGCACCCTGGCCGAAGACTACGTGCGCGTGGCCAGGGCCAAAGGACTGCCGAGGCGGCTCGTGCTGAGCCGTCATGTGCTCCGCAACTCACTCATCTCGGTCACGACGCTCGTCGGCCTGTCGATCCCGGCCGTGCTCACCGCCGGCCTTATCGTCGAGTACGTCTTCAACGTCCCCGGAGTCGGGCTCACGTACTACACGGCGGCGGTGAACGCCGACTACCCGGTCGAGCTCGGCATCACCGTGCTCGTCGGGGTCGTCACCGCCGGTGGGAGCCTGCTCGCCGACATCGCGTACGCGGTGCTCGACCCGAGAGTCCGCTATGACTGACCGGCCACGGGCAGGTCGGGCGCGGGCGGGTCGAGGGCGGCCGGGCCGGCCTGCCCGCGGCTCGGTGCTCCGGGCCTTCGCCAGCCACCGTCTCGGCGTGGCCGGACTGGCGGTGATCGTGGCCCTGGCGCTCTTCTGCTTCCTCGGGCCCGCGATGTACCACACCGATCAGATTCACACGAACATCCAGCTCACGAACCTCCCGCCCGGCCCGGGCCGCCCGCTCGGCACGGATGACAACGGCTACGACGTCCTCGGCCGGCTGATGATCGGCGGCCGGGGCTCGCTGGAGATCGGCCTGGCCGTGGCCGTGCTGGCCACGGCCATCGGCGTCGTCTGGGGAGCGGTCGCTGGCTTGGCCGGCCGCCTGGCCGACGCGGTGATGATGCGGGTAGTGGACATCGTGCTGGCCATTCCGGCCATCTTCCTGCTCATCTACCTGTCGACGGTGCTGCGGCCGACGATCCTGCTGCTGACCCTGGTGATCTCGCTGCTGTCCTGGCTGGGGCCCGCCCGGCTGGTGCGCGGTGAGACCCTCTCGCTGCGCACCCGTGAGTTCATCGAGGCCGCCCGGGTGATGGGCAGCCGCCGGGCGCGCATTGTCGCCCGGCACCTGATTCCTAACACGTTCGGGACCATCGTCGTGAGCGCTACCTTCCAGGTGGCCGACGCGATCATCCTGCTCGCCACCCTGAGCTTCCTCGGTTTCGGGCTGCCGCCGCCGGCCGCGACCTGGGGCGGCATGCTGTCCCAGGGCACCACGTACCTGCTGGACGGGTACTGGTGGGAGGTCTATCCGGCCGGCCTCATCATCATGGCAACCGTCGTCGCGTTCAACTTCGTCGGTGACGCGCTGCGCGATTCACTCGACACTCGGCTCCGCCCGCCCTGACGGGCGGCGGCCATCCGATGGTCCCAGGTCGGGACCATCGTCCCTACTGTGCGGGCACCCCCTCCGCGTAGCGTCCATGCCATGTCACGCCCGCCGCTGCCCGAGTCGCTCGCGAACCAGCGTTTCGCGCTGCCGATGACCGGGCCGCACGTGCGGCGAATGTTCGACGAACGCTGTCGGGCCCACTGACGACCGGGGCCCCGTCAGGCCCGTAGCACACGGCCCAGGTGGCCGCCCTGCCGCAAGCCTCACCGGCCAGTGCCGCACCTACGCGGCCGGGCCAGCCACCCATCCTGGCAAGGAGTTCATCATGTCCGACCATGTCCCCGAACCCGATACTGCCGGCTGGTCATTCGAGACCAAGCAGGTGCACGCGGGAGCCGTGCCCGATCCGACCACCGGGGCGCGCGCCGTGCCCATCTACCAGACCACGTCGTATGTCTTCCGTGACACCGAGCACGCCGCGAACCTGTTCAGCCTGGCCGAGCCGGGCAACATCTACACCCGCATCATGAACCCGACCAGCGACGTCGTCGAGAAGCGGGTGGCCGCGCTCGAAGGCGGGGTGGCGGCGGTGGCTCTCGCGTCCGGCCAGGCCGCGGAGACGCTGACCGTGCTCACCCTGGCCGGCGCCGGGGACCACCTGGTATCGAGCGCGTCGCTGTACGGCGGGACCTACAACTTGTTCCACTACACCCTGCCCAAGATCGGCATTGAGGTCACGTTCGTCAAGGATCCAGACAATCTCGACGAGTGGCGGGCGGCCACCCGGCCGAACACCAAGCTGCTGTTCGCCGAGACCATCGGCAACCCGCGCAGCAACGTGCTGGACATCGAGGGGGTCGCGGGGGTCGCCCATGAGATCGGGGTGCCCCTCGTGGTGGACAACACGGTGCCCACGCCCTACGTGTCCCGGCCGCTGGAGTACGGCGCGGACATCATCGTGCACTCGGCGACGAAGTTCCTCGGCGGCCACGGCACGATCGTCGCCGGCATCGTGGTAGACGGCGGCTCGTTCGACTTCGGCGCGCACGCGGACCGCTTCCCGGGCTTCGTCGAGCCGGACCCGAGCTACAACGGGCTGCAGTACTGGCCGGCCCTCGGCCCCGGCGCCTTCGCCGCGAAGCTGCGAGTGCAGGGGCTGCGCGACACCGGCCCGGCGATAGCACCGTTCACCAGCTTCCTGCTCTTGCAGGGCCTGGAGACATTGTCGCTGCGTATCGAGCGGCACAACGCGAACGCGCAGGCGCTGGCGGAGTGGCTGGAGGCGCGGGACGAGGTCGAAGCCGTCTATTACGCGGGCCTGCCGTCCAGCCCGTGGTACGCGGCCAAGCAGAAGTACCTGCCGCGCGGCGCGGGCGCGGTGCTCGCTTTCGACCTGCGCGGCGGTGTGGCGGCGGGCCGGAAGTTCGTCGACTCGGTGCAGTTGTTCAGTCATCTGGTCAACATCGGGGACGTGCGGAGCCTGATCGTGCACCCGGCCAGCACGACGCACGCCCAGCTCTCGCCCGAGGAGCAGCTCAGCACCGGCGTCACGCCCGGCCTGGTGCGCCTCTCGGTCGGCATCGAGGGGATCGAGGACCTGAAGGCCGACCTGGAGGCCGGGTTCCGCGCGGTCAAGTCCGTGAGCTGAGGATGAGCGGGCATTCCGGTCCCCCTCCCGCCACCGGGGCGTGGCGGGAGGGGGACCCGCCGGGCCGGCGGCAATGGGCGACGGTACCTGGCCCGTTCCGGCTGGAGGCCGGCGGCAGCCTGCCTGAGGTGCGGCTGGCCTACGAGACATGGGGCACGCTGGCCACCGGCCGGTCCAACGCGGTGCTGGTGCTGCACGCGCTGACCGGCGACAGCCATGTCACCGGGCCCGCCGAGCCCGGTCACCCGTCCCCCGGATGGTGGCGTGAGCTGATCGGACCCGGGCGCCCACTCGACCCGGCCACCTGGTACGTGGTGGCCCCGAACGTGCTCGGCGGCTGCCAGGGCAGCACCGGGCCCGCGTCCCCCGCCCCGGACGGGCGGCCATGGGGCAGCCGGTTCCCCTTCCTGACCATCCGCGACCAGGTGGACGCGGAGGTGGCCGTGGCCGATGCCCTCGGCATCACGAGCTGGGCCGCGGTCGTCGGCGGCTCCATGGGAGGCATGCGCGCACTGGAATGGGCGGTCAGCTACCCGGACCGGGTCAGCGCACTGCTCCTGCTCGCCTGCGCGGCCGCCTCGTCAGCCGAGCAGATCGCCTGGGCCGCGCCGCAACTGCACGCCATCCGGGCCGACCCCGGATGGCGAAGCGGCGACTACTATGGCGCCCGGCCCGGCGACGGCCCGCACCGCGGCCTCGGCGTCGCCCGGCGGATCGCGCACGTCACCTACCGCAGCGAGGCGGAGCTAGCCGCCCGCTTCGGCCGTCGTCACCAGGACGGCGAGCAGCCCTGGGCGGGGGGGCGGTATGCCGTCGAGTCCTATCTTGACCACCACGCCGACAAGCTCGCCTGGCGTTTCGACGCCGGCAGCTACATCACCCTGGCCGAGGCGATGAACAGCCACGACATCGGCCGCGGCCGCGGCGGGAGCGCGGCCGCGCTGCGCCGGATACGGGCGCGCACCCTGGTCGCGGGCATTGACAGCGACCGCCTCTACCCGCTTGCCCAGCAAGAGCACCTCGCGGGCCGCATCCCGGGGGCGGGGAGCGTGCGCGTGATCACCTCGCCGAATGGGCACGACGCTTTTCTCATCGAGGCGGAACAGGTCGGAGCCTGCCTCGGTGAGCTCCTCGCCGCCCCAGGCCCGCGTAGGGTGTCAGCGTTGACCACAGTGCTGGTTACCACAGGGCTGGTTACCACAGGGCTGGTTGACCGGAACGCTGGAGGAGAGCAGATGGACGAGGCACGGGCACGATCCCGGCTGCGGGCCGAGCGGGCCGAGGTGCAGGGCCTGCTCAGCGAGACGGAGGCGGCAGGACAGCAGGACCGGGCCGCAGAAGATGAGACGGGGGACATTTCCGATCCCGCGCAGCCGCTGACGGCTCAGGGCATGGACGACGCCGTCGCCGAGAGCTTGCGCGATCGCCTGGCCGCCTTGGGCCGCGCCGAGCAGCGGCTGGACAACGGGACGTTCGGGCGGTCCATCCGCAGCGGGCTGCCGATCCCCGACGAACGGCTGGAGGCCGACCCGGCGGCGGAACTCACCGTCGAGGAGGCCCGGGCCGAGGAATCCCGAGCCCGGCCATGACCCTGCCGCCGCCCATGAGTCTCAGCCCGCCCATGAGCCTCCCGGCGGTCGGCGCCCGGGCGGGCCGCGGTCAGTCCGGCTGACCCGTAGCCTCGGCTCCCTGGGCCCCGGTACCGTAGCCAGCACTGTCCAGCATCCGGCGCAGGTCGACAACGGTCTGGGCGTCGATGTCTTTATCCGCGGGACGGTCCAGGTACTCAGTCTTAGATCCGACGGTGACGGCCACCAAGCCGTCGTGGTGGTCTTCGACCGAGCCGACCGCCTCCAGCAACGAGATCACAGAGTGCCACTCGATGTTGTGGCTCACCGGGTGCTGGAAGATCTGGCGCAGCGTGTTGCGGTGATGGTTGCTGAGGTGCACTGGTTCTGACATCGATGACATCCATGCTCCTCTCCGCCTCCCACCCTAGCCCGGTGCCGGTCAACCGCCGCGTCCGGCCGTCCGATCGTCAGCGGTTACTTCCCGGCGGGCGTCAGCCCGCCCGCGACCTTCTCCGCGATCAGCTCGAAGGAATGGACCCGGTCCTCGATGTCGTAGACCATCGCGGTGAGCATCAGCTCATCGGCGCCGGTGCGGTCAAGCAGCCCGGCCAGCTGCTGGCGGACGGTTTCCGGGGAGCCGATCGCCTGACCGGCAAAGCGATCCTGGGCGAACTGCCGCTCGAAGTCCGAGTACGGATACGCGGCTGCCTCCTCGGGGCTGGCCAGCGGCTGCGGCGCCCCGGCCCGCAGCCGCAGGAAAGACAGGGCCGCCGGGCCGGACAGCCAGTTGGCCCGTTCGTCGGTGTCCGCGCAGATCGCGCTCACTGCCACCATCGCCTGCGGCCGGTCCAGCCATCGCGATGGCCGGAAATTCTGCCGGTACAGCGCCAGCGCGGGCACGGTGTTGGCCGAGCTGAAATGGTGCGCGAAGGAGAACGGCAAGCCGAGCAGCCCGGCCAGCTGTGCGCTGAACCCGCTGGAGCCAAGCAGCCAGATGGCCGGCATGTCACCCCGGCCGGGCGTCGCGGCGATCCGCGCCCGGGGGTCCTCACCGGTGAACAGCCCGATCAGGTCGTCGAGCTCCTGCGGGAAGGCCTCCGCGGACAGGCCTTCCATGGTCCGGCGCAGCGCCAGCGCGGTGAGCTGGTCGGTACCCGGCGCCCGGCCGATACCCAGGTCGATCCGGCCCGGATGCAGTGCCTCCAGGGTGCCGAACTGCTCGGCCACCACCAGCGGGGCGTGGTTGGGCAGCATCACCCCACCGGAACCCACCCGGATCGTGGAGGTGGCCGCGGCCAGGTGCGCGATCAGGACAGCCGGCGCCGAACTGGCGATGGCCGGCATGTTGTGGTGCTCGGCCACCCAGAACCGCCGGTACCCCAGCTCCTCGGTGCGCCGGGCCAGCTCGGTGGTCTGGCGCAGTGCCTGCCCCGATGTCGTGCCGGCCGCGACAGGTGAAAGGTCCAGAACGGACAGCGGCACATTGATCACGCATACCAACAACCAGCCCCGCCCCCCCTTTCTTCCGCCCCGCTCCCCGTGGCGTCGATGTGACGTCAGGCGGGTAAGAGTGCGCCCGATGTCACATCGACGGGGTCGCGGGTGGCGGGCCGGGCGGCCGCAGCGTGACAACCGGCTCCCGCACCCGGTCGAAGCCGACTTCCCGGCGTGGCCCGGTAAGCGCGAACCGGAGCGTGGCCCGGATGTCGGCGCTCGACGCGCCGATCCGCAGCTCGACCTCGCCGGGGTCGACCTGCCTGCGGCCCGACCGGCCGGTGTAGCAGGTCAGGTCGGCGTGCAGGTCGATGACGGCCGTCCGGCTCTGCCCCGGAGCCAGTTCCACCCGGGCGGCGGCGATCAGCTGCTGCAGCGGCCGGGCCACCTCGGCGACCGGGTCATGCAGGTACACCTGGATGACTTCGGTGGTGGCCATCGCGGTTTCGTTGCGTAGCGTCACCGACAGCTGGCCGGTACCATCGGTCGGCCACTGCTCCGGCGAGCGCCGCGTGACGCCGAGCCAGGTGGCCGGAGCGTAGGAAAGCCCGTGGCCGAAAGGAAAGACCGGCGTCGGGTCAATGCTGCTGACCGTGCTGCGCCGGCCCAGGGCCGGGGCGAGGTAGGTGGCCGGCTGGCTGGCCCCCTCGGCGGGGAAGCTGACCGGCAGCCGTCCGGAGGGGTTGACCCGGCCGCTCAGGACGTCCGCGAGGGCGGCGGCACCTTCCTCACCAGGGAAGAACCCGCACACCACGGCGGCCAGCCGGTCAATCTGCCGGGAGAGCTCGTACGGCCTGCCCACCAGCAGCACGAGAACCACCGGCGTGCCCGTGGCCGTCAGGGCCTCGAGCAATTCCTCCTGCCTGCCGGGCAGCCGCAGGTCGGCCGCGTCGCAGCCCTCCCCAGAGGTGCCCGCGCCGAACAGCCCGGCCCGGTCGCCGAGCACCGCCACGCAGATCTCGGCATCGCGCGCCGCGCGCACCGCGGCGGCGATGCCGGCGTCATCGCCGCCCAGCACCGGGCAGCCCTGGGCGTAGCCGACCGTGTACCCGGCCTGGTCGCCGCGCAGGGCATCCAGCAAGGTCGGCACGTCGATGCCGATCGGGACGTCCGGGTGACCCGCGCCGACGTGCACGGGGAACGAATAGCAGCCGAGCATCGCCGTGGCCTCGTCAGCCCGCGGCCCGACCACCGCGACGCGCCGCCCCGCGGCCAGCGGCAGGATCCCGTTGTTGCGCAGCAGCACAATCGAGCGCTCCGCCAGGTCCCGGGCCAGCCGGCGCGACTGCCCGTTGTCAAGGCGCTCACCGCGGGAGACCTCCGGCTCGGCGGACCAGCCGGCGTCCAGCAGGCCGAGCTCGCATTTTTGGGCCAGGACCCGCCCGACGGCCCGGTCGACGAGCGCACCGTCCACCGTCCCGGACTCGATGGCGTCCAGCAAGGGCTCGCCGTAGCAGTCGACGGTCGGCAGTTCCACATCGATCCCGGCGCGCAGCGCCAGGCCCGCGGCCTCACCCCGGCCGCCGGCCGCACCGTGCAGGGTGTGCAGGAACGAGACCGCGAAGTAATCGGAGACGACTGTCCCGGTGAAGCCGCAGGTGTCCCGGAGGAACCCGGTCAGCAGGGCGGCGTCCGCCGCCACCGGAACGCCGTCGAGGTCGGTGTAGGAGTTCATCACCGACCGGGCGCCAGCGCGGATGGCCATCTCGAAGGGCGGCAGCAGCACGTCGGCGAGCTCGCGCGGGCCGATCGAGACGGGCGCCATGTTCCGTCCCGCCTGCGACGCGGAGTAGCCGACGAAATGCTTCAGCGTGCAGACGACCCCCGCTGACTCAAGCCCCCGCACATAGGCGCTGCCGATGGTGGCGACCAGATACGGGTCTTCGCCGATGGTCTCCTCGACCCGGCCCCAGCGCAGATCGCGGACCACATCCAGGACCGGCGCCAGGCCCTGGTGCACGCCGAGGCGGCGCATGGCGGTGCCGATCTGGGCCGCCATCCGCTGGACCAGCCCGGGATCGAAGCTCGCTCCCCAGCACAGTGGCGACGGGTAGGCCGTGGCCTGCCAGGCCTCCAGCCCGGTCAGGCACTCCTCGTGCACCATGGCCGGGATGCCGAGGCGTCCGGCGGCCATGATCTGGCGCTGGCTGCGCGCCACCGCCTGGGCGCCTTCGGCCGGATCGACGGGCGCGGTACCGAACGGGCGGGTGAGCTGCCCGACGCCGTCACCGATCAGCTTGTCCCAGTCGGCCGGGGCGGTGGCCACGTCATGCTGGTGCGGCACGACGTCGCCGCCGGCGGCATCGATGCCGACCCAGACGCCGCAGAGCTGGGCGACCTTCTCCCGGATGGTCATACGGGAGATCAGGTCATGGACCCGCTCGGCCGGGGCCGCGGCCGGATCGCGCCACATCTCGGTGGGACCGCCGCTCTCGGCAGAACCGCTGCTCTCGATAATCACCTGTGGTCCGTCCGTCATCGAGGAATGGGCTCACTGGGCGCGCGCCGGGGATCGCGCCCGGGGCGCCCTCGGGTCGCCCGGGGCTGAAAGGTTCATGGCCGGCCCGCCAGCATCCCGGGCTTGGTGGTGCGGTGGTTACCCAGGCTTGGTTCCACCAGGGCGAGGATAGCCGTATAAAACGTTATCGACAACGATTGACATACCCGGGTGGCACGCGACACTCTGCGGCGCGGGAGGCCGTGCTCAGGAGAGCAGGAGGGCCCGTGCTCAAGAGAAGCAAGGAGGCCATGCTCAGGAGAAGCAGGAGGACCGTCCTCGGGAGAAGTCCTCAGGA
>OCZU010000203.1_pt1 | contig 43215 bp, 28 predicted proteins | sample 1539001 | NCBI WGS metagenome assembly OCZU01 (sample SAMEA3539306, study PRJEB22396) | soil metagenome | biome: tundra; feature: field; material: soil | place: USA | collected 2010-05 | depth 0.15 m | reverse complement strand
CTACTACTCCGGAGCGGGTGACAGCGCGCGTGCCATCGCCGACTACAATCACACGCTCGAACTTTCTCCCAACCGTCCCGATGTCTATGACAGTCTTGCGGTCGCCTACTACAAGCGCGGCAATCGCGCGGAAGCCATCGCCCAGTGGAAGCAGGCGTTTGCCGTACTGTTGAAGCAGTTAAACAGCCCGCATGTTCCGCAGAGTTTCTGGGCGGACTTCGGACGAACCTGCGGCCAGTTACGTGCCCGGCATCTGTACTCCGAGCTCAAGCCTGATTCTGACGAAATTGTTCGTACCTATTTGCGCCACAACGGTAATTGGCTTTCGAACGCTGTGCTTCAGCCCGCTTACGCGGCCATCGGCGATCCCGCGTCCGCTACGGCATGGCTTCTGGATGTTACCTCCGCGGCTCAAGATCCCACACAGATTTTGGCCGATATCGTCGAGGCTCACTGGATTCCAGTTGCCCAGCTCGCGGCGATCTATCAGCGCATTCTCCAGTCCAAACAGGATGCACTCGGTCCGCTCACCGGCATCGAGCGTGACAACGCCCTGCAGTATCTCGGCTCCTGGCAAGTGCGCTGGATCAGCTACCTCATCCGCACCAAGCAGTATGCGCAGGCGGCTGAGGCCATCACTGCCTTGTCCAGAGAGACCCGTGAAGCGCAGGCTACGGCTCTGGTTCCGCTTGACCTTCAAGTGGCTGCACAGCTCGGAACCCTGGACTCCAGAATCGCGGGATATCGCGCCGAGCCGCAAGACGTTCCCGACTCAACGCTGCTCCGGAGCGCAGCCCGGCGGCTGTTCGAGACCGGGGACAAGCAAGCGGCGCGCAAGATTCTTGAATTCGTATTTGCTCGCGAGATCGACGAGCACCAACTCAACGCCGTCAACTTCCTGGGTCTGGCTGAGATTCGTCTCGCTTCGGGAGATATTCCTGGCGGCCTCGATCTTCTTCGCCGTCTGATTGTAACGGTGGGCAATCCGTTCGAAAATCTCGATCCAGCCGCGGCGCTGTTGGAGAAAACCGGCCACAACTCGGAAGCCGTCGAGTTTCTGGAACAACTCGTTAAGTCGGCGCCATGGGACGCTTCTTACCGCTTGCGTCTCGCTAAAGCCCGAGTCGAGGCAGGGAAAGATGCTGCGACGTCCCAGGCAAGGCTCGCCTCGATCGCCACAGGGTCGGACGTTCCTTACAGCCTCCGTATCAAGGCAGCTTCTGCGCTCGCGGGCGGCCCGCACCCAGACCTCGGAAGTGGCGAACTGAACCTCGTCGCCGGAAGCGCGACCGACATCTCTCCAACCACTGCCGATAAGTTCTACTTCTACGAAGCCCGCATCAAAGCCGCGCAGAACGCCGCCGATTCACAAACGAAGCTTCAAATGCTGAGCCACTGCGTCATCGATTTTCCCCAAAGAGACGAGGCTCGCGTTCCGCTGTTCCAGGTTGCAACTAGCCTGGGCTCCGATGAATTTGCGCTCGGAGTTCTCGATCCCTTGCTGCGTGCGCATTTCTTGGGAACCACTAGCGCCGCTTCCCCGGCTGCCGAACTCGAAGAGGAGCAAATCGTCATCTCCGACAATGACGAAGAAAGCGAAAGTGAGGCAACGAACATCCCGGGTACGCTGTTGCCTAAGCTCTCCCGCACCCAACAAGCGCAGTTGGCGCAGTTGGTCGGCGAAACGATGGAGCGTGTCGATCGACTCGCCGATGCCGTCTCCTATTTCGAATTAGCACATCGTCTCGCGGACTCGCCCGCCGCGCGCAGGGAAAGCAGCCGAAAAATTGTGAATCCCAAGGCCACGTTGCGGAGGCAGCATCAGAACGCTGCCCGCCAGCCTCTGCTGCATGAGGCCTTGGAACAGGATCGTGTCGTGCGACCGCGTCTGCTGGCCCGCACGGCGCCCGGCCCGAAGGCCATAACTACGAAAGGAAACGCGAAACCATGAAACGAATCTCCATCTTCCTCGGGATCGCTATGGTGTGCGCCAGCATCGGCTGGGCTGCTCATTCGGCCGCCAACCCGACCGAGGCGCGGCTTTCGAATTATGTTCCGGCTGGACCGCTGCTTTACTTAGAGGCCAAAGACTTTTCCTCATTACTCGGAGAATGGAATTCCTCTGGGCAGAAGAAGCAATGGGTCAAGAGCAGCAATTACGAAGTCTTCTCGCGCTCGCGCCTTTTTCTGCGACTGAATGACGCCGGCAGACAATTCGCCGCCGCGGCTGGACTTCCACCGGATATGAACTTCCTCGCCGAGGTTGCCGGAACCCGCAGCGTGCTGGCGCTGTATGACATAGGCAACCTGCAATTCCTTTACATCGCTTACCTGCCATCGGCCAAGTCTATGCAGACGACGCTCTGGCAAGCTCGAGCCAAGTTCGAGCCACGCAGCGCCGGCGGCGTTGACTTTTATCTGCGCCGCGATCCCGAGTCGCAAAAGGAAGTCGCATTCGCAGTTTCTGGCGACTACTTACTGCTGGCCACACGTGAAGATTTGCTGGCAGGCGCGCTGCAACTGATTTCCGGCAACAGCCAGAGTCGTACGGTGGAAGCCGAACAATGGTGGTCGCAATCAGTCGCTTCTTCCGGTTCACCGGGTGATTTGCGTATGGTGCTCAACCTCGAGAAGATTGTTCCCAGCCCGTATTTCCGAACTTACTGGGTGCAACAAAACATCACGGACCTCACCCAATACTCCGCGGCTGTTTCCGACTTGTTCCGCTCCAACAAGCTTTATCGCGAAGAGCGCGTCTTGATAAGAAAGTCTCCGCCCGTCGCGGCATTGACGCCGGACGGACTTGAAGCCGCTGCCGACCTGACTCGCCTGGTTCCCGATAGCGCGGGAATTTACGAAGCGAAGGCGCATCCTTCGGCCGATTCCTGCTTCGATCTGCTCGTAACCAAACTACTCGCGCCGCGCTCGGGCCCGGTGCCGTCCTCACAAATTGCCCCGCAGGTGCAACTCACGTCAGGAGAAACGGGCGCAGGCTCCGACCTGGAAACTCGAATCGATCAACCACCTGCGCAGCGTTTCGTTACAGCGGAAGATACAACCGCATTGAAGGAACTCCTCGATCAAACTAAGCTTCTAGCCTCCCTTCAAGTACAATCCACCGAGCGCGACAAGGCGGGGGTCTTCGTGAAGATTCATTCTGCTATTGCGCTGGTGGCGGCTTCCGATTGGAACGAAGGAAACGTTCAATCCGCTCTCGCGGATTTTGCCGGCCCCGGCCTTACTGCGAGCCGGCTGGGTGTCGGTTGGCAGCAGAAATCCGGCTATCAGGAGTTCGATGGCCTCTGGCCGCTTGCGGTCTCAGTCCATGGCAAGTCTCTCCTGGTCTCCGATGATCCGACCTTGATGGCGGCTATGCTTTCCAACTTCAACCGAAAATCGGAGGTGAAGTCCGCGGTTTTCGTTGCCGGATTCAATCATTCCCGTGAGCGCGCCAATTTTGCGCGCTTCTGTTGGTCGGAATCATGCTCATGCCGTTGCTTTCCAGCGGCGCTTGGGGTCCGGGGCATGAGCGCGCGAATCCGCCTAGAACCACGCTCTTTGCCCAATCAGCCGGACAGATATTGAATCGCGATTTCCCTGATGGCAATATTTCATTCTTCGTGATGGACCCAGCGACTGGCAGAGTGCTGGCCTCCCGCTGGGATGACCCCGAGGCGCCCCTTCCTCTTGGTTCACTTGTGAAGCCATTCACCGCGCTGGCGTATGGCGAACAACATTCATTCCGCTACCCGGCCCATATTTGCCGTGGAACCGCCACCGGCTGCTGGCTACCGCGCGGCCACGGTAATGTCGATCTTTCTTCAGCGATCGCGTACTCCTGCAACTCGTACTTCCGCGCGCTCACGGCAAGCATGACCGCCGCGGACGTTGCGCCCACGGCGAGGCGCTTCGGCCTTGAACCTCCAACTCCACAGACGGCGGGATCTGCTCTCGCCGGTCTCGGCAATCGCTGGCTAATTTCGCCGCTGAGCATGGCTCGTGCGTATCTTGAATTGGTGCGCCGCCGCGATCAGCCTGGCGTGCGCGAGATTCTCGCCGGAATGGCGCAGTCCGCTGAGGAGGGAACCGGGGCTCAAGTGGATCGCGCTCTTCCATTCCCTGGCGCTCTGGTGAAAACTGGTACGGCGTCGTGCACTCATGCCAAGCGCGCTTCCGGTGACGGTTTCACTGTGGTCATGGCCCCTTCTGACGATCCACAGATTCTGCTGCTGGTCCGCGTGCATGGTGTTCCAGGAGCTCAGGCCGCCAAAATTGCTGGACAGATGTTGCGCCACATCGAGCAGTGACGGGCCGCGCACAGATGAAAAACACAACCACATTCCTTGCGCTGATTCTGGTCAGCTCCGCAGCCGTAGCGCAGGACTTGCGCATCGGTGTATTCGGCCTGTTTCATCCGCGAGAGTTTACGTTAAGCGCTCCTGCCGGTTCGGCTCTGGTGGTACATGCCGGAGAAGAATCCTTGGTGCTCGAAGGAAGCTCAGGCGTGAACCTCGCTCACATTCGCCTTCACGGAGACCATGTTGTGCTGGAGGTTGGAACTCGCGTCCTCAGCGCCTCCGAGTGCACCGTTAACAGCCGCAAGAACGGTCCGGTTGACTTCAATCTTTCCGTACCCGGCAAGATCACGCGCCACTATCGTGGCACACTTGAAGTGGAAACAGGTCTCCAGACTCTTACAGCCGTCGTAACCATGGACCTGGAGACCGCCGTTGGCTCCGTTGTGGCTGCCGAAAGCACAATGGGCACGCCTTCCGAGGCGCTCAAAGCTTTGGCTGTTGCAGCTCGTTCCTATTTCATTGCAGGCAAGGGGAGGCACCGGGATTTCGATTTCTGCGATACCACCCACTGTCAGTTTCTAAGAGAAGCGCCTGAGGGAAACACGGCCGCCGCAAAAGCTGTCTCCAGCACTCAAGGCTTGGTGATTGCTTACCAATCTAAACCTCTCGCCGCCATGTACACACGCAGTTGCAGCGGGCGCACGCTCACTCCTGCCGAACTGGGGCTGCCGGCTGCCAGCTACCCGTACTATCCGGTCGATTGCAAGTATTGCCGGGAGCATCCATCGCGCTGGCAGAGCCGACTTTCGGCGGAGGATGCTGCAACCTTGAAGAGCTCGAACGAGTCTGCCCGGCTGGAGGTCGACCGCCGCTTAGGCTGGAGCGCGGTTCCGAGCAATCACTTTGTTATGCGAAAAGAAGGTGAGCAGATCGTTCTGCGAGGAATTGGCCAGGGACATGGTATAGGGCTTTGCCAGGCTGGGGCTCAGGCAATGGCCATAGCGGGCGCGGACTTCCGCGAAATCCTTGCTCACTACTACCCGAACACGGTGATCGTGACCCTCCGGGGGCCCTGCTCCTCTGCGTTGATTTCTTGCTGTTCGGCCCGCCGGGCTGCTGCTTGCGCGGGTCTTCTCCTCCAGCGGCTAGAATTAAGTCACGCGATCGAATAAATCTACGGAGATCTCTTAGTCAGCAAAGATTCCAACTCGGGTGTTTTCCTTTCACCCTGCTTTCATCACTTCCGTTGCCGATAACGACGTGTATGCTGGTGGGCGGACCGAAGTGTCGCTCTTGGATCACCGTGCGCGATACAAAGAGAAAGGGTTGAGCCGGAGTTATGCTGATCCATCCCGATCGTCTGTTCCCTGCCGAGCCCGGCGCACGGAGGATAGCCAGGAGACTCTATGAGCAGGTGCGAAGCTTGCCGATTGTTAGTCCCCACGGGCATACCCAGGCGGCATGGTTCGCAAGCAATGAGCCCTTCCCCGATCCGGCAAAACTTTTGGTGCAGCCCGATCACTACATTTTTCGAATGCTTTACAGCCAGGGAGTCTCCCTTGAGGATTTAGAGATTGGGCAGCCCGGACTCAAGAATGCGCGAAACGTCTGGCGCATCTTTGCCAGTCATTATTATCTGTTCCGCGGAACGCCGACGCGCATGTGGTTGGACTTTGCTTTCCAGGAACTTTTCGGACTTGAGCAAAGACTGTCGGAAAAAACAGCCGATGTTTACTTTGACACGATTTCAGAAAAATTGCGGAAGCCGGAGTTCCTGCCGCGCGCCCTGTACGAGCGTTTCAATTTGGAAGTGCTGTCGACTACGGATTCTCCCCTTGATTCGCTGGCGGAGCACAAGGCCATCCGCGAATCGAACTGGAAGGCGAGGATCCTGCCGACCTTCCGGCCAGACCCAGTTGTCGATCCTGAATTTGAGGGATTTGCCGAAAACATTGCGAAGCTTTGCGACGAGACCGGAGAAAACACTTCGACATGGGCGGGCTACCTGAACGCGCTCCGAGGGACGCGCGTCCGCTTTCGAGAACTTGGGTGTACGGCAACCGATCACGGGCATCCCACTGCGCGAACCGCGAATCTTCCCACAGCAGAGGCTGCGGAACTATTTCGCCGCGTGATCGCTGGCAACGCCGATGCTCAGCAACAGGAACTTTTCCGCGCCCAGATGCTGACAGAAATGGCACGGATGAGCCTTGAGGACGGACTGGTAATGCAGATTCACCCGGGCAGCGCGCGCAACCACAATCGCAAACTTTACGAGCGCTACGGCCGCGACGTGGGCGCGGACATCCCGATGCCGACGAATTACGTGGACGCGCTTCGCCCTTTGCTTGATGAGTTCGGAAATGAACCCGATCTGACGATCATTCTTTTCACGCTGGATGAGTCTGCCTACAGCCGGGAACTGGCTCCGCTGGCCGGGCACTACCCGTGCCTGAGGCTTGGACCGCCGTGGTGGTTTCACGACAGTCCGGAGGGAATGATGCGTTTCCGCGAGCGCGTGACCGAGACGGCGGGCTTTTACAATACCGTGGGTTTCAACGACGATACCCGAGCGTTCCTCTCGATTCCGGCGCGGCACGATGTGGCGCGGCGAATAGATTGCGCCTTCCTCGCAAAATTGGTTGCCGAGCATCGACTGGAGGAGGAAGAGGCTTCGGAACTGGCGCAGGATCTCGCTTATCGACTGGTGAAGAAGGCATATCGACTGTAGGAGCGCGGCATGGCGGATACCACGGACTTCGACAGCCAGACGGAAAGCAGCTCATCTCCCAGTCCACGTCTCGGACGTGTGCGCTGGACGGTCTGCGCCATGCTGTTCGTCGCCACCTCGATCAATTACATGGACCGCCAGGTAATCGCGATCCTCAAGCCCACCCTCGAGCACAGCATCGGCATGACGGAGGTGGATTACGGCTACATTGTGGACGCATTTCAGATCGCCTACGCGATTGGCCTGCTGGCCGCCGGCCGCCTGATCGACAAGCTGGGCACGCGTATTGGCTACATGTTGGTGATGGCGGTCTGGAGCGTCTCCGCGATGGGCCACGCGCTGGCCAGCACTGTGCTGGAGTTCGGCTTTGCGCGCTTCTGCCTCGGACTCGGCGAATCCGGCAACTTCCCTGCCGCGATCAAGACCGTGGCCGAGTGGTTTCCGAAGAACGAACGCTCACTGGCAACGGGCATCTTCAACTCCGGAGCAAATGTCGGTGCGATCCTGGCTCCTGCCATCGTGCCCTGGGTGACGCTGCGGTGGGGCTGGCACGCGGCTTTTCTGACGACTGGGCTCTTCAGCGCGCTCTGGATTCTGTGGTGGTTTCGCAATTATCGCAAGCCCGCCGACCACCCCACGCTTGCCAGCGCCGAACTGCGGCACATCTACCAGGAGGCGGCTGTGGACATGGGCCCCTCCGTGCCGTGGCGCCGATTGATGGGCTGCCGCCAGACCTGGGCGTTTTCGATCGCGAAGTTCCTTACGGATCCGATCTGGTATTTCTATCTGTTCTGGCTGCCGTCTTACTTTAGCGCCAAATTCAATCTGAACCTTTCGCATCTCGGACTACCGCTCATCATCGTCTATAACGTGTCGAGCATTGGCAGCGTCGGTGGAGGTTGGTTGCCAGCGCCCTTCCGTCGCCTGGGACTCGCGCCGAACTATGCGCGGCTCACGGCGATGTTCTTCTGTGCTTCTCTGGTGGTTCCCATCTACACGGCCAGCAGCGTCAAGTCGGTGTGGACCGCCATTGCGTTGATCAGTTTGGCTGCGGGCGCACACCAGGGCTGGTCGGCCAATCTCTTTACGACATCATCGGACATGTTTCCGCGCAGTGCGGTAGGATCGGTCGTGGGTATCGGTGGCATGGCGGGATCGGTCGGCAGCGCATTTTTTGCTTTCTACGCAGGCCACATTCTGCAACTGACGCACAGCTATGCCAGCCTCTTCGGCATCGCGGCCAGCGCTTACCTGTTGGCTCTGGTCGTTTTGTGCCTGCTCGCTCCCGGACTAAGAAAGGTGGAACTTGTCGCATGAGCCTCTACTGCGCGACGGGCGGTGCTGAAGTCGATCTATCTCCGCAGCAGTTGCATGATTTGCTTGTGGAGAGTCTTGCGAAGCTTGGAGAACGGAAGCGCGTACTCGTCGTGCCACCTGACCAGAGTCGCGTGCACTCTCGCGCTGGCGACCTGACGCGTTACGCATGGGAATATTATGGCGACCAACTCCTGGCGGTTTTGCCCGCGCTCGGCACGCATGCCGCCATGCAGCTGGAACAGATCACGTGGATGTTTGGAGCGATGCCGCAAGAGCTCTTCCACGTCCACAACTGGCGAACCGATGTTGAGACGCTCGGAGAGGTTCCGGCGGAGTTCATCCACGAGCAGTCGGAAGGCAAGCTGAACTACGCGTGGCCGGCACAGGTGAACCGGCTCATTCCGCATGGCGGCTTCGATCTCATTCTCTCCATCGGCCAAGTCGTGCCCCATGAAGTCATCGGCATGGCCAATTACAACAAGAATATTCTTGTGGGTACTGGAGGACGCGAGAGCATCAACAGGAGCCATTATCTGGGCGCGGTTTACGGGATGGAGCGCATCATGGGCCGCGCTGAAAACCCCGTGCGCAACGTTCTCAATTACGCGTCCGATCGTTTTCTGCGACATCTGCCGATCGTCTACGTGCTCACTGTTGTCGGGCGCACCGTGGATGATCAAGTTGCAGTGCGAGGCCTTTTCATCGGCGACGACGTTGAGTGTTTTCACCGCGCCACCGCGCTAAGTTTGAAAGTGAATTTTGAGGTGCTCGACGCGCCGATACGGAAGGCTGTCGTCTATCTCGATCCGCATGAGTTTCACAGCACGTGGCTAGGCAATAAGGCCGTGTATCGTACGCGGATGGCGCTGGCCGACGATGCGGAACTTATCATCCTCGCCCCCGGTGTAGGAGGATTCGGCGAAGATCCAGCCATCGATGCCCTGATCCGTAAATACGGTTATCGCGGAACTCCGGCCACGCTCGAAGCGGTCCGGACCAATGGGGATCTTGCCGGGGACCTCAGCGCAGCCGCTCATCTCATCCACGGCTCCTCCGAGGGACGCTTCACAATCAGGTGGTGCCCTGGGCATCTCAGCCGGGAAGAAGTGAAAGGTGTGGGCTTTGAGTATGGCGATTTGAAAAATATGCTCGCGCGCTACAGCCCGCAGAAGCTTCACCATGGCTACAACCGTGTCGACGGCGAAGATGTCTTCTTTATTCCGAATCCAGGTTTGGGGCTGTGGGCCTACCGCGGTAAATTGTTCAGTGAGAGTGAGGGTCTGCCCATAACCGGAGTAGAGAAACAATAACGAATGACCCGCAATATCTTTAGCCTCGAAGGCAGAACCGCCGTGGTGATCGGAGGCACTTCCGGAATCGGGCGTGTCCTGAGCCTAGGGCTCGCAGATGCTGGAGCCGATGTTATCGCCTCCGGGCGCCGCCGGGAATACGTCGACGAAATTGCGACCGAGATCGAACGGCTCGGACGCCAAACCCTGCGTATTTGCTCGGATGTGTGCAACCGCGAGTCACTCGAACAACTGCTCGCCGCCTCGCTCCAGCGCTTCGGCAAAATCGACATCCTTATTAATTGCGCCGGCAAAATTAAGCGCATGCCCACGCTCACTATGCCGGAAGAAGAATGGGCCGACATCGTGGACACGAACCTTACCGGGACGCTGCGTGCTTGCCAGATATTCGGTAGGCACATGCTGGAGCGTGGCTACGGCCGCATTATTAACATTGCATCTCTCAATAGTTTCGTCGCGCTCAGCGAAGTCGCCGCCTACGCGGCTAGCAAGTCGGGTGTCGTCTCGCTCACGCGCTCTCTTGCCGTCGAGTGGTCAAAGAAGGGCGTTATGGTGAATGCCATCGTGCCCGGCGTCTTCCGCACAGCCTTGAATGCGGATCTGCTCGACAACACGCCGCGCGGAGAGGAACTGCTGGCACGGACGCCGCTGGGCCGCTTCGGCAGGACCGAAGAACTCGTTGGAGCTGCTGTCTATCTCGCGTCCGATGCCGCTTCCTTCGTTACCGGAGAGACACTGGTCGTCGACGGAGGCTTTCTGGCCAGCGGCGTCAACCAATAGCCTGGGTGGACGAAACACAAGAAGGCTTACGATGATGGAACGTCGCGAAGAAAATCATCTGGATAGCGGAGGGCAGAGTGGGGTACACACGACGCAGGGTGCTCGCGGGTTTAGGACTGGCGGGACTCGGGGCAGCGATGCCGCCACTGGTCAAGAAAGCTGCAGCATCCTCAATCATGGAATCAACGGCGGCGGCAGCTGGCACCTGCCCGTTCCGGCTGGCGGTGATTAATGACGAGATCACGCAGGACTTCGAGAAGGCATGTCAGATCGTGTCCGGCGATTTCGGGCTGCGTTGGATCGAGCTGCGCTCGATGTGGAACAAGAACGTAACCGAACTCGACGCGAAACAAGTTGAGGATGCGCGGACCATCATCGAAGAACATAAGCTGCGAGTCACGGACATTGCAAGCCCTCTGTTTAAAACAGACTGGCCTGGGGCTCCGCGGTCATCGCAGAGCGAAACCCGAGATCAGTTCCATGCCGATTTCGACGCCAGCGCACAGGATAAGCTGCTCGAGCGATGTATCTCACTTTGCAAATCTTTCAATACGGACCGGATTCGCTGTTTCGACTACTGGCGTCTGGATGATCCTAAGCCATATCGGGCGGCAATCAATGCGAAACTGCAGCAGGCTGCGGAACGCTGCGCCAAAGACAACATCATCCTGCTGCTCGAGAACGAGATGTCCTGCAACACAGCAACGGGTGAAGAAGCGGCTGCCGTGTTGAAGGCGATTCCAAACAAGAATTTCATGCTGAACTGGGATCCCGGCAATGCCGCAGCCATAGGAAGCACGCCGTATCCCACCGGTTACGAGTTACTGCCCAAGGATCGCGTGGGGCACTGCCACTGCAAGGATGTGGTGAGCAAACCGGACCACAAATACGATTGGGCTCCGGTAGGCAGCGGTATCGTGGACTGGGTTGGACAAGTTCGCGCTTTGCAGCGTGATGGCTTTCGTTACGGGCTGAGCCTTGAAACCCACTGGCGCGGCGCGGGGACGCCCGAGGCGTCGACACGCATGAGCATGGATGGACTCAAGAAGACGTTGACGAAGGCTGGAATTTCCTGCTGATCGGAAACTAGTTTGACATCGGACGACGATCAGGAATGACTGTCTGCGGCAGAAGAGCAGCAATAATAAGGAGAAATTGTGATTACACGACGTGAGTTTCTCGATGCGCTTGCCGTAGGCGCGGCCGGGCTGGCCGTGGGAACCACGGCAAAGAGCTATGGCCAGATCATGGGTTCTAACGATCGCCTCAACTTTGCCGTGATTGGTCTGAATGGCCGCGCCTACGCTCATCTTTCGTCGCTCAAGGCGAATCGCAGCGCTGCCCGCATCTCGCATGTGTGCGATGTGGACAGCAATATTCTCAAAAAGTTCGCTGACACTGCGCAGCAAGAGATGGGCGAAGCCCCGAGGATCGAAAAAGATTTTCGTCGTATTCTCGAACTGAGAGATGTGGACGCCATCACGATTGCCACTCCCGACCATTGGCATGCGCCGATGGCCATCGCCGGGTTGCAGGCGGGCAAGCACGTCTATGTGGAGAAGCCATGCAGCCACAATCCGGCTGAGGGAGAGATGCTGGTGCAGGCGCAGCAGAAGTACGGCAAGCTGGTGCAGATGGGCACACAGCAGCGCTCCTCACCACACACCATCGAGATCGTCGAAAAAATCCACGCTGGAATTATCGGCAGGCCGTACTTCGCGAAATGCTGGTACGTCAACACGAGGAAGTCGATTGGCACAGGCAAAGAAGTGCCCGTGCCGCCGCAGCTCGATTGGGACCTGTGGCAAGGCCCCGCGCCGCGTCGTCCTTATAAGGACAATGTGCATCCCTATAACTGGCACTGGTTCAGAATATATGGCACCGGTGAAGCGCTCAATAATGGCACGCACGAGGTCGATGTCTGCCGCTGGGCGCTGGGCGTCGACTATCCGAAGCGAATTACGTCGTCAGGCGGCAGATATCAGTTCAAAGACGACTGGCAGTTTTACGACACGCTGGTGACGAGCTTCGAGTACGACGATGTGATGATCTCGTGGGAGGGCAAGAGCTGCCAGGGAATGAAGGACTACGGCCGCGGTCGTGGTTCGACCATCATGGGAACCACTGGCACGGTTCTTGTCGATCGCGATGGCTACGAGATCTACGACCTCAAGGGGAACAAGACAAGCGAATTCAAGACTGGCACTGCCACCGAATCTCCCGATCTTCTGGGCCGCGATTCCATGACAGACGCTCACTTCGCGAACTTCATCGAGGGAATCCGCAAAGGCTCGAAACTCAAAGCTCCAGTTTCTGTCGGCAACGTTGCCGTTACGATGCTGCAGCTTTCGAACATAGCGTGGGAAATTAATCGGGAATTGCATCTCGACACGAAAGACGGACGGATTCAGGGCGACGCGGACGCGACGAAGATGTGGGGGCGCGAGTACGAGAAAGGATGGGCTCCACATATCTAACGATTTGCCGATCATGAAGAATACTTTCTCGCGTCGCGATTTCGTTCGCTCCGGCGCGTTGGTTGCGGCAAGTTTCGCGGCTCCGACCAACGTCTTAGCGCAGAATCAAGGGCGGCCATCCTCCGTCGAAGCGTCGCCGATTCCTTTGGGCCTGGCCAGCTACTCGTTCCGTAACTTCAGCCGCGCGCAGCTAATCGACTTCATGAAGCAGCTCAATGTGTTCGCGCTGAATGCGAAGGACGTCAAAGATCATCTCCCGATGGATGCACAGCTGGAGGCGGCTGCGCTCGCGGACTACGCTGCGGCGGGCATCAAGGTTCACGCTGCCGGTGCCATCTATTTTGCAAAAGATGAAGATGCGGATATCCGCTCTAAGTTTGAATACTGCAAGCGAGCGGGTATCGGTGTCATTGTCGCTGGCGATCCGACGCCCGAAACTTTGCCGCGAATTGAGAAGTTCGTCAAGGAGTACGACATCCGCGTCGCGATACACAATCACGGGCCCGAGGATAAGTTGTGGCATTCGCCGCTGGATGTATTGAAGGCGGTAAAGGGTATGGATCCGCGCATCGGGTGCTGCATCGATGTCGGGCACACCGTTCGCGCCGGTACGGATGTGGTGCAGGCGATCCACGAGGCGGGCCCGAGGCTGCTTAACGTACACATGAAAGACCTAACGAACTTCGAGAGTAAGGAGAGTCAGGTCGCGGTGGGAGACGGCATCATGCCGGTGCGAAAAATGTTTGAAGCCCTCATTGCGACGAAGTACAACGGCTTCGTCGATCTGGAGTATGAGATCCATCCCGACGATCCGATGCCGGGCGTTATCGCCAGCTTCGCTTATATGCGAGGAGTCTTGGTAGGCATGGGGTATCCGGGTTTCAGAATTGAATGATCTAATTCGAATTAACCGTGGATTTCCGACGGACATTAGCGTTATCGTTAAGTGCTACGTAGTACAGGAGGGCGTTATGAGCAAACATTCATCAGACGAGTCATCCAACAGCAATCGACGAACTTTTCTTAAGGCGGGCGGAATCATGAGCGCTGCCGTGCTTGGCTCCGCCGCCCTTCCGGATGTTGTAAGCGGCCAGTCAAATCCGCCTTCCCGCCCCGCTACTGCAGATTCCATGCCGACTCGGAATCTCGGAAAAACCGGATACAAGGTGGGTATCTTCAGTCTTGGCGGCCAAGCCGCACTCGAGAAGCCCAACAACGAAGCAGTCGCGGTTCCCATCATCGAAAAAGCCCTCGATCTCGGCGTGAATTACATAGACACCTCTTCGATTTATGGTGGTCCCGATCGTTGGAGCGAGCAATACGTGGGCAAGGTGATGAAGCACCGCCGCAGTGATGCTTTCTTGGCCACCAAAACGAAAGAGCGGACGCGCGATGGTTCCTTGCGCATGATCGAAACTTCGCTGAAGCTGTTGCAGACCGATCACGTTGACTTGTGGCAACTGCACGATATCGGAACGATGACGGATATCAGCGAAATATTTGCCAAGGGCGGAGCGATGGAGGCACTGCTGCAAGCACGCGATCAGAAAATTGTACGCTATCTGGGCATTACCGGACATTACCGGCCGGACGCCCTGATGGAGGCAATCCACCGCTATCCGTTCGACACGATCCTGATGGCGGTCAATGCTGCCGATCCGCATCACTACAGCTTCTCCGAGCAACTGCTGCCCCTGGCGGTCGAGAAGCAGATGGGCATTATTGGAATGAAAGTTCCGGCGCGAGGCCGTATTCTTTCCTCGTGGACACCACCGCCCATTGAGCAGCAGAAGCATAGTTGGGAAGGGATGGTCCTGGCGCAAACCCCGGGAACTCTCGATATGCGGCAGGCAATGTATTACTCGCTTTCTCTGCCCGTCAGTACCGTCATCATTGGTTGCGATTCCATTGCCCAACTGGAACAGAACGTGCTGCTGGCGCGGGAGTTCACCCCGCTCAACCAGCAACAGATGGCGGCGCTCAGCGAGAAGGCGCAGCCCGTGTCAAAGCAGTCGCTGTTCTTTCGTTTTTATGACCGAGCCTAGAAGGGGACTGTGCAGTTCCGAGTTTGAGACTCGGCCTAAAGATTCCGCCGCAAGCGACGACCGCCGATGATTGTCAACTTCGCTGAGCGGGCGCACAACCATAACTGGGAACTGGACCCGGTTACCAGGTCGTTGCTCGATACCGATTTCTACAAGCTGCTGATGCTGCAGTTTGTCTGGAAGCATTTCCCGAAAACCCACGTCTCCTTCTCGCTTCTCAGCCGCTCGTCTGGGGTGCGTCTCGCGGACTTATTTGCTGTTCAGGAAATTGCACATCAGATGGAGCACGTCCGGAAACTCCGCTTTCGAAAATCCGAACTGGTCTGGCTGGCGGGCAACACGTTCTACGGTCGTCGCGGAATATTTGAACCCGCTTTCCTGGAATGGTTGGAACGGGATTTCAAACTGTCGGACTATCAGCTGTCGGTTATGGACGGTCAGTTTCATCTCTCCTTCGACGGCTTGTGGAGCGAGACGACGATGTGGGAACTCTATGCGCTCTCGATCGTCGACGAGCTAAGAACAAGGGCCAGTCTGAAGAGGCTGAGTGAGTTCGGCCTCGACATCCTGTACGCCAGGGCGAAGACTAAGCTATGGAACAAGATCGAAAGCTTGCGCGGCGTTCCTGGTCTCAGCGTTGCAGATTTCGGAACCCGTCGTCGTCACAGCTTTTTGTGGCAGGAATATATAGTCAACGCGATGGCCTCTAATCTGGGGCGTGGTTTTATCGGAACCTCGAACGCCTTCCTCGCACACAAACACGATCTGGAAGCGATTGGCACCAATGCGCACGAGATCCCGATGGTTCTCGCTGCCCTGGCGACAGATGACGCTGCCCTGAAAGCTTCTCAATACCGGGTCCTCGATTTGTGGCAGAACACCTACGAAGGCGCGCTCAGGATCATGCTGCCTGACACTTTCGGCACTACTCAATTCCTGGAAGGCGCGCCGAGTTGGGTCGCCGATTGGACAGGCCAGCGCATCGACAGCAAGAATCCCTATGTGGCTGGCGACGAATATATTGAATGGCTGAAAGGTCGGGGCCAAGATCCACACGAAAAACTCATTATCGCCTCCGACGCGCTCGATGTTGGCGACATACTCGGCCTGCACGCATATTTTGGTGGAGTACTTCAGGCTGGCACGACCAGCGAAGATTTCCGCAGTGCTGCTGACTTTCATGATCAGCGAAAATGGACCTCAGACCGCCGGATTCGGTTCAGCGCCGGCTGGGGCACTTTGCTCACCAACGACTTCCGCGGCTGCGATCCCAGCGGCGGCAGCGGATTTGATCCCATCAGTCTGATCTGCAAAGTGTCCACCGTTGAGGGTCGGCCAGCGGTCAAGCTCTCCGATAATTATGCGAAGGCGCTTGGTCCCCCCGCCGAAATCGAGCGCTACCGGCGGGTCTTCGGTACGGCCGGAATCACGAACGCTCCATTGGTCGCGTGAGCATGCAGCATCGCTGCTAATCTGGCAAACGTCGGTTGCCTTTGATCCTGAACTCCGCTTCCACCTGGGAAGCGCCTGTTTCCGGCTGTCCTCCTCCCACGCTGACGCGATGCACCCCGTGGGCGACGACTCGATCTCCCTTCTGGTTCACTTCGCTCAAGTCGCGCGCATCGAGCGTGAAGTGGACATGCTGCGTCTCGCCCGCCCCCAGGCGCATTCGTGTGAAACCTCGTAGCGCGCGAACCGGACTCTCCGGAGACTTGGGGAAACTCAAATATAGCTCCACAACTTCGTCACCTTCTCTCTGGCTCACATTCCTTACATCCGCATCCACGCTCAGGGAGTCACCCGCCTTCAGCTCTGTTTGGGAAAGTTTCAAATTGCCGTACTCAAATTTTGAGTAACTAAGTCCATAACCGAACGTATAAAGAGGCTGGCCCTTAAAATAACGGTAAGTCCGATTCTTCATCGAGTAGTCTTCGAACGCGGGCAACTGGTCGACGCTCTTGTAAAACGTCACAGGCAGCCGGCCAGCTGGATTATTCACGCCCGCCAGGGTTTGAGCGATCGCGGTCCCGCCTTCCTCGCCGGAATACCAAGCTTCGAGAATTGCATCCGCGTGTTCGTTCGCCCAATTTACCGAGAGTGCGCTGCCATTCATGAGCACCACGACGAGCGGCTTGCCCGTACCCTTTAGCGCCTCCAGAAGATCCTCTTCTTCTTTCGGCAGGTCGAGGCTTGTTCGGTCGCCTCCCTTGAAGCCGGGCAGGTCCACTTTCATCTCCTCGCCTTCGAGTTGGGAAGTGATGCCAACCACTGCAACAACAACGTCCGCCTGCTGTGCGGCAGCAACAGATTCTGCGATCGGATCGGAGATGAGATTCAGCCAGACCAGCTTCGTGCCGAATCCCCCACGCACGAACTCGACTTTCACGGCATAGCGATGCCCCTTTTCGAGTTGGAGCGTTTTGGCTGTCGGCGTGGGGTCATGGAGCGCAAGGTCGTCCACAAGCAATTGGCCGTCGAGCCAAAGCTGGTTCCTGGAGCCGTTAAGGCCGATCTGGTAATTGCCCGATTCGGAAGGCGTGAGAAAGCCTGTCCAGCGCACCGAGAAATCCTTCATACCGGCAGGCGGGGTCAAAGCCGACGACTCCGGATGAAAGAGTTGGAGATCTACCATCCTATCCACTCGAACTACCTGGGGCGTCCCGGTAAGGATTTCGCCCGAAAAATATTCTCCCCTAAGCCCTGCTTGTCCGTCGTCGGTCGAGAGTACCGCGGTGGGAACTACGATCTGTTCTCGCAAGAGATTCATGCCGGGGGAAAACGTCACCTGCGCGCCAGAAAATTGCTTCGTGATGCCCTTCAAGGCCGTAGTCGCGTGTGAAGCCGTACCACTGTAATTGCCATGCAGTACGCGGACAGATTCGGCGAGCGGTCCAAAGACGCCAATCTTCTTGACGTCCGGACGCAACGGAAGTAGGCCGTTATTCTTGAGCAGCACAATCGATTCGCGGGCAGTCTTCAGCGCAAGCGTCCGATGGGCATCGCTATCGATCTCCGAATCCGGAGTTTGGGCATAAGGCACCATCTCGGCAGGGTCGAACAATCCCAGACGGAAGCGGGCCATGAACAGCCGCTTCAGCGCAACATCGATATCTTTTTCGCTGAGGAGACCCAGCTTCACCGCGTCCAAGTACTTCACATAGTCGGAGTTGTCGGTGGCCTTGGTAAAGAAATCGGCGCATTCGTTATCCATCCCCGTCTTCATTGAAACTGCGGCGGCTTCAGCCATACTCTTGGCGAAGTGGTGGCCGTTGAAAACGTCAACGATTGCATCGCAATCGGAGACGACATAACCATTGAACTTCCAAGCACGTCGTAACTGATCTTTGAGTAGGAAAGTATTTGCGCAAGCGGGTTCGCCATTGATCCGGTTGTATGCGCACATTACTGACCCTGCCTTGCCCTCGGTAACGGCGGCGCGGAAGGCAGGCAGATAAGTATCTTTCATATCGTGCTTCGATACTTCCGCATCGATCATGTGCCGAGTAGGTTCCGGACCGCTGTGCACGGCAAAATGCTTGGGCGTAGAGATAACGCGCAAATACTTCGCGTCATCGCCTTGCATCCCAGTGACGAAGGCGACTCCCATGCGCCCGGTGAGGAATGGATCTTCGCCGTAGGTTTCCTGCCCGCGTCCCCAGCGCGGATCGCGAAAGATATTAATGTTCGGCGACCAGAAGTCCAGGCCTTCCATGATGTCCCGCCGGCCCGCGCGCACGGCTTGGTTGTGTTTTGCTCGTGCTTCTGTGCCGATCACCACTGCCATTTCGTGGATCAACGGAGCATCAAAGGTTGCCGCAAGCCCAATCGGCTCCGGAAACACGGTTGCCGTTCCAGCATTGGCGACTCCATGTAACGCCTCGCTCCACCAGTCATACGCGGGCACCTGCAGCCGCGGGATTGCTCGCGCCTGGTTCACCAGTTGGGATGCCTTCTCTTCCAAAGTCATCCGCGCCACGAGGTCGTCAACGCGATCACTCATTGACAACGAGAGATTCAGATAGGGCGGGACACCTGGAGGCGGCGCGGTTTGCGCGACCGCACTGAATGCTTCTACCAGGACAATAATAAGGAGCAAAAACGTGCAAACACGATGTTCGTGCATGGGGGCAGGACTCCTGCGTTTAACAATATTGCTCCGAACCGGTGGCCGAGGGTAAAGATCCGAGGAAGTATAGCATCGTCGACATACGCAGAAAGCAAACCTCCGATTGACTATCTAACGCCTACATTAACGTTTTTGTGTTACTTTCCTTGGGGCAGAAAAACTGGAACGCATTAAGGACAAATTATGAACTTGCACGTACGCTCACTCCAAATGAACCCACTGGCGCGCGGCCTTGTGATCCTCAGTCTTGCGTTGTTGCCGGTCTCTGCGCAGGTCGGTTCGGAACACACGCCACCAGCGACCTGGATGAATAGCAGCCTTTCTCCAGATGAACGGGCAGCTCTCGTGGTGAAGGAGATGACGCTCGATGAAAAGATTTCCCTTTTACATGGAACTGGCATGGTGGGCCTCGGCCCAATGAGTCCGCTGGCCGTGAAATCCAATGGCGGTGCTGGATATGTTGTAGGCATTCCACGCTTGGGAATTCCCGCCATTCAAATGTCTGACGCGGCTTATGGCGTGAGGAGTAGTGGGGAGAATGGCCGCTATTCCACGGCTTTGCCCGATGATCTTGCCGGAGCCGCAAGCTGGGACCTGGATGCCGCGTATGAGTATGGCGCGTTAATCGCGCGCGAATTACGAGCCCAAGGTTACAACATGTCGTTGGGCGGGGGAGTGAATCTGGCCCGCGAACCTCGCAATGGACGCACCTTCGAATATATGGGCGAGGATCCCATCCTGGCGGGAAAGATGGTCGGCCAGGTTATGAGGGGTGAGCAGGCGCAACACGTAATCGGCGACATCAAGCACTACGCAATGAACGATCAGGAGAGCGGGCGGAACGCGGTCAACGTGAACATTGAGAAGCGGTCCATGAGAGAAAGTGACCTGTTGGCCTTCGAGATTGGCTTGCGCGGGTCTAACGCTGCCGCGGTGATGTGTGCCTACAATCGCGTGAATGGCGACTATGCTTGCGAAAACAAATACCTGCTGACTGATGTATTGAAGAAAGACTGGAACTTCAAAGGGTTTATTTTGTCGGACTGGCAGGCTACGCACAGCACGGCCAAAGCGTCCGCCGCCGGATTGGATCATGAGGAGCCTGCCCAGATTTTCTACGGCGATGCCATGAAGCAAGCAGTCGAGTCCGGCAACGTTCCCATGGCCGAAATTGATGACCATGTTCACCGCATACTGCGGTCCATGTTTGCGGCCGGCGTGATCGATGATCCTCCGGTCAAGAGTGTGGTGGATGTGGAAGGTGGTTTCGAGGTCGCACAGAAGATTGAAGAACAAAGCATCGTGCTGCTGAGAAACGAAAGTTCGCTTCTCCCGCTTGACGCGTCCAAAGTTACCAGCATTGCAGTGATCGGTGCGCACTCTGATGTTGGGATGATCTCGGGTGGTGGCTCAGCCCAGGTTGATCCGCCGGGAGGAAACGCCATCATGCCCCCCGGGCAGGGCAGAACCACGTGGCAGGCCCATATATGGTTTCCGACCTCACCCCTCAAAGCGATTCGGGCCGCGGCTCCTCACGCGAAGGTTCAGTTCGACCCCGGTACCGATCCCGTAGCGGCGGCGGCTTTGGCGAAAACGTCCGATGTCGCTATCGTGTTCGCTCACCAGTGGGAGAGCGAGGGGATGGATCTCGACAGCCTGTCTCTTCCCGAGCATCAGGACGACGTGATCGCCAAAGTCGCGGCCGCAAATCCGCACACGGTCGTTGTGCTCGAGACTGGCAGTCCGGTCACGATGCCTTGGGCTGATCAGGTGAGCGGCATTCTTGAAGCATGGTATGGAGGCAGCCGCGGCGCCGAAGCGGTGGCGCGTGTGATCTTTGGCGATGTTAACCCAAGCGGGAAATTGCCCATCACTTTTCCCAAGAGTGAAGCGGATCTGCCGCATCCCAGCATCGTCAAGCCTCCTGCGGAGTCGACTACGAAACACGGTGAGTTCGAGGCCTGGAAGAAAATCGCGGCAGGCTTGCCGGCATTTCAGACAACTTATGATGAGGGGCTCAAGGTGGGATACAAGTGGTACGACGCGGAGCATAAACAAGTTTTGTTTCCGTTCGGCTATGGCCTCTCTTACACCACTTACAACTATTCGGATCTGAAAGTGTCCCACGGAAAAACTGTACGCTTGAGTTTCAAAGTGACGAATACCGGTAATCGAGCGGGAGCTGAGATTGCTGAAGTTTATGCTGCTCTGCCGGAAAATGCGGGAGAGCCGCCAAAGCGGCTGGTGGGCTGGAGCAAAATCAAACTGAATGCGGGAGAGAGCAAAGAGGTTGTAATAGAAGTTGATCCGGAGTACCTGTCTATCTTCAACGTGGAGCGAGACGCCTGGCAACTTGTCCTAGGAGACTATAGGTTTCTAGTTGGTGGCTCCTCGCAGAGCTTGCCGCTGAAAGACACGGTTAACCTGAAATAGTTCTTGATGTGGATGGCGTTCGGGACTGTCGCCGGGGCGCAAACTTGAAACAATAAATGAGACCGAACACCAGCAATACCGCGCCCCACCACACATTGGCGTGCAGATTGAAGAGGACCACGCCAGGATTCTCTGGAGGATTTACCAGCTGGTAAATCCCCGCGGCAAGGATCAGCGCGCCATTGACCGCCAGAGAAATGCCGATGAAAAACCAAATCGAAATCATCATATCCCCTCCATCTGCCAAGAAATCTGCTACCAGAAAATAATGTTCAGTACAAAGAAAACGACGGTCACCACCGCTGCCCAAAAAAGTGGCTTCTGATATAGCGGGACATCGCCGACCGAGGGCACCTCGGTCATTCCATAAACCAAGCCCGTCAATGCGGCGTCCGGCATGGGTTTTGTCGCCAGGCTGACCACCACTGTTACCATCACGCACACCAGGAACGACCAGAGAGCTTGATACATATCCTGGGCCAGGGCTTTCGCGTGCGGCGAGAGCGCCACATAACGCAACGCGGCCGGATCGACTTTTACCCACGCCCACATGCTGATCGAAGAAAGAGTCCCACACAGCAATCCCCAAAATCCGCCCGAGCCGGTCGCCCTCTTCCACAGCATTCCCAGCACGACCGTGCCGAACAGAGGAGCGATGAAAAAGCTGAACAGCGCTTGCACGTAATCCATGATGCTGGCGAACTGCATCACTAGATAGGCAGTGCCTACGCTGATCAGCACGCCGATGATCGTGGTCCAGCGCCCCATGTTCACATAATGATGGTCGCTGCTCTTGCTGTTGATCAGCGGACGGTAGATGTCATACGTCCAGACGGTAGTGAAGGCGCTCACATTGCCCGCCATGCCAGACATGAAGCCCGCGATCAGAGCTGTAACTCCGAGGCCGAGAAGTCCTGGACCACAATAGCGGGCGAGCATGAGCGGAAGCACGTCGTTGTAGCTATGGCCGCCAGTGACCGCGGCCACCGACTCCGGTACCAGTTTTTCCGGCAGCACCGCTAAGCCCAACAAGCCGGGCAGGATCACGATGAAGGGGACCATCATCTTGAATCCAGCGCCGATGATCGGCGCCATTTCCGCGCTGCGAATATCTTTTGCGGCCAGAATGCGCTGCACCACAAGAAAATCCGTGGTCCAGTAGCCCATCGAAATAATCGCGCCCAGTCCGAACACAATGCCGGTCCAGTGGATTCCCATGGGATTCGTAGTGAACGACCCCAACCCGGACCAGAGATGGACATACTGTTCCGAGGCTCGCTGCGCAATCTGCAGTTTGAGATTCGTCCACCCGCCGGCTTCGTACAAACCAAGGATCGGAATCAGCAGAGCACCCGCCCAGATGAGGAAGAACTGCAGCACTTCATTAAAGATGGCCGAGCGCAGGCCGCCCAGCGTTACATAGATGGCCACCGTCAGCGACGAAACCCAGATGCTGAAATTAATGTCCCAGCCCAGCACGATCTGCATGACCTTGGCCATGGCAAACATGTTGACGCCGCTCATCAGCACGGTCATGAAGGCGAACGAAACCGCGGACAGGACGCGACTGGGCTCGCCGAAACGCAGTTTCAAGTATCCCGGTACTGAGTGGGTTTTGGAAATGTAGTAGAACGGCATCATGACCAGCGCCAGGAAAAGCATCGCCGGGATGGCGCCAATCCAATACCAGTGTGTGGCCAGAATGCCGTACTGGTAGGCCGAACCGGCCCAGCCCATCAATTCAAGCGCACCCAGATTAGCCGAGAGAAAACTGAGGCCGGCCACCCACGCCGTCATCTCACGGCCCGCCATGAAGAAATCTTCGCCAGTATTAGCCCGGCCTCTTAGATACCAGCCGATGGAAAGCACCAGAGCAAAATAAAAAACAACGATGACAATATCGACCGGGGCAAGATGTACCAGTCGGGTTGGCACGGCGGTCGCTGCCAGTAGCGTCATCGTTTGTTTTCCCACATCTGTCGGCAAGCTGTTCAGAGAGCGGTTGACAGTCTTTTATCTCACACCCAACAGCAGGTCAATCGTCAGTTGATCGAGACGCTCGTACGGCAAGCGCTTTTTGAGGATTGCTTCTTTGTCATACACACGAGTCAGCAACCGGACAGCATTCTCTTTCGAGTAGCGACCCATATTGACGGTGCCGTTTCCATTGCCTGAAATCTCACCCAGGATCGCCTGTATTTCTTCGTCGGCGTTCCAGAGACGAGCCTTCTCTTTCAGGATCAGGTACGTCCGCATGCAGCCGCGAGCGAAGTCTTTTACGCCTTCGTAGTCCTCGGTCCGGTAGGCATGCGCGTCGAAGTGCCGAGGACCATCGTAGCCTACGTCTTCGAGAAACTTCACCAGCCAGAATGCCGACTTCAGGTTGGATGATCCAAAACGAAGATCCTGGTCGAATCGATTCGGCATTTGATCGTTTAGATCGATGTGAAAAAGCTTTCCTGCTTCCCATGCCTGAGCCACGGCGTGCATGAAGTTCAGTCCCGCCATGTGTTCGTGCGCGACTTCAGGATTCACGCCGACCATTTCAGGATGATCGAGGGTGGGAATGAAGCCGAGATACTGGCCTGTAGTGGCCATGTAGATGTCCGCCCGCGGTTCGTTAGGCTTGGCCTCCAAAGCGAACCTCATGCCATAGCCGCGGTCGATATTGTATTCGCAGAGATAGTTGACGGCTTCGCGCAATCGCTTGATCGCCTCATCCGCCCGGCGACACGCGTCAGTCTCCACGCCCTCGCGGCCACCCCACAAAACAAAAATCTTCGCGCCCAGTTCTGCACCAATATCCATCGCGCGCATTGTCTTTTGCAGTGCGTAGGTACGCACCTCGGGATCGTTGGCCGTGAAAGCTCCGTCACGGAATACGGGGTGGAAGAAGAGCGAGACGGTCGCCATGGGAACAACAATCCCGTTGTCCTTGCAAGCATTCTTGAACGAGCGAACGATGCCGTCGCGTTCGGCAGCGGTTGCGTCGATCGGCACGAGATCGTTGTCATGCAAGTTGACGCCCCAGGCGCCGACTTCCGCCAGCATGGAGACGATTTCAACGGGAGAAATAGGCGGGCGCACAGCATCGCCGAACGCATCGCGTCCCCGGTTGCCGACCGTCCAGAGTCCAAATGAGAACTTGTGTTCCGTGCGGGGCTGGTAGTCGTTAGCCCTTGTCATAATTTATTTCTCCAGGACGCAGGAGTTTATCATTTAGTTGAGTATGTTCTTCATCGCCGGATACATGCGTCGATATACGGCATACGCCTTTTCCATAACCAGCGAGTCTTGTGAGTTTGGAACTATGTTCTGCGCAACGCGCACCACGGCGTTGCAGGCAGCGTCAACCGACGGCCACGCCTTCACTCCGACTCCCGCCAGGATCGCGGCGCCGTAGGCTGCGCCTTCTTCCGCTTCGACAGTCTCGACTGGTTGTCCATAGATGTCCGCTTGAATCTGTCGCCAGAGAGCCGACTTGGCACCGCCGCCGCCCAGGCGAATCGTCTTCACGGGAACTTCCATTTCTTTAAGAATCGTGAAAGTGTCGCGCAAGCTGAAAGCAACTCCTTCCATGATTGCCCGAATTACATGAGCTCGCGTATGAGATGCAGTCAAGCCAACTAACATTCCGCGCGCCTCTGGGTCGAGGAAAGGCGTGCGCTCGCCCATAAGGTAGGGAGCCCACAGCAGACCATCGCATCCGGGAGGAGCCTTCGCCGCCTCGGCGGTGAGGCTCTCATAGGACTCAAGCCGATCGGCCGCGCCAAGCTGATCCCGGAACCAACGCAGCGAAAGTCCTGCGGCCTGCGTTACACCCATCACCATCCAGCGCCCTGGAACGGCATGGCAAAACGTGTGCAGCCGTCCTCGATGGTCAAGCGCTGGACGATCCGTAGCTGCGAAAACTACTCCCGAAGTTCCGATAGTTGCGCTTACTGTTCCCGGCGACACAACTCCCATACCGATAGCGCCAGCCGCCTGGTCTCCTGCACCAGCCACTACAGGCGTTCCTCTTTGCAGGCCGGTAGCGGCCGCGCCGGCAACCGAAATTTGCCCGCAGATCTCTGGCGACTCATACAGGCTTGGCGGAAGCGACTCAGACATCTGAACTAGTTCCAGCATCTCCTTCGACCAACGGCGGTTGGCAACATCGAGCAGTAGAGTGCCCGAGGCGTCAGCCACGTCGGTCGCGCGTTCGCCCGTCAACTCAAATCGCACGTAGTCTTTGGGCAGCATGAGCGAGCGAACTCGGTCCCAATTCGCGGGCTCATTTTCGCGGACCCACAAACACTTGGTCAGGGTGAAATTGGTGAGGGCGGGATTGCAGGTGAGTTGGATCAAACGTTCGGCGCTGATTCGTGCGGTCAAGTCCCGGCTTTGCTTCTCAGTCCTGACGTCACACCAGATCAGTGCCGGCCTTACAACGCGCGCTTGCTCGTCCAGCAGCACTGCCCCATGCATTTGCCCAGACAACCCGACGCACGCAATCTGATCGCCACGCAGTTGGCCCTTTGCCAGCGCCTTGCGCACCGCCACTCCGCAGGCGCGCCACCAGTCACAAGGATCCTGCTCCGCCCAGCCGATTTGAGGGGATGCAAAAGCCCGATGGTCCTCGGTGGCTGCAGCAATGACACGTCCCTGCTCGTCGATGACGAGAGCGCGCGTGCCTCCGGTTCCCACGTCGATTCCCAGAAGATACATTCCCCACCAATCGCCTCAGGGCCTGTGCAGGCAACCATATAATTCGAGCCCGCATCCGCAAGCAGGCTCGCCAGAAGTTTGGCTACAAATTACACGGTCAGGATACTAGTGCTGTGGATCTTGTCCTCCTGATGTTTGCGGCTGAGTCGAATTGTTCTGCAAGCTTTCGAACTCATGCATTTCATGCTGCGCCTCAGCGGTCTTTCCTTGTTTACGATAAAGTCCGGCCAGCCCGAAATGCGCTTGTGCCGCGAGGGAACTTTGCTTTTCGATAGAAAGAAGTTTGGTCCAAGCTTTCTCGGCTGCGGGAGCGTCACCTTCGAGTGAAGCAGCTTTTCCTAGTGCATAGAGCGTCTCTGGCATTTCCGGCATCAATCGATCCGCCCGCAAGAGTTCCGCCCGCGCCTCATGCGCCTTACCCTGTTCCAACAAAGCTTCGCCCAGACGGTAAGCGGCTTCAGCGTTCCCAGGCTGCAGTTTGACTTGTACGCGAAATTCTTCTTCCGCTTTCGGCCACTGGAAAGCTCCCGCATAAACTTCTCCCAGGGCGAGATGAGCTTCGGGAAGGCCGGGCCGTAGCCGCAAGGCTTCTCGATATTCTTTTTCAGCGTCCGGCATCCGGCGCAGCACGAAGTAGTTTTCCGCCATTGCCTGGTGCGCACGGGCGGAGTCAGGATACGCGGCAAGCAGAGTGTCAACCGATTGTTTCGCCAGCAGGCCGCTGGCGCGGCCCAAGTAAAAGAGGAGATCGGGATCGTTGGGATGTGCGGCCAGCGCCGCCTGTAGATTTGCCACCGCTTCCGGAAGTTGTCCAGTTTGGATCTGCGCAATACCTAATGCTGTTTTGTCGGGTGCGCGTTGCAAGTGTGGAATAGCTTCGCCCGCGAAACCCTGGGAGAGCAGCGCGTACCCCAGCAACTGATGAGCCGGCACGAGATCAAAGTTCAGTTCCAATGCGTGTTTGAGCGGCGGGATCGCAGATCCGTAATCGCCATTCTCCATGTAAGCCTGGCCAAGGCTGACGAAGCCATCCGCGAACGCCGGATCGAGTTCGGTAACTTTCTTATACTCTCTGATGGCCACGTCGAACTGTCGTTGCTTGTCAGCCGCGATCCCGGCTTGCATGTGCTCGGCGGCCTGCGGCGATGCGAGCTGCCAGGCGCACCACAAAATTAATAGCGTGTGGATCACGGTTTCTCCGGCTCACGTACTTCTAGAAACTGGTCGGCGTGAACGTCGTTTAGCGTCTGGTGAATCCCGGAGGGCCAAGCGATTTCCACCTTTGCTTTCTCAGCAGAGCCAAGCCCGAAATGAAGGCGCTTGTCGCTGGCGGAAAGATAACTTCCGGCAGAGGTGGCAAATCTTGTTTGCCCATTCACTTGCACGCGGGCACCGAATCCATCCCGATTGCTGCGAGTACCACGGAGCGTAATGACGAGCCAGTGAAGTTTGCCGCCACGGTTGATGAAGACTTGAGGATGGCTGCCGAGACTTGTCATTACCACATCCTGCCAGCCGTCATTATTCAAGTCACCGAAAGCGGCCCCACGCGCGGCAGACGGGACTGTGCTTCCGGAATCGACGCGCTCGAACCGTCCATTATGATTCATCGCTAACAGAGGCGGTTCCAGATAATGAAGAGATGGGTCGATTTGTTCTACGTTGTCCAATACATGGCCCTGGGCGACGAATAAATCTTTCCAACCGTCATTGTCGAAATCTTCCAGGCCAACCCCCCAACCTGAACTTCCGCTGGAGAGTAGACCGAGACCCGTTTCCAGACTGCGGTAGGTGAACGAACCATCGCCGTCGTTATGGTAGACGCCGTAAATCTCCCGAGGCAATTCAGTCACGATAACGTCGGGCCGGCCGTCGTTGTCATAGTCTTGAAAAACTACTCCCATGCCCGAGAGCCGTCGTCCGTCCTGGGAAAGAGCAGTGCCGGCTTCGAGGCCAAGTTCGGTGAAAGTACCGTTGCCATTGTTGTGAAACAAATATTGTTGCATCCCATCGTTGGCTACAAAAATGTCGGTGAATCCGTCGCCATCGTAGTCGGCGAAGGCCACTCCCAAGGCACGTCCCTTCTTGGCAGCGATGCCGGAGCGCTGGCTTACATCCGTGAATGTCCCGTCGCCATTGTTGTGATACAGGATGCTGGTGGTAGAGGGAAACTCTTCCGGCGGACAATAAGTATGGTAGTTGCCGCCGCAATCTTTGTTGTGTTTCGTATCCCAGTCCATGTAGCGAGTTACAAAAAGATCGAGCTTCCCATCGTTATCGTAATCAAAGAATCCGGCTGAAACTGACCAACCGCCGGCGGCGACGCCCGCTTTGGCGGTCACATCGGTGAAGGTGCCGTCGCCATTGTTGTGATACAGAATATTTTTCCCGTAGCTGGTGACGTAGAGATCGGGATAGCCGTCATTATCGTAATCGCCGACCGCCACTCCCATTCCGTAGTTTCCGTCACCAGCGTTTGCCAAGCCGGCTTGCTGCGTCACGTCCGTGAAGCTTCCGTCTTTATTTTGCCGGTACAACCGGTTCCAGTAACGAGGATCGTGACGCTCGAAGTTCTCGGGCGTTCGCATCGGGCTGGCCACGTGCCCGCCGTTCACGAAGAAAATATCCAACAAGCCGTCATTGTTGTAATCCAGGAGAGCTACTCCACCCGGCATAGTTTCAATCAGATACTTCTGCGGAGTGGGCGAATTCTGCAGCGTGAAATCCAAGCCAGTGGGTAAGTTGACATCGAAAGTTGGCGCAGCAGCAACCGTCGCCCACAAGGCCAGAGTCGAGAAGCAAGATAGCCGAAACAAAGATACCCGAAACAAAGTGTTCAGCAACTTAGAATTCCTTCAGCGACCAGCATATCGTGTGAGTGCCATACCACTCAGTGCTTTTTATCACTCGTGCCCCCGCGATGAGCGTTTCGTCAACTGAGGGGCCAATTCGGCATCTATTGTATAGGTTCACACCAGTCGCCGCGTCGATTCCCGCTCCACAAGTCTAGGCGGAATCAGTATTTTTTGCGGGCGCATCGAGCGCTTCGATCCGATTCGCGCAATCAGAAGTTCGGCAGCGAGCACTCCGATCCGGCAGGTTCCCTGATCAATTGTGGTCAGCGGAACCGACAACACATCGGAGTAGCGAACATTGCCAGCGCCGACCACGGCAATATCCTGGGGCAGTTTCAGGCCTGCCTCCAGGATCGCCTTCATGGCTCCGATTGCTACCGGGTCGTTGTAACAGAAAACCCCGTCCGGAAGCGGTCGCACTTCCAGAAGTTGCCGCATCCCTTGGTATCCGCTGTTATCTCCATGGCCGCCGCAAACGATGTAACCCGAATGCGGACGAAAGCCGCCTTTCGCCAGCGCACGGCGATAGCCTTCCAGGCGCTCCGCAGCGATTCGTACTTCGGGACCACGAAGGTGGCCAATGCGGCAGCAACCTTTTGCAATAAGATGCTCCGTGGCCAACCTGCCAATGGCGCGATTATCGACTCCCACGAAGCAAGCCCTCAGACCAGCGATGGGGCGGTCAATCAGAATATAGGGCGTCTTACGCTCTTGTACCCTCTTGAAAACATTCAGACGACTCGGTGTTTGCGAGGAAGCGATAATCAATCCATCCACTTGGCGAGCCAGCAGAGAGTCGATCTCGCTCGCCTCCAATTCAGGGTCTTCCTCGAAAGAGGAGATCAGCACGTGATAGCCCTGGGGCCGGACGGTTTGCGCCACAGCCCGGGCGATCTCCGCAAAGAACGGGTGTGCGAATTCCGGCAGGAGCAAGCCAATGGTATAGGTGCGCCGCGTAACCAGGCTGCGCGCTACCCAGTTCATTTGATAATTCAGTTCCTTGGCTCGCCGCAACACTCGCTTGCGCGTGGCATCGCTAATCCGTCCCTGGTTTCGCAGCACTTTCGAAACTGTTACCACCGAAACCTTTAGGTCTTTCGCGATGTCCTGCATGGTTACGGGCATGACCGGGGAAGCATACCACTTGTTTCAGGGTTAACGATTAATCAAATGGGAATAATTCATTTTCTGCTTGACAACGGTTGAGCTTATGGTCAAAAATCCCGCCACTGTTCTTTGGGGTCATTTGACAAATTTCTGCACCGGAAAGAGTCCTATGCCAAGTCGCATACTCTGGAGCTTGCTCCTCTCGATAGGCCTGCTTATTTCCACCTCCAACTCACTCTATGGCCAAAGCACATATGGCTCGATCACCGGCGCAGTCACAGATACTTCCGGAGCCTCAGTCACGGACGCCAATGTAACTCTGACTAACCTCGGCACTTCGGAAAAGCGCACGCAGTCCAGCGGCGCCGACGGGCTCTTTACTTTTGTGAATCTCTTTCCCGGTCAATACCGGATTGACGTGGAAAAGCAGGGATTCAAGCACTTTGTGCGCACCGACGTCACGGTCGACGTGCAGCAGAGCACGCGCGTCGATGCCGCGCTTCAGGTTGGTGAAGTAAGTCAAGTCGTGGAAGTAACGTCGCAAACGCCGCTGCTGCAATCTGAGACCTCTTCGCTCGGCACGGTCGTCGATCAACGCCAGGCCAACGAGCTCCCCCTGAACGGCCGCAACATCTTTAACTTAACGACGATCACTCCGTCGGTGATTCCTCAAGGCAGCACGCAAGGCAACGTTGTGGGCAAGAATCCCTTCGACTTTGCCAACTACCAGATCGGCGGCGCCTTCGCCAATGAGGGTGCGGAGTATCTAGATGGGCAACCTCTGAATATTGGCTACATCAACCTGCCGTTCCTGGTTCCGACCCAGGACTCGATTTCGGAGTTTAAGGTGCAGGACAACAATCTTGGTCCCGAGTGGGGCAAGTTTGCCGGCGGCGTCATCAACATGAGCACCAAGTCCGGAACCAACACCTGGCATGGCACTGGCTATGAATACTTACGGAATAAGGTTCTGAATGCCAACGAGTTCTTCAACAAGCAGTCCGAAGTTGACGCGGGAACGCCGAACAAGCCGGTGCCTTTCACGCAGAACCAGTTTGGCGCCGCCGTGGGTGGAGCGATTATTAAGAACAAGACCTTCGTTTTCGGCAGCTATGAAGGGTTCCGGCTGCGGCAGGGCACACCGTTTAACACAACCGTCCCAACGACAGCCGAGCGAGGCGGCGACTTCTCCGATCTCTGTACCTCAGACGGCGGGACGTTCAGCGTCCCGGACCCTAACGGATCGGGCGTCAACATCTGCTCCGACAACATCGGCATAAGCCCAGTAACGGGCAAAACGATATATGTTCACCAACTCTATAACCCCATCGCCTTTACCAACGGCGACACTGGCCTCACGGCTGTCCCCCCGGCTTTGCCGACGAGCTTTCGCATTCCGTTCGCCAATAACAACATTTCCACAGTCATCAATCCAACCTCTGCCTATCTCTTGAACAAGCTGGTGGCCGATCCTACAACCGGGGGAACGGTCCTTAACTTCCTCAAAGACGCCAGCACGGGCGGCGATACAGACGAATATGTGGGCCGCGTCGACCAGACAATCAATAGCAAGCAGACCATTTTCGGCCGCTTTACTTATTGGAAGCTGCTCAGCCTGGCGCAGGATCCGTTCGGCACCGGACTTTGCAAGGACCGTTGCGCGGAAAACACCAAGAGCAAGAGCTTGGCTCTCGGCTATAACTATGCAATCAGTTCGAATACCATATTCAACCTTAGCGCCAGCATCAGCCGGTTTATTTACCTTCGCGACCCTATCAACAGTGGCTTTGATATGTCGAAAGAAGGCTGGCCCACTGCCTATAACTCGCTGGTGCCCAATGAGGAGCGCACCCCGCTGACTCCATGTTTCGGGCAGAATGATTCGTTAGTTGGCTGCAGTCAGGGACAAAGCGCGATCGGCGACTTCAACACCCAGTTCAATATTTCGCCCCAGGTAACCATGATCCGAGGGCACCACAATTACGTTTGGGGTATGCAACTCGAAGAGGGTTATGACAATTACCTGCAAACCAACACCGGCGGCGGCTTAATCTCCTTCGCCGGATCGTGGACCTCAGCCACGCCTGGTGTCGTAGGGGCGGGCAACGTGCTGGGTGCTGGTGCCGGTAACGGAGAAGATTTTGCCGACTTCCTGCTCGGGTACGGCAACGGATCGGGTGCAGCATTCGGTAACCAGACTAGCGGATCGCTGGTGATCTCCGGGCCGATTTCCGGCAAACAGACCTACCGCGCTTTTTACTTCGGGGATACGTGGCATGCAACCCCCAAGCTCACCTTGAACATCGGGGCTCGTTACGAATTGCAAGGACCCTGGTCGGAGCGCTACAACAAGATGACTTACTTCAACCCCGCAGCCACGAATGCGTCAGTGACCGGCTGCAGCGGAGTAGCGGGAAGCTCTTGCCCGGGCGACCTCTTCCTTGTCGGGACCGGCGTGAACACCAGCCGGAATAACCTGCCGCTGTCAAAGAAAGAATTCCTGCCCCGATTTGGATTCGCCTATTCGGTAGATCCCAAGACCGTGATTCGCGGCGGGTACGGGATTTTCTTCATCCCCAACTATGTGTCGTTCAATGCCAATCCCTACGTAGACCCGGTCAGCAGCGCCACTTCACAATTCGTAAACACCAACGATCACGGCTTTACTCCTGCCGCTACCCTCAATGCCAACACCTGCACTTGGGCAAGCAACAATAACGATCCTTGTCTCGGTACCGGACCATTCAATCAGATTCCCGGGACGGGCGCCAATGACCTAACCCCCGTACCTGGCCGCAACCCCCAGCCAAATGTCTCGCAGTACATTTTGAACCAGAGCAACTTTTCGGCAACTGGCTACACCGTGCAGAAGTATGGATATCTTGAACAATACAATTTGGACTTCCAACGTCAACTGCCTGCTGGTTTCTTCGCTGACGTGGCCTATGCCGGATCGCATGGTGTACATCTTGAGCAATCCAACACCAACATCAACCAGATTCCTGACAGCTTTATTGCGGGGGCTGCCAGTCAATTCGCTGCTGGTCAGACCGTGGCCATTGCCCAGCCTGTTGCGGCCTCAGCCTATCCTTTCACCTGCCCACTGTGCAGTCCAGTTAATACCGTTCCTAATCTTGCGCCGGGATCTCTACTGCAGGGACAATTGGATCGCCCATACCCGCAGTATACGGGCCTGAACCTCAATGGTCTCGGGTGCTGCGGTAGCAATTACAACGCCTTGCAGGCAACCGTAACCCGGCGCTTCCAGGGCGGTGGCACCGTGCTGGTGGCCTACACCAATTCCAAATTGATGTCCAACACCGACACGCTCACATCGTGGCTGGAAGGCGGAACCACAGGAGGCGTAGGGGCGGTACAGGACTGGAATAACCTTTCTGCAGAACGGTCTCTCTCCTCGCAGGATATCTCGCAGCGCCTGGTTGCCAGCTACGTGCTTGATCTGCCCTTTGGACACGGCAAGAAATTCCTATCAGGGCTGAGTGGCTTCAGCAACGCTGTGGTTTCGGGCTGGGGATTGGATGGCATTACAACCCTCCAGCGCGGCTTCCCGGTGAAGGTGAGTTGGGGAGGCGGCGACGCCCTCACGCAGGCAGGCTTTGGCGTCGGTACTCTTCGACCTGATTACGTCCCTGGCTGCGATAAGAACCGAGGTGGAAGTTCCCTCTCCAGAGTGAACGAATGGTTCAATACCTCCTGCTTCACCGCGCCTAGCGGAAACAACGGCAACATTAGTACGCCGAACAATCCTTGGACCTTTGGTAACGAGCCTCGCGTCGACGCTACGCTTCGTCAACAAGGCGTCGTCAATTTCGACTTCGCTGTGTTCAAGCGGACCACGATCATGGAAAGACTGAACGTCGAGTTCCGCGCAGAGTTCTTCGACCTGTTTAATCATCCTCAGTTCGGGCCGCCGAACTCCACTGCAACCAGCCCAACCTTTGGTGTAGTGACCAATACTGTCAATAACACCTTCCGTATTGTGCAGTTTGGACTGAAGTTTATTTTCTAAGCTGCAACAAACGCTTTGCGGGCGGGAAAGTTTACTTTCCCGCCCAAATTCTTTTCTTCCTAACTCCGCTTTGCGTGCGTCCGCCTGGTACTGGAACAACCGGTGTATCCTCCCATACATGAGAACCCTCCAAACCATCGAATATTCCGAGGCCAAGCGTATCGTCGACCTGATCGTGGAAAAAGCTTCGCAGATGCAGAAGGCTGCAGCGGTCGCCATTGCCGATTCCCACGGGGATCTCATCTGTTTTGCACGAATGGACGGCGCTCCTGTCTCTTCCATCCGTATCGCTATGAACAAAGCTTGGACTGCGGCGCGCGAGCGCAAGCCCACCAAGGAGATCGGCGAAAAGGTCAAGCACCCGGAAAAGGGCCACGATATTGCCTACTATGGCGATCCGAAATATGTGGGGTGGGGTGGCGGAATTCCGATCTGGAAGAATGGTGAAGTAGTCGGAGCGGTCGCCGTCAGCGGCCTGTCGTCGAATGAAGATATCAATTTAGCTACTCTGGGCGTGGAACTAATGGCTGGTTCCTAGCTGGTCGAAAGTTTTAGGATTTCGATCAAGTGCAGAGCTAGCATTCCGAGATAAGTGAGACGCTCCTCCGAACCTTCCTGAAATTGAGGTTTATCTGCCGGCGCAGGTGGGGATGACTGCCTTCGGACTGTCGTCAGATTGACGTTAGTCGCTATTTTGTTATAGTTACTATCACATTTTGCGACAAGTGCGGTGACGTGCGGCGGGTTAATACACGAGAAAGGGGCAAATGGCTAGTGCGTTCGTGACACGGAAGGCGACGGCAGAAAGAGTTGAAGAACAGCCCGAGGTCGGGCTTCGACAGCGGAAGAAGGCACGCTTGCGGCAGCAGATTATCGGCACCTCGATCAAGCTGTTTCGCAAGCACGGATACGAGAACACCCGGATCGACGACATTGTGCATGCGCTCGAAATCAGCCAGCCCACTTTCTTCCGATATTTTCCCAGCAAGGACGCAGTTTTGCGCGAGGTAGGAGAACGCGGGTATGCCTGCATCTGCGAGCGACTGCGTTTGGAACTTTCGAGCAAAGCAGGCACGGACGAGCGCTTGCGCCGACTTTACCTGACCATGGCGCGAGAGGTGGAAGCCGATAGAAAACTCTGGCAAGCTGTGGTGCTGTCGGGCGCCATGGATCCGGTGCGATCCGCAGAATTGCGGGGCCATGAGGAAGCTGCCTCTTGTTTGTTGCGGGAAATTCTGATGCAAGGGCAGAAGCGCGGCGAAGTGACGCGCGCATTTCCTGTTGTGCATCTGGCGGAATTCATGGAAGGGCTTTACAACACGGTGGTGCGGCAATGGGCCGTGGACTTGACCGGGCCGCACAGGCTCACGGACCGGGTACGCAGCGCGGTGGAATTTTTCTTGCGCGGCATCCGGCCGTAAGTTTTTCGTCGATTGGAACCGCATTTCTGGATAGAGGAGCGCGATGAAAGCGGCCGTTCTGCACGCATTCAAGACCCCGTTAGCGCTGGAAGAGGTGCCTCGACCGGAGCCTGCCGCGGACGAGGTTCTGATTGAGGTAGAGGTTTGCGGAGTGTGCCATTCCGATCTGCACGTGGCCGACGGTGACTGGACGCAATTAGCCGGGATCGTAAAGAAACCGCTGATTCTGGGGCACGAGATCGTGGGCCGGGTGGTGGAGCGGGGTCCAGCGGTCGAAAGTGTTCAAGTAGGGGACCGGGTCGGAGTGCCGTGGATCCAGTGGACATGCGGACAATGTGAGTTCTGCCGGGAAGGCAACGAGAATCTGTGCGTCAAGCAACGCATCACGGGCGTCATGGTGGATGGGGGATATGCGGAATTTGCGAAGGCTCCCGCCAGCCACGTGGTGAGGATTCCCAACACGCTTCCATCTGAGCAGGCGGCACCGCTGCTTTGCGCCGGAGTCACAGTTCACCGCGCCCTCAAACAGGCCAAAGTCCGCGCCGGGCAACGATTGGCGGTCTTTGGCGTGGGCGGCCTCGGCCACCTTGCCGTCCAGATTGGACGGGCGGCGGGCGCGGAGGTAACTGCGATCGATGTCGCCGAAGAAAAACTGGTGCTGGCGAAGTCGCTGGGCGCCGCCCGTACGCTCAATGCCACGAAGAGCGACGTAGTGAAGGAACTGCGCGGGGCCGGCGGGATGCACATCGCCATGGTCACCTCGGCCGCCAAATCAGCATACGATATGGCGTTCTATTGTGTGCGCCCGACAGGGACGCTGCTTGTGGTGGGATTGCCCGCCCAGGAAATTTCGTTTCCGGCGGTCCTGATGGCCGCTGGCGAGATCCAGATCAGGGCTTCCGCCGTCGGTACACGTGAAGATCTCCGCGAGGTCTTGGCGATGGGAGCCGCTGGAACCGTACGTTGCCAGGTAACGACGCGCCCGCTCGTCGATGTCGGTGAGGTTCTCGGGCAACTAAGCCGCGGCGAGATCGCAGGACGGGTGGCGCTCCGCTTACGGGCCTAGTCCTCCTTCCGCCAGGCGACCATCGGCTGTCCGCTAAAGCTGAAAGCCCTGCGAGAACGTCGATTGACGTTAGTAACTATAATATGTTATTAACTATCATTTTTATGATCACAAGTGGAAAGGGCCATCCAGGTGAATGTCAAACAACTTTTCGATCTGACCGGGCGCGTGGCCGTTGTTTCGGGCGGATCGATGGGGCTGGGGCGTCAGATGGCTGAAGGTCTGGCGGAAATGGGTGCAAGCCTGGTGCTCTGCGCTCGCAAGAAGGACCGCTGCGAGGAAGCGGCGGAAGAACTGCGTGTCCTGGGCGTGCAAACTCTGGCGTTGGCCTGCGATGTCAAAGACAAGGCCGCGATTCAGGAAGTCGTGCACGCGACCCTTGCAAAGTTCGGCCGGATCGACATTTTAATCAACAACGCCGGCGTGTCGTGGGCGTCTCCGGTAGAAGAAATGACGCTGGAGCAATGGGACAAAGTCCTCTCCACGAATTTGACCGGCACTTTCCTGTTTTGTCAGGCGGCGGGCAAGGCCATGGTCGCGCAGAGGTCAGGCAAGATCATCAACATCGCATCTGTGGCGGGATTGGGCGGAGCGTCGGCAGAACTGCAGGCGATCGGCTACCACGCGAGCAAAGGCGGAGTGATTGCTTTCACCAAGGATCTGGCGTGCAAGTGGGCGCCGCACAACATCCAGGTGAATGCGATTGCCCCGGGATGGTTCCCGACGCATATGTCGGACTGGGTCATCGAGCACCGTAGAGATTCGCTCCTGACAGAGATCCCGTTGGGCCGTTTTGGTGGCGATCACGATCTGAAAGGCGCGGCAGTTTTTCTGGCATCGGAAGCCTCGGCCTATGTGACCGGGCACGTGCTGGTCGTCGATGGGGGCCAGTCGGCCTGGTAGGAGCGAGTTCCTATGAACCTTCCGTTGACGCCGGTGCGATTCCTTCGTTACTCGGAACAGCAGTTTTCCCGCAAGACGGCGGTAGTGTGCCAGGAACACCGGTTTACCTATGCCGAGTTTGGCGACCGTGTGGGGCGTTTGGCGGGAGCGCTGCGCAGCGCCGGAGTGAAGCCCGGTGACCGCGTGGCCTTTCTCGGTCTGAACTGCCATCGGCTGCTTGAGGCTTACTACGGAGTTCTGGAAGCGGGCGGCATTCTGCTTCCCCTGAACATTCGCCTGGCAGCGTCGGAGCTTGCCTACACTCTGAATGATTCCGGGGCAACTTCGCTGTTCCTGGAAGAAGAATTTGTTGGCCTGGTGGATTCCTTCCGCCGAGAATTGTGCACGGTGCGCTCGTTCGTTCAACTCGCTGGAACGCCGCAAGTGGGGTGGCTCTCGGATCAAACGTACGAGCAAATGTTGGCCTGCTCCGCGCCCTACCGCGAAGAGCTGATGGCGTTTGACGAGAACTCCGTGGCGGAAATGTTCTACACCAGCGGAACCAGCGCCCGTCCGAAAGGCGTAATGCTCACGCACCGCAACGTATACCTGTATGCGATGAACATCGCGTTGCACTATCACATCGCCTACGACCACGTGGTGCTGCACACGATTCCTTTGTTTCACGCCAACGGCTGGGGAGCGGCCCACACGGTCACAATGGTCGGCGGAACACATGTCATGCTTCCGCGCTTCGTGCCGGAGGAAGTATTCCGATTGGTGGAACGGGAACGGGTGTGCCAGCTGAGCCTGGTGCCGATTATGGCAGCCGCGCTGGTGAACTCGCCGGCGCGCTCCAAGTATGACCTGAGCAGTGTGGAGTGGGCGTCGATTGGCGGCGCGGCATCGTCACCCACCTTGATCCGGGACGCGGAGCAGACGTTGGGATTCAAATGCTTTTCGGGATACGGACTCACGGAGTGCGCGCCCTCGCTGTCCACCGCCGAACTGAAACCGGACATGCAGTGCACGCCTGAGGAGCGGTACGTGACGCAAGCCATGACCGGCTATGCCTTTCCGGGATGCGAGCTTCGCGTGGTCGACGCCGAAGACAACGATGTACCGCGCGACGGGGCGACGATGGGAGAAATCATTGCCCGCAGCGACGGAGTGATGGCGGGTTATTGGCACCAGCCGGAAGCCACGGCCGAAGCTTTGCGGGGCGGATGGTTTCGCACGGGCGACATGGCTGTCATCGTGGAGAACGGGTACATCCGGATCGTGGATCGCAAGAAGGACATTATCGTAAGTGGCGGAGAAAACATTTCGTCGCTCGACGTTGAGAAAGTGCTATCTGCGCACCCCGGCGTTTACGAAGCCGCCGTAATCCCCGTGGCCGACCAGAAATGGGGTGAGGTGCCGATTGCGGTGGTAGTGGCGAAACCAGGATGCAAGCCCAGCGAGGCGGAATTGATCGAGTTCTGTCGATCGCGTCTGGCTCACTACAAGTGTCCGCAATCGATTGAGTTTTGCGAGGGCTTGCCCAGGACTGCGACGGGGAAGGTTTTGAAGAGGGAGTTGCGCAAGAAGTATCAGAGTAGGGATTGCACCCCTCGTTAGTGATGCGCCGGGGCGCGATTCCGAGTTCAGGAAGTTTGCGGGAGTGCCTATGAATAACCTCGTGAGAATCAGCAGAGACAACGATATCGCGGTAATTACCATCGACAACCCACCGGTGAACGCTCTCAGTCCGGGAGTGCCGGAGGGGATCGGGTCCGCGATCGATGAAGTAAATGGTGACGCTGCCGTGAAAGCTGCGGTCTTAATCGGTGGTGGCCGAACTTTTGTCGCCGGCGCGGACATCAAGGAATTCGGCAAGATGACTTCCGGTGCCTCACCCCGTAGAAGCCTGCTGCCGCTTCTGCTTCATATTGAAGACAGCCGCAAGCCGGTGGTGATGGCGATTCACGGGACCGCGTTTGGGGGTGGACTGGAATTGGCCATGTCCGGCCACTACCGGGTCGCAGCACCCACGGCGCAGGTTGGCCAGCCGGAAGTGAAGCTGGGAATTATTCCGGGAGCCGGTGGAACGCAGCGTCTGCCGCGCCTGGTGGGTGTGGAGAAGGCAGTGGAGATGTGCGCCGAGGGCAAGCCGGTTTCCGCCCGCGACGCTGCCGCCCTGGGACTGATTGATCGTTTGATCGAGGGCGACCTGCTCTCCGGAGCCTTGGCTTTCGCTCGCGAGATTGCCGGCAAGCCTGCAAATAAAACGCGGGAGCGAACGGAGAAGCTGGGAACCGTCGCGGATAACACGGCGATTTTTGCGGCAGCGCGCGCTGCCGCTCACAAGAAACAAAGAGGGATGAAAGCTCCGCGGGCGGCGATCGATGCGGTAGAAGCGGCGACCACAATGTCGTTCGAAGAAGGCTGCCGGGCCGAGCAGGAGCTTTTCACCGAATGCCTTTTCTCTAATCAGTCGAAGGCCCTCATCCATGTTTTCTTTGGCGAGCGCGAGGTCGGAAAGATTCCCGACATTCCGAAAGAAACTCCCGTGATCCCCGTGAACCGCGTGGCGGTTGTCGGCTCCGGAACCATGGGCGGAGGCATCGCGATGGTATTTGCCAATGCCGGCATTCCGGTGATGCTCAAGGACGTGGATCAATCGGCGCTCGATCTGGGTATGGGAAAGATCCGCAAGAATTATGCTAGTTCAGTGCTGCGTGGGCGTTTCGCCCAGGAGTTCGTGGACGATCGCTTGCGGCTGATTACACCAGTGCTCACCTACGATGCGTTCTCGGACGTGGACATGGTGGTGGAAGCGGTCTTCGAAGGCATGGCGCTGAAGAAGAGCGTGTTCGCGGATTTGGACCGCGTCTGCAAACCGGGAGCAATTCTGGCGAGCAACACATCGACGCTGAATATCGATGAAATCGCTGGGGCGACGTCGCGGACGGAAGCGGTGATCGGAACGCACTTCTTCAGTCCGGCTAACGTCATGCGCTTGCTTGAAATTGTGCGCGGACGGAAGTCGAGCAAAGAAGTGATCGCCACTTGCATGCAACTCTCCAAGAAGCTGGGCAAGATCGGCGTGCTGGTAGGAAACTGCCGCGGCTTTGTTGGCAACCGCATGTTTGGCCCCTATCGCCGCGAAGCGCAATTTCTTATTGAAGAAGGAGCGGATGTAGAAGCCGTGGATCAAGCGCTCGTCGATTTTGGAAATGCCATGGGTCCGCTGGCCACGGGAGATCTGGCGGGTCTCGATGTGGGCTGGCGCATCCGCAAAGAGTACCGGTACCTGGAAAAACCCGGAGTCCGCCAGCCGTTCGCCGAAGACCGTCTCTGCGAACTGGGCCGCTACGGCCAGAAAACGATGAAGGGATGGTATCAGTACGACGAGAACCGGCGCGCGAGCGCGGATCCCGAAGTGACCGCCCTGGTGCGGAAGTGGAGCGCGGAAGCAGGAATCCCGCAGCGGCAAATCTCCGCCGGGGAGATCGTCGATCGCTGCATCTATGCGCTGGTCAATGAAGCAGCGCGGATTCTCGAAGAAGGATACGCGTTGCGAGCCGTCGATATCGACATTATCTATCTCAACGGTTATGGATTTCCTGCCTATCGGGGCGGCCCTATGTGGCACGCCGACACGGTGGGGTTGCATAAGGTCCACCAGCGCATTTGCGAATTCCACCAGCAGCATGGAGAACTGTGGGCGCCGGCGCCTCTGCTGCAGCGGCTGGCGGAATCGGGTAAGACCTTCGCCGATTTCGACAAAGAGCAGCTTGCAGCGGCATAGGTGCACTACGGGTCCCAGCTGGCTTCAATCCCACGAACTGAGAGGGACGGAAGAGCATGACTGACAACGCTTGTGGTTGGATCAGAAATCTGAGGCGCTTGACCGGGATCGCTTGGCACGCATGAGGCACATCACTTTAGTGCGTCACGGGCAAGCATCTTTCCTGGAGGCGGATTACGACAAGTTGTGTGCGAATGGCGAGGCGCAAGCCAGGTTGCTGGGGGAACATTGGTTGCGGCGAGGCATGATTTTTCACAACGCTTACTCGGGTCCGCGCATTCGGCAACGAGAGACGGCCCGGATCGTGACCGAAGTCTATCGCGACGCGGGTCACAGTTTTCCCGAGATCGTGGTGATGAGCGAATTCGATGAATATCAAGCCGAGGCCGTGATGCGCACGTGCCTTCCACAACTAATGCAAGTGAACACCGAGATTAGCGAACTGAGCAGCGCGTATGAGACTTCCAGTGATTCGGGCGAGCGGCGCAGGACTTTCCAAAAGCTGTTCGAGGCAGTAATCGGCAAGTGGGCGGCGGGGGAAACTGCTACGGACGGGATTGAATCGTGGCATGAGTTTTGTTTGCGAGTGGAGCGCGGACTGGTGCAAGTGATGCGCGGTACCACGCCAGCGGCGAGCGCGGTGATCTTCACTTCCGCGGGACCGATTGGAGCGGCCATGCGCCGGGCACTGCATCTGTCTGCAGAGGACACACTGCAAATGTCCTGGATGTCGCGCAACGCTTCGTACAGCGATTTTCGCGCGTCGGGCGAAAGATTTACGCTGAGCGCGTTCAATGCACATCCGCATCTCGATGAGGACTCATTGCTGACGTACTGGTAGCCGATACAGGACTTGCGAGTATGGTGGCGTTCTGCGATCAAGCGGGAACTGTGAGGGCAGGCGAAGAACTCAATCTCGCCCGGCTGCGGCCCTTTCTGCTCGACCACTTTGCTCACAGCGGACCGGTTTCCGTTGAACAGTTTCCCAGCGGCCACTCCAATTTGACCTATCTGGTGCGTTTGGGGAGCCAGGAAATCGTGCTGCGGCGCCCGCCTTTCGGAAGCAAAGTCCGGTCTGCACACGACATGGCTCGCGAGTATCGCGTACTGTCGAAATTACATAGTGCTTATCCCCTGGCGCCGAAGGCGATTCTCTATTGCGACGATCTGGCAATTCTCAATGCACCCTTCTACCTGATGGAACCGGTTCGCGGAATGATCATTCGCCGCGATCCACCTCCGGATGTGCCCTTTCCGCCGGAAACGGCGCGGAGATTGAGCGAAGCGTTTCTCGATAACCTCGTTCGTCTGCATGGGGTGGACTACGCGGCGATCGGCCTGGCTGATCTGGGCAAGCCCCAGGGCTATCTCGAACGCCAGGTCAAAGGCTGGATCGACCGCTACCACAATTCGAAAACACACGACGTACCAGAAGTCGAACGCATTTCCGCCTGGCTCACCCAACGAATGCCAGTCAGCCACTCGAGTGCGCTGATTCACAACGATTACAAGTATGACAATGTGGTGCTCGATCCTGCAAACGTGACAAAGATCGTGGGCGTTCTGGACTGGGAGATGTGCACGCTGGGAGATCCGTTGACGGACCTGGCGACTGCCTTGGCCTATTGGGCTGATCCGCAAGATCCTGAAGAACTCCAGGAAATTCGCTCCGCGCCAACGACGTTGCCGGGAACACTAAGCCGGGCGCAGTTGGTCGAGCGCTATGCGGCCGTCACGGGCTGCGATCCCAGCGACATGAACTTCTATCTGACGTTTGCCCGCTTCAAAGTCGCCGTCATTATTCAGCAGATCTACTACCGGTACGCCCAGGGATTGA
>OCZU010000202.1_pt1 | contig 43305 bp, 22 predicted proteins | sample 1539001 | NCBI WGS metagenome assembly OCZU01 (sample SAMEA3539306, study PRJEB22396) | soil metagenome | biome: tundra; feature: field; material: soil | place: USA | collected 2010-05 | depth 0.15 m | reverse complement strand
TTCCGTTCGCGCCCGAGCGCATCAAAAAATTCGAAGCCCGCAGCGCGATCGGCAAGAAGCGCAAGTCGCCGAAGTGCTGACCGGCTCCGTTCTCACCGGAGGAGTGGAAACAGGAGACGACCGAGACAGAGACCCGCCGGCCTAACAAGTCGCCTGACAACCCAACTCAGCCACCGCCGCCACTGCTGATCGATGCGCGCCAATTGTCCTACACCACTCGATTGTTCATTGCTGGTTTGTTTTCTGATAAACTCCGGCGGCGGTTTTAAGGAAAAGGTCGCGCGCTAACCACTGGTCACCGCTGGTGCATTGTGTCATGAAAATTGCGATCATGCCGGTCTCGGGATTGACCGACAAATCGGTGCCATAGGCGCCGTCGTGGCCGAACATACCGTTGCGCAAATGATAACCCAGACTGTAATTGACCTTCGTCGTGCCAGTCTGTTCCTTCCTCAACTCATCCATCGCGGTTGGCGAGAGATAGCGTTTACCGTTCAGTTCACCATTGTTGGCCAGCATCAACCCGTAACGAAGAACATCGTGTGTGGTGGAAAACAATCCCCCGGCCGCCTCTGGGAAACGGTGGACGCGGTCGCTGAACGGTTTCGTGAGGAAATCAATGCCGCCCTTGGCATAGCCGGACTTGTCCTTGTTCGGGCCATAGGCGTTGGCCAGCCGGGCGATTTGCGCGTCGCTCGGCCAGAAGGTGGTTTCCGTCATGCCCAGCGGATCAAAAAAGCGCTTCTGTAAAAAATCCTCGTAGGCCATGCCGCTGAGGATTTCGACGACGCGCGCGGCGATGTTCATGCCTTGGTTGCCATATTTATATTGGTTGCCCGGCTGCCATTGGAGCGGGCCCGTCACGGAACTGAGGGCGCGATCCTTGAGCGGCGTGCTGTCGGCACCCGTCACCAGCTGCAGTTCGGATAATCCGGTCAGGCCGCTGGTGTGGCTCAACAAATGCCGGATCGTGACCGGGCGCACCAGCGGCTTGAGCAAAACGTGATTCGTGTCTTTCTCCTCGATGACCATCCACTGGCTGAGTTGCGGAATGAATTTCGTCACTGGATCGTCCAAACTCACCTTGCCTTCGTCCGCCAGCATCATGATGGACGCGCCGACGAACATCTTCGACATCGAGGCGACCCAGAAAACATTGTCTTCGCTGATTATTTTTTTTGCCTCAACATCAGCGTAACCAATCAGGTTTTTGTAATGCACCTTGCCCGCCCTGTCTGCAATGATGCCGATGATCCCCGCCAGTTTGTAGCTGTCCAGATACGGCTGCATCGCCGCCGCCACTTCCGGACTGGCCGGTGGTTCCGGATCTGCGGCAAAACCGGTGGCGACGAAAAACACTGTCGCCAGCGTTATGATAATGAAAGACGGAAGATGCCAGAAAAGTTTCATTGCAATTATATTCTTCTATTTATTTTGAAAACAGCCAGCCTATCTGAAGATGGTGGTGGCCGGAGTCTATCATCGGCTTGCTCCGGTTCAAATATTTTCTCTAAAAGAGGTCAAAAAGGGGTCAGTGAATAGTAACGTAGTATTTGCATCTTGTTTTTGAAACGGGAGAGATCCTCGGAGATTAACTCAACGCCGCTGAACTTGCTTCGGCGCCGCACCGGACGAACAACACACTGAAGCAGACCTTGACGAACGATCCGCCAAATGAACTGGCGAGCGTGGTGCGCAGCGGGACACTCACGGTGTATGGAAGCCTCACGGGAGAGGTGGCGCATTTGGCCATCAACGGCAAGCCCACGAAGATTTACAGCGACGGGAGCTTTGCCAGCGTTTCGGGTTTCGATTTTATCAACAAATCCAGAGCCGAGCCGCTACCCGGACGGAGAAGATTTTCTGGCGCCGCTATCCCACAGTCAAGCGGCGGGGCATGATCTCGGCGGGGTCAGCGAGAGCGACAGCGGAGGACGATCATGTCGGACAAGCCGAGGGAACTCCAGCGGCGGGCCAGCGACTCAACCTGCAGCGTAAGGTAGCCAAACCACCGGGCTGGTGAGAGCGTCAACTCTTCTGCTCAAGCCAGCAAATCATCGATGATATTTCCACTCACATCCGTAAGCCGAAACCGCCGGCCTTGGTGTAAATACGTCAGCCGTTCGTGGTCCACTCCGAGCAGGCGCAGCATAGTGGCGTGGAAATCGTGAACGTGGATTCCACCTTGGGTGATGTTGTAGCTGAAATCGTCGGTCTCGCCATAGACCAACCCCGGCTTCACGCCGCCGCCGGCCATCCAGACAGAAAAGCATCGCGGATGATGGTCGCGCCCATAGTTGTCCGCGGTCAGCTTGCCCTGCGAGTAACTCGTCCGCCCAAACTCGCCGCCCCAAATCACGAGCGTGTCATCGAGCAGGCCGCGCTGTTTCAAGTCCGTGATGAGCGCGGCTGAGGCCTGGTCCGTTTCTTTGCATTGCACCGAAATTGCCTTCGGCAGATCGCCGTGTTGATCCCAGCCCTGATGATAGAGCTGGATGAACTTCACACCCTTCTCCGCCAGCCGTCGGGCAAGCAGACAATTCGCCGCAAATGTCCCCGGCTTCTTCGCGTCCGGCCCGTAAAGCTCGAACGTCTCCGGTTTTTCCGCCGACAGATCCATGACGCCCGGCACACTCGTCTGCATCCGATACGCCATCTCGTATTGGGCGATGCGCGCGTCCATCTCCGTGTCGCCCAGTTTTTCCGCCGCGTGCAGGTGAAGTTCCTTCAAACGATCCAGCATGAGCCTTCTGCTTTCGGGGGCGACGCCGTCCGGGTTGTTGAGATAGAGCACCGGCTCCTGGCCGCTTCTGAACTGGACGCCCTGATATTCGGACGAGAGAAAACCGCTGCCCCATAAGCGCGAATAAAGCGGCTGGTCCACCTTGCCGGGCGTGATCAACACGACGAACGACGGCAGATTTTCGTTGTCGCTGCCCAACCCGTAATGCACCCATGCGCCGATGCTCGGCCGGCCCGACATCTCCGAGCCGGTCTGTAAAAATGTGATCGCCGGATCGTGATTGATGGCCTCGGTAAACATTGATCTCACGATGCACAAATCGTCCACGACCTTGGCAGTGTACGGCAATAACTCGCTCACCCAGGCGCCGTTGCGTCCGTGTTGGGCGAACTTAAATTTCGAACCCGCCAGCGGCAACGACGATTGATTGCCGGACATGCCGGTCAGCCGCTGGCCCTGCCTCACCGAATCCGGCAACTGCTCGCCATTGCGCTCGTTGAGCACCGGCTTGTAATCGAAAGTTTCAATCTGCGAAGGTCCGCCCGCCATGAACAAATAAATCACGCGCTTCGCCTTCGCCGGAAAATGCAATTGCCCATTGAGAATGCCGCGGTCCGCGACTGCCGCAGTCGCTGCAAACAAGCTGGACGGCTTCATCAAGTTCGCAACCGCGAGGCCGCCCAATCCCATGCCAAAGCGATTCAAAAACCCGCGCCGTGACAATCCGGCGGCGGGGAGGGGTCCTGTGCAGATTTGGTTTTTCATAAATGAATGTTCTTGATCCGCACTCATCGTTCGACGACAAACTCGTCAAAGTTCATGATCGCGCTGACTAAAATTGTCATCGCGGCAAACTCGGCGCACGGCAGCGTCTCGTCCCACTTTGATTCACCCGTCGCCACCAGTTTGGCCGCGCTCTCGGTGTCGGTTGCAAAGAGATTCTTCTGCTCGTTGAAAAGCTGGGTGAGAATTTTCGTTTCGGTTGCGTCCGGCTGTCGGCTGGTTAGTTCACGAAACGCCTCGCGAATCCGCGCATCGGCATCCTCCGGAAACGTTTTCAGCAGCCGTTCGCCCAACACTCGCGCCGCCTCGACGAATTGCGGGTCGTTCAGCAGCACGAGCGCTTGCAGTGGTGTCGTCGTCGTTTCGCGCCTGGCGGTGCAGACTTCGCGCGAAGTGGCATCGAATATCAGCATCGAAGGTGGAGGTGCGGTGCGTTTCAAAAAAGTGTAGAGGCTGCGGCGGTACAATTTGTCGCCCTGGTCCTGGGTATATTTCGCGCCCGTGCCGGAGGCTTCCCAGAGTCCGGCCGGTTGATAGGGCTTCACACTCGGGCCGCCGATGGCGCGATTCAGCAGACCGCTCGCGGCGAGCGCGCTGTCGCGAATTTGTTCCGCTGGCAACCGATGCTCCGGCCATCGCGCAAACAGAAGATTGTCGGGATCGCGTTCGACAACTTCGCGCGCCGCCTGGGATGATTGCCGGTACGTCGCCGAACTTACGATGAGTTTATGCAACGCCTTCACATCCCAGCCGTGGTCCATGAACCAGCCCGCGAGCCAGTCGAGCAATTCGGGATGCGTCGGCAATTTTCCCTGACTGCCGAAATCATCCGGCGTCGCGACGATGCCGCGACCGAAGTGCATTTTCCAGATTCGGTTCACCACGACGCGGGCAGTGAGCGGATTTTTGCGGTCAATCATCCACTGCGCCAGGCCGAGGCGATCACGCGACGCACCGGCCGGAAACGGGGGGAGGCCCGCGGGTGTGTCGCGTTCGACCGGATCGCCGGGCGCGTCGTACGCGCCGCGTTTCAGGAGAAATGTCCGGCGCGGCTGCGGCATTTCCCGCATCGTCATGATTTCGGGAATGTCGTTGATGAGCGCGTTTTCCTCCGCGCGGAGGCGTTTTAATTCGGCGAGAGCGATCTGAAACGGCTCGTAATGGCGGGCGAGGAAATAGGCGAGTGTGGAGGCGGGCGTCTCGCCTGTCGTAGAGGTCGGCATCTTGCCGCTCGGAACGGCACTCAAACTTTCAATGCGCCTGGAATTCTCCGCGCTTGTTCCGCCGGGCGGGACGCCCAGCTCTACGGCAGGCAGGATGCCTGCCGCTACAAGCCTCACCTCCGGCGCGATCAGGCAAACGTCGAACACTTGCAGATCATCAATCAATCCATTCTTAAAACCGCTGTCGCGGAAACGAGCGCCAAGCGTGAGTCGAACGCCGTCTACTTCTACGTCGCCCCATTCGCGGCGATGCGCGATGTCTTTGTAGAGATTGTCACGCACGACTTCGGTTTCGAGCGGCGCGCCGTTGCGGTAAAGTTTGATGCCGGCTGCGCGGCTTGAGCCGTCGTAGGTCGCGATGACCTGTGACCATTCGTTCGTTGGCAGCGGCTGTTTGGCGCGCACGGCGATGGCATTGCCCGGCCAGAAATGAATCAATCCAAAGAACGGCTTGCCGTGATCCAGCACCAGTTCGTAGCCGCGGCTGCCGGAATCCGTCCACGCGCGCGAATGATGCAGCACCACCGCGCGATCCTGCTGTTCCATCGGTTTAAGCCAGAGACTGAACGAAAATGTGTCGCAGCGCGTGAAGTCGCCGACGCCGTTGCAGACAATTTGGTTGTCGCCGCTGAACTGGATGGCGAAGTTTTGGTTCGTGTCGGCGGACGTTTCTCCGGTCAGCGCAGGCATGGACACAGACACCGGCCCGTCCTCGAGCTTGGCCAGGTTGGTCGAAAGGAGGTCAGGAGTGGTGTTGCTCACCACGATGTCGAACGTGAATCGCGCGATCGGTTGAGGCGCGGAGATTTTTCCACCTCCCTTGAGCCAGGCATGAAAAGGTTCCTGGGCATCGAGGGAGATTTTTTTTAATTGCGCCTCCGCTTGCGCCATGCCGGCTTTCAACGCGGCGTGTTGTATTGCTTTCGCGTCCGGCCAGAGCAGCAGCGTCGGCGTCGGTGTGGCGTGCGTAAAGTGTGAATACAAGCCCGATTCGTCAATGTTGTTGAAAAAGGCGACGAGCGAATAATACTCGCGCTGTTTGATCGGATCGTATTTGTGATCGTGACAGCGCGCGCAACCGAGCGTGAGACCGAGCATCGCCGTGCCAAAAGTGTTCACGCGGTCCGAAACGTATTCCGTGCGGAACTCCTCATCAATGCTCCCGCCCTCGTTCGTCTGGCGGTGGAGGCGATTGAAGGCGGTGGCGAGGCGCTGGTCGCGGGTGGCGTTCGGGAGCAAGTCGCCCGCGAGTTGCCAGAGGAGGAATTGATCGTAGGGCAGGTTGTCATTGAACGCGTGGATGACCCAGTCGCGCCACGGCGACACGTCGCGCTCCACGTCCGATTGATAACCGTAGGTGTCAGCGAAACGCGCGAGGTCGAGCCAATCCATTGCCATGCGTTCCCCGTAAGCGGGCGAACTCAAGCAACGCTGGACGACGCGTTCGTAAGCGTTCGTCGCGGTGTCGGCGAGAAACGAATCCAACTCTTCAACCGTGGGTGGCAAGCCTGTCAGATCGAGAGCGAGCCGTCGCAATAAAACTTCACGCGCTGCCTCGGACGCGGGCGGAAGTTTCTCCGCATCGAGTTTCGCGAGCACAAACTCATCAATCGGATTGCGCGCCCAGGTATTGTTCCCCAAACGGGGCGGTGAAACTTTTTCAACCGGTATCAGCGACCAATGCGGCTTGAATTCCGCGCCCCGCGCCACCCAGCGGGTGAGCAAATCTTTTTCGGCTGCGGAAAGCTTCAATTTTGAATCCGGCGGCGGCATCAGGACATCGGGGTCGGTCGCGAAGATACGACGGACGAGTTCGCTTTTGTTCGTGTTGCCTGGACGAACCACTGCAAAGCCATCTGCCAATTCCCTGAACATCCCTTCCCGTGTATCGAGCCGGGGTTTTTTCTTGCGGGCCTTTTCGTCCGGGCCGTGACATTTGAAGCAGCGATCCGAGAGCAACGGGCGGATTTGGAAATTGAAATCTAATTTGTCCATTTCCGCGCCATGCGCGGGATTGACAAAGGCCCACAGAAAAGTCCACGCAAGCATCCGACCCAGGAGGTTGGCGGAAAAACGTGATGTCACGTGTGTCATGGTAGCCCCGGGCAATCGCTGATTAAAGCTTAATCACCTTGCGAAGGTCTTGCGGCTGATCCCGCGAGGCCCGGGGCACAGTCGCCCTCCGGGGCAATGAACAGGTGCGCGCGCTCGCCGGCGGCCGAAAAGGTAATTATTGCAAGAAAATTGCATCGAACTAGAATCATCAAAAATCCATGAACATATTGCTTCACCTCCCATGACAAAATTAACCGTGACTGCCACACGATTACGCCAAGTTTTGCTCACCGGCATTTTTTCGCTCGCCGCTTTTTGCCTGCCTGCCGCGCCGAGAACGGACAAACCGAATAATGGGGCCTTGGCCACGCCCGCTCAAGATTTGATGGTATTGCCGGGTTTCAAAGCGGAACTCCTGCGCTCCGCCCAAGCGGACGAAGGCTCGTGGATTTGCATGGCGATTGATCCCAAAGGCCGGCTGATCATCTCCCCGCAACAAGATGAGAGACCTTTGTTGCGCGTCACCCTCACCCGCGCGGGCCAGGTGGAAAAAATCGAAACCATACCGGCACCGGTGCGCCAGGCGATGGGGATGTGCTATGCGCACGGCAGCCTTTATGTAAATGGTCACGGGCCGGACGGCACGGGGCTTTACCGGCTCGTGGATACGAATCACAACGACCGGTTTGACACCAACGAAGTGCGCTTTCTCAAGAAATTCGCCGGGGAAGGGGAGCATGGTTATCACGCCGTCGTCGAAGGGCCGGACGGAATGATTTACGTCATGAACGGCAATCACACCAAAGTGCCGGAAGGAATCTCGCCGAACTCGCCACACAAGAATTATCAGGAGGATTTTCTGCTGACGCGCCAATGGGACGCGAATGGCCACGCGGTCGGCATCCTAGCACCGGGCGGCTACGTGGTGCGCACCGATCCTGACGGCAAGCGTTGGGAACTTATGCTGGCCGGTTTCCGCAATTCGTATGACTTTGCGTTCAACCCGGACGGGGAAATGTTCACCTTCGACAGCGACATGGAATGGGATTGGGGCCTGCCGTGGTATCGGGCCACCCGGATTGTTCATTGCGTTACCGGCGGGGAATATGGCTGGCGTTCCGGTTCGTCGAATGAGCCGGAGTATTATGCCGATACCTTGCCTCCCGCATTGAACGTGGGGCTCGGCTCGCCCACCGGCCTCAAGTTCGGAACCAAGAGCAACTATCCGCGGAAGTATCGCCAGGCACTCTTCGCGATGGATTGGTCGTATGGTCGCCTCTTTGCAATTCATTTGACGCCGCAAGGTTCAAGCTACTCGGCTGAAGCGGAGGTGTTCGTCAAAGGCAAACCGCTCAATTTGACCGATCTTGAATTCGGCAAAGACGGCGCCATGTATTTCATCACCGGCGGGCGCGGCATTCAGTCGGGACTGTATCGCGTGAGCTACGTTGGCAACGAAGCGAGTTCACTCCGCTACAAAACAGGAACCTCAAATGCTAAAACTGAAACGGCCGGTGCTGAAGCCCGTGCACTGCGTCACCAACTCGAATCCTTCCACGGCAAGAAAGACCCACGCGCAGTGGCCTTCGCCTGGCCGTACCTGAACAGCTCCGACCGTTTTCTGCGCGACGCTGCGCGCATCGCCATCGAGTGGCAGGACGTGAACCTCTGGAAAGAAAATGCTCTCTCCGAAACGAACACTCAGGCTGGCTTGACCGCACTGCTCGCCCTGGCGCGTTGCGGTGGAAAGGAAACGCAGCGTGATCTGCTGCTCGCGTTAAAAAAATTCCCATTTGCTTCGCTCCATGAGGATCAACAGCTGGAGAAGTTGCGGATTGTCGAGTTGAGTTTTATCCGTCAGGGACGGCCTGATCCTGACTTGGCGAAGTTGGTCACGGACAAGCTGGACGCCATCTATCCGTCGTCGAGCGAGCGAATGAACCGTGAGTTGGTGCAGTTGTTGATCTATCTTGAAGCGCCGGATGTCATCGCCAAATCGCTGGATCTGATTGCCAAAGCACCCACGCAGGAAGAACAGATTCATTACTTGTTCCATCTCCGCAACGTGAAGTCCGGCTGGACACTCGAGCAGCGCCGGCGGTATTTCGCGTGGTTCACGCAGTTTCGGAAGCAGGACGCCGAAGGCGCGCGCCATCCGGCGGAACTTTTGCGGTGGTTCAAAGAGGTGGATCGCGATTATGCCGACGGGTCGAGTTTCGGGAAATATCTGATCAATATTCGCAACGACGCCATCGCCACCTTGACGGCCTCAGAACAGGCGGCGTTGAAGCCACTCATTGAAGAAAACATCGGCACTCCACCGTGGAAAGCTGCGAAACAGCGCCAGTTTGTCAAACAGTGGGCGATGAGTGATTTGGAATCACGGTTCGCAGAAGTTGGACGGGGGCGCGATTTTGAAAACGGCAAATCGGCGTTCAACGATGCGCAGTGCATAGTCTGTCATCGCTTGGGCAATCAAGGCGGGTCGGTCGGTCCGGAACTGGCCGGCGCGGCGAGCAAGTATTCGCTGCAGAGTATTCTTGAGTCCATCATCGAACCTTCCAAGGTCGTCTCCGATCAGTTTTTTACCTACAACATCTTGAAGAAAGACGGCGAAACCGTGTCCGGTCGCATCACGGATGAAAATGCTGAACGACTGGTGATCATGCCCAATCCATTGTCGGCCGAAACACTCGCAGAGGTGCGTATGGCTGACATCGCGAGTCGAACGCAATCCAAAATCTCACCGATGCCGACGGGGCTCGTCAACAATTTGACGGCGGAGGAGATTCTCGACCTGCTGGCTTACATCGAGGCTTCGGGCAAAGCGAACGCCGCCAATTTTAGGCAGTGAGTTTTGCAACCGAAAAACATGTTTGCTTGATTGATCCCATCACCTCATGAACACAATTTCCCAACTCAAGGCCACCAGGGGTAACACCCGGTCCAAAATCGAAGCCGAACTCGCTCGCACGGGCGGCTTGTTGCGGCTCGCGCCGGCGTGGGTTCCGCGCTCATTTCTCCAGCCGGGGCTGCGAATCAAGCTCCATCCCGACGACACTTACGCCTACGGCCTGAATCGCGGCGGCATTGATGAACGTTGGTTTGCTTCCACCACGGAAACCGCCAACGAAGGGCGCGCCGCGGACGAAGGCTTGAACTATTGCGTGGTCGGTGGCGAGCGCTTCACGTTGCGCAAGGCCGTGGAGGATTGCGGCGCGACGCTCATCGGGAATGCGATCTGGAAGAAGTATGGCAAGTGGCCGGTTTACTCGAAGTTCTTCGACAACATGGGGCCGATCCCGCATCACATGCACCAGAGCGCGGAACAGGCGAAACTCGTCGGGCAGGAAGGCAAGCCGGAATCGTATTATTTTCCACCGCAACACAACAATGTTGGGAATAATTTCCCTTACACGTTCATGGGCTTGGAGCCGGGCACGACGAAGGCGCAGGTTCGCAAATGCATTGAAAATTGGAACAAGGGCGACAATGGAATCCTTGATCTTTCCAGGGCTTACCGCCTTAGAGTCGGCTCCGGCTGGCTCATTGATCCCTGCATCCTTCATGCGCCCGGCAGTCTCTGCACCTACGAGCCCCAATGGGGCAGTGACGTTTTCGGCATGTATCAAAATCTAGTCGAAGGCCGCGAAGTCCCCTGGAGTCTCCTCGTGAAAGACATGCCCAAGAGCAAGCACAAGGACATTGATTTCATAGTGGACCAACTCGACTGGGACAAGAATGTGGATCCAAAGTTTAAAGACCATCACTACCTGGAACCCGTACCCGTTGCCGACACGCGCAAGGAAGGTTTCGTGGATCGTTGGATTGTTTACGGCAAGGTGGACGGCCATCAATATTTCACCGCCAAGGAATTGACGGTGGATCCCGGAGTCGAATGCACCGTCAAAGATCGCGGCGCTTATGGCCTGATCTGCGTGCAAGGGTGCGGTAAGATAAATGGCCAGCCGCTCGTCAGCCCGAAAATGATCCGCTTCCACGAACTGACCGAGGACGAATATTTCTGCGCCGAGGAAGGCGCGAAAGCCGGCGTGGCCTTCGAGAACAGCAGTGAGACCGAACCGCTCGTCTGCCTTCGCTACTTCGGTCCCGAAGTGAATCCCGAGGCCCCGGCGATGGGCGCTTATCGGAAGAATAAGTTTTAACGTGCCGCAAAATCCACACGCCATGAGCCGGAACAATTTCCCAAAACTTCACAACGCCATGTGGCCCGGCCTGGTTGGCAAGGGCAGCCCCGGCGCCGAGCCCTCCATCAGCCTCGACACGATGCTTGACCTCACGGCCAAGGCTGAGGTCAACGGCCTGAAGTTCGACGGCGTGGATTTGTTCCTCTACGAACCGCACATTTCGATTGATATCACCGACGACGGCATCAAAGAGTTGGCCGGCAAGATTCGCTCAAAGGGTTTTGTCGTCGGCTCGGTGGTCGCGCCGGTTTGGTTCGATGGCTCGGCGATGGGCGACGACACCAAACGCAGGAATTGGGTGACGGCGGTGGCCAAGGCTTGCCGGATTGCGGAAAAACTGCGTGAACTCGGCGTGCGGCCTTATGGCATTGTGCGCATTGACTCGGCGGCGAGCGTGACGGATTGGGAAAAAGACCCCAACGGCAACACCAAGCTTATCGCGAAAACGTTCCGCGAGGGTGCGAAGGTGGCCAAAGACCACGGCGAACGGCTCGCGGCGGAGGGCGAGATCTGCTGGGGCGGAATGCACAGCTGGAAATGGATTGTGCGGTTGCTCGAAGAAGTTGGCCAACCGAAGCTGGTCGGCTTTCAGGCGGATATGGCGCACACACTTCTCTATACGCTCGGCTATAACGCACCCGAACATCGCATCGTGCCGCAGAAGTTTAATTGGGAGCCGGAGAAGTTCCACGTCGCGATGAAGAAACTCACGCGGGCGTTGCGTCCGTGGATGATTGATTTCCACGTTGCCCAGAACGATGCGACCGTCAAAGGCAGCGGCTCCCATGACAAGACGGGCAAGCATTGCCTCGCCACCGACCCGAACGGCAAGCTGAACATCGCTCGCGATTCGGGTTATTGGCTGCGTGACGACGCGGGCAGGGTCACCAAGAAGACCAAACACATTTGCTGGGACGGTTGCATGTTCCCCAACGAGACGCTGATGAAACAACAAACCTGGAATGACATCCTCGCCGCAATGATTCAAGTTCGCGAAAACCACGGCTGGAAGGCCTAGCCACGAAATATGAAACAACTTCGCATCGGACTGGTCGGCTACGGCTTTATGGGCCGCACCCACTCGAACGCCTATCGCAAGGTCAACAACTTCTTTGATCTCGATCACCAGTGCGTGCTGCAAGCCGTCTGCGCGCGCGACGAGGCCAAGGTCAGGGCCTTCGCTGAGAAGTGGGGTTACAAATCCATCGAGACCGACTGGCGCAAGCTGGTCGCGCGCGAGGACATTGACGCGATTGACATTTGCACGCCCAACAACAACCACGCGGAAATCGCCATTGCCGCCGCCAAAGCCGGCAAGATGATTCTTTGCGAAAAGCCCCTGTCCATGAACGGTGCCGAAGGCCGGAAGATGGTGGCGGCGGTCGAGAAAGCCAAAGTGCCGAACATGGTTTGGTACAATTACCGTCGCGTGCCCGCCGTCACGCTGGCGAAGGAGTTGATTGACGAGGGCAGGCTCGGGCGCATTTTTCATTACCGTGCGAAATTTCTCCAGGATTGGACCATCAGCCCGGAGTTGCCGCAAGGCGGCGCGGGTTTGTGGCGGCTCGACGCCAAGGCCGCCGGCAGCGGAGTGACCGGCGATTTGCTGGCGCATTGCATCGACACCGCGATCTGGCTCAACGGCAGCATTGAAAGGGTCAACGGCATGACCGAGACCTTCATCAAGGAGCGTAAGCACACGTTGACCGGAAAAGTCGAGAAGGTCGGAATTGACGACGCTTGCGCGTTTCTCGCGCGTTTCAAAAACGGTTCGCTCGCCACGTTTGAGAGCACGCGTTACGCGCGCGGACACAAGGCGCTTTACACTTTTGAGATCAACGGCGAGCACGCCAGCATTGCCTGGGATTTGCATGATTTGCATCGCTTGCAGTATTTCGATCATCGGGATGAGGGCAGGGTGCGCGGCTGGCGCAACATTCATGTGAGCGACGGCGACCAGCCGTACATGAAGAATTGGTGGGTGCCGGGCCTGCAGATCGGCTATGAGCACAGCTTCATCCATCAGGTCGCCGACTTTGTGAAAGGACTCGAAACCGGCAGGCCCGCCGGCCCGACTTTCCGCGATGCGCTCGAAACGCAATTCGTTTGCGATGCGGTGCTCAAATCCGCCAGGACCCAGAGATGGGAGAAAGTTGTTCAAATTGACAGGAGGTAGGACCAGCAGAGCCCATCGGCTGATAACCAATTATGAATGCGCGCCAACTCAGCCATCACTTTAGGGGGTCAATCCGGCTTAACGTGCGCCGGCGCATGGGAATCATGTGGCTTGTATTCTTCAGTTGAAACCTTTAGAAAATCAACATGACTAAAAACACTTTTCTCACAAATGTTTTCGCGCTGGGGACTTTCGGATTGATTTTACTCGGAGGCGCTGCTTCTTCGCTTGGGGCAGAAGCGCCCAAGCCGCTGCGAGTCTTGCTGATCACGGGCGGATGCTGCCACGATTATGCCGCCCAGAAAGACATTCTCAAGAAAGGCATCGAGGAGCGCGCGAATGTGGTCATTGACCAGATTCACACCGGGGACACAACCACCCACCCGCCATTGGCCATTCTCGGCAAACCTGATTATGCTGCTGGTTATGATCTGATCATTCACGACGAATGCGCGGCTGATGTCTCTGATCCGGCGCTGGTGGAGGGCGTGCTGAAACCACATCGCGAAGGCATTCCCGGCGTCAATCTTCACTGCGCGATGCATTCCTATCGGATCGGTAATCCAAATGATCCGGTCATCGCGGGCACACCGCATGGTTTGTGGTTTGAATATCTTGGCCTTCAATCCAGCGGCCATGGACCGCAGGAGCCGATCTCAATTAGCTTCACCGACAAGGAGAGCCCGGTGGTGAAGGGAATGAGTGATTGGACGACGATTCACGAAGAACATTACAACAACATTCACGTTTTCGACACGGCTCACGCGCTGGCTCACGGCACTCAGATCGTCAAGCAGAAGGACGGCAGTCAGAAGACGAATGATTTCATTGTTGCGTGGGTGAACGAGTATGGCGCGCAGAAGACCCGGGTGTTCAGCACGACGATTGGCCACAACAACGAGACCGTGTCCGACCCGCGTTATCTGGACTTGGTGACGCGCGGAATGCTTTGGGCAACGGGACACCTGGAGAAGGATGGAACCCCAGCGAAGGGATATGGTCCCGGTGGCAAATGATAATTGCCAGACGGGCAAGGGAATCCCGGAATCCTGGCAAGCTCAAAATTATTCGATCCCACCCGGATCGAAGAACGGAAGCATTCGTAATTTCCTTTCTGTCCATGGCAATCTAACCACGCGAACCGATTAACATGAAATTTGGCATCAACACATTCCTGTTCACGTCGCCGTTCAATAATTCCAGCACGAAACTTTTTCCAAAGTTCAAAAAGTGGGGATTCGATTCCGTCGAGATCGCAATCGAAGACCCGTCTCACATTGATCCGGCGCATGTGAAGCGTGAACTGGATCGCCACGGTTTGGTGTGCGGTTCAGTCTGCGCGGCCATGGGACCGGAGCGTGATTTGCGCGGCACACCCGGGCAGCAGAAGACGGGGCTGGCTTACCTGACGGCGCTCCTGGATCAGATGGTCGCGCTGGATTGTCAGTCACTCATCGGCCCGGTGTATTCCGCCGTGGGCCGCGCCGATGCCGTGCCGCCGGACGAGTATAAGCAGCAATGGGCGACCGTCGTGAAGAATCTCAAAAAACTTTGCCAGCACGCGGAGAAGCAAGGCCGGCAGGTTTGCCTCGAACCGCTCAATCGCTTCGAGACGGACTTCATCAACACCTGCGATCAGGCGTTGAAGATGATCAAAGCGGTCGGCAGTCCGGCGCTCAACCTGCTCCTCGACACGTTCCACATGAACATCGAAGAGAAGCATCAGGCGGCGGCGATTCGCCGGGCTGGCAAGTTACTCGCCCACTTTCACGCCTGTGGCAGTGACCGCGGCACACCGGGCAACGATCACATTGATTGGAAATCGATTGCGAAAGCACTGAAGGACATCCGCTACCAGGGCAACGTGGTCATCGAATCCTTCACCACGGACGTGAAAGTCATCGCGCGAGCAGCGGCCATCTGGCGGAGAATTGAACCGACGCAGACTGAAATTGCGGTGAAGGGTTTGAAGTTTTTGAAGCAGACACTCAACTAATTCTCCTGTAAACATAAACCATGAAACCAAAAATTCTCTGCGCGCTCCTGACTGGCGCGGTTGGCTTTGCGTCCCTCATGAACGCGCCGGTTGCCGATGCGGAAGAGGGCTTCCAAAATATTTTCAACGGCAACGATCTGGCGGGTTGGGATGGCAATCCCCAACTTTGGTCGGTGAAAGATGGCGCGATTATGGGCCGAACCACCGTCGAGCATCCGGCCAAGGGAAACACGTTTCTAATCTGGACCAACGGCACGACGGCGGATTTTGAACTGCGATCCTCCTTCAGAATCACGGCCAACAACGACACGGGCTTCGCCAATTCCGGTATTCAGTATCGCAGCAAGATTCTCGATCAGACGAATTGGGTCGTCGGCGGTTATCAAGCCGACATGGAAGCAGGCCCAACCTACACCGGCATTCTTTACGAGGAACGCATGACCCGCGGCATCATGGCGACACGCGGAGAAAAAGTCGTCTGGGACAAGGACTGCAAAAAGCAGGTCACTGGCTCGCTGGGCAAGTCCGAGGAAATTCAAGCCATCATCAAAAAGGAGGACTGGAACGATTACGTCATTATTGCGAAGGGCAATCATCTCCAGCACTTTATCAACGGCAGGCCGACCGTGGACGTGACCGACGAGTGCGAGGCGAAATCCGCAAAGTCAGGCGTGCTGGCGTTGCAACTTCACGCAGGCCAGCCGATGACGGTGGAGTTCAAAAATATTCGCATAAAGCAATAGATAATATCAAGAGAACAATTGTGCAGGCGCGGGACAATATTCTTCCTGCTTTGTTTTTATGCAGCAAGGGGGTAGCGGGTCGTTACACGCGGCATGGCTGTTGAGTCGTTACTACCAGAACTCATGGAGCTGCCGACTGGCATGGATGCAGCGATAGGCCAGGATGTTTTTAGCTCCCGACTCTCGCCCCAGAACATTCCTGATTGCTTGCAGCGGGTTCCAATCACGGGTTAGCAGCCCGCTTCGATCACGCCCGAACCGATGAAAAAACCCGTTAGGTCAAAAAATTGGTCCGTCGCAAATCGGCACCGGGAGTGCCGGAGGAAGTGGGTTGGAAATGGTCAAGCACCGTGACAGAGGGCAGGGCGTAATGTGGCAGAAGCAAATTGTCGTTCTACCGACGCGGGACGATCGGAAAGTTTTTGCAAATGGCAAGAGATCAGGCGGCGGCTCGACGGTGGAAGTTGAGCAGTCCGCCGAGGCGTTCGGATTTGCGAAGGACCCCTTTGCGGCGACCCGTTGGTTGGTGAGGGAAAGGGATGACATTCTCTCCACTGGATGCCAGCAATCCATCCGCAGCCCCACGGGTCAGACGCTCTTTGCCCTCCACGAAGCCGGCGGCCTCCTGAAGACGGATCCTGCTTATCAGCGGGGAGTGTAGTTTTTGCTGCGACCACATTTTGATGCTGCCGACGCGATTGGCGTCGAAGGCAAAAACCAGGAGCGTCCGGTGATACCAAATTTTATCGCACTCTGACCGAAGACCAAAGCGCTGACATCCTTCCGCACTCCTGCAGCACGGCCCTGCAGTCCGAGTGGGGAGTAAGGGTCGAGGACGGAACCCGCTTACGTTCCGCGAGAATATCCCGTGAACATATGCCTTTGCGGTTCGGCGATTCAAAACACCGCCACAACTCCGCAGAACCAGGCTGGATGAGTCGTTCGCGAGGTCTCGGTTTGTCGCTTGACCGTCGGGCGAACGTCTCCCACCATCCCACTATCCGAACCTTATTTTCTCTTACTTGTCTTTGCTACCTCACCTTGGATGACGGCGGACTAGCGACCGCCTGGGCCAAGGAACCGGTTGACTACGTTGATCCCTTCATTGGCACCGGACGCTCGGGAAAGACTTTTCCCGGCGCCACTACGCCGGCTGGCATGGTGCAACTCAGCCCGGACACGATCACCGGCGGGGACAACGGTTCCGGCTACCGCCATAATCATAAGACCATTCAAGGCTTCAGTTTCACCCACATGAGTGGCATCGGTTGGTACGGCGACTTGGGCAGCTTCCTCGTAATGCCCACCACCGGACCGCTCAAGACGTATTGCGGCGAGACCGACAAACCCGGGACCGGCTATCTTTCCCGCTTTTCCAATGCCACGGAAACCGCCCAGGCCGGCTATTATGCGGTCAGGCTCGAAGATTATAAGGTCCGCGCTGAAGCCACCGCCACGCCCCATGGCGGAATCCTGCGCTTCACGTTTTCGGAAGATTCCAAATCGCGCATCCAGATTGACCTTGCGCGCCGGGTGGGCGGCACATCACTGCATCAGACCGTGAAAGTGGTGGGCGACGATGCCATTGAAGGTTCCATCGAATGCACACCCGAAGGCGGCGGTTGGGGGCATGGTGCCGGCCACGCCAATTACACGTTCTATTTCCATGCCGAGTTCAGCAAGCCGCTGAAAGTCTTTGGCGTCTGGAGCGCAACACTGCCGCCTGGTCCTTATACGGACATCCTGGGAAAACCCACTTTCGCGGAAGCCTGCCGCAATGCGGAGATCATCCCGTCCTGCAGGGAGATGGATGGCAGGCACCTGGGATTTTACGCCGAGTTTCCGACTCATCCCGACGAGGCGGTGTCGCTCAAGGTCGGCATTTCATTTGTGAGCATCGATGGTGCCCGGAACAATCTGAAGGCGGAAATTCCGGCCTGGGATTTTGATAAGGCGCGCCAACAGGCGCGTCAAGCATGGGCCAACGCCTTGGAACGCATGACTGTGGCCGGCGGGACCGAGGATCAAAAGACGGCGTTCTACACCGGCCTGTATCACGCCCTGATCGATCCGCGCATTTTCGCAGACCTTAACGGCGATTATCCGGGCGGCGACGGCAAAGCCCACGCCACGGATAAGTTCACCAGGCGCACCATGTTCAGCGGCTGGGATGTTTATCGCAGCGAATTTCCACTTCTGACCATAATTGCGCCGGAAATCGTCAATGACATGATCAATTCGTTTGTAGAACTGGCTGAACAGAACGGCACGCGCCGCTATGAACGCTGGGAACTCCTGAACGCCTACAGCGGCTGCATGAATGGCAATCCGATGGTTGTGGTCCTCAACGATGCCTACCGCAAAGGCATTCGCAATTACGATGTCGTCAAGGCCTACACTTTCTCCGTCAACAGCGACGAAGAATACGGGAACGGCGAGCGCGGCTACCGGCTCGGCAGGTTCGGACTTTCGGAAACCTTGGAATGCGCCAACGACGACTGGAATGTCTCGCAACTGGCCACGCAACTCGGCAAGACGGAAGATGCGGCGAAATGGGCGGCGCGGGCCACCAACTACCACAATTTGTTCGATCCGAATGTGCCGTGGAGCTACGACCGCGCCGGCACGGATAGCCACCCCGAATGGAAGGGCTGGTTCCATGCCAGGAACCAGGACGGCAGCTTTCTCCGATGGAAAGGATTGCTCGCGGAGGACGGCGTTCAGGAGGCGACCTTGTACCAGCAGGGCTGGTCGGTGCCCCAGGATATTCCCGGCCTGATGAACTTGCTGGGCGGCCGGGAGATGTTCCTTGCAAAATTAACCGACTTTTTCGACCGCACGCCGAATGTGGGGCGCGGGAATCCATACTACAATCACCCGAACGAACCGTGTCACCTGGTTCCTTTTCTCTTCAACCGCGCCGGGGCGCCTTGGCTTACCCAGAAATGGATCCGCACCATTGACAAGGCTTACCAGCCCGGTCCCGATGGCTTATGCGGCGACGAGGATGTCGGGCAGATGTCCGCCTGGTTCATTCTGGCCGCAAGCGGCATCCACCAGGCGTGTCCCGGAGACCCGCGCTACGAACTCTTCAGCCCGCTATTCGACAAGGTGACAATCCGCCTGGATCCCAAGTACACCAAAGGTGGGACGTTTACCATCACGGTGCACGACAACTCCCCGGAAAATGTCTATATCCAATCCACACGGCTTAATGACAAGCCGCTGGATCGCTGTTGGATCACCCATCAGGAAATCGTTGGCGGCGGAACCCTTGATCTCGTGCTCGGTCCGCAGCCCAATCGGAAATGGGGATTGGGGGTCCAATAATTTCCCGCTCTTCGGGCTCTCTCCATTATGAATTGCGTCAAATGCATCACGTCCCAGTTCTCACGGGCGATCCAACAGCAACTTTCCCTGCTCCTTTTGTTGTTTTGTTTTCTATCGTCGCCGGCTGATGCTGCGAATACACCCTCCCCGTCAAGACGAACTCCAGCTCAGGTGCTGCTGGTGGTGAACGCGCTCAGCCCGGTTTCCAAGGCCATTGCCGGCGACTACGCAATCAAACGGCACGTCGTGAACATCCTGTCCATTCAATGTCAGGATTCCGCGCTCAGCACCGAAAACGAAACCATCACCCAGGCTGCCTTTGTCCAATCGATCCAGGATCCCATTCGTGAATATCTTGCGGGACATGCCAGTATTGATTTTATCGTGCTGACCAAGGGCATACCGATCCGAATTACCGGCTCGGATATGGGAAGCTGTGATGAGCACAGTCGTGAGCCGGTTAATATTCGCGGGCATCCCTCGGTGGACAGTTTCCTGGCGGCCTTGGATTACACCAACATGCCCACACTCAAAATTGACATCACCGGCTCGGGGGCGGTCGGGTGCGCCTATTCGAACCGTTATTGGAACGCGATCGAACCCTTCACGCATGCAAAATTTGGCGGCTATCTGGTCGCCCGCCTGGATGGCTATACGGAAGCTGATGCCAGGTCTTTGGTCAGTCGGGCGTTGGAGGCAGAGCAGTCGCTCACCAATGGAATAGTTCTGTTCGACCTCCAGTCCGTTTTTGGATTGGGCAACAAAGCAACCCAACCGGCGCCCATCACCGGCACCACGATTTTAAGCGAGTCACCGTGGAGCGAATACAACGCTGATATGCGGCATGCCCACGATTTGCTGACGCAGCGCGGCATCCCGGATGAGCTCGATGTCACTCCCACCTTTATCGGCCAGCGAACCAACTTGCTGGGCTACTTTTCCTGGGGCAGCAATGACGCGAGATATTCCGCCAGCGCCTATCAATCACTCCAGTTCGCCCCCGGCTCCCTGAGCGATACCGCCGTATCCACCTGCGCCCGGACCTTCCTCCCAACTCGGGGCGGGCAATCCCTTCTCGTTGATTTGATCGCCCACGGGCTTACCTGCGGCAAAGGCTATGTGGATGAACCCCTCCTGCAAGCGATTGCCTCCCCCACCATTGTCATGGATCGATATACCTCGGGCTACACCATGGCGGAGAGTTTCTACGCGGCCTCCCATTTCGTTTGTTGGGAGGATGTGATTGTCGGCGATCCGCTGTGTTGCCCCTACTACGGAAAATCCGTCGGCAAGACCCATGTGGTAACGGAAACGACCCGCTGAGCCTTTCAGCCCTGGATTTCCCTAAACGGGATGACGAGAGGGACGATCTGATAGCGCACTAAAATAATGAGGAAATCCAAGCTTTGCTGTGCGAACATTCTTAATGTACCATGGACCAACATGACGCCGAGAATCCTTCTTGTTCTTCTGATGTCGTTGAGTATGGGACTGTGCGCTGATCCGCCTATGCCGGGTCGGGCCAGTCCCCGAATGCCCCCGGTGGGAATTGCCGTGCCGCCGGGAATCAAGGCCGATTTGGAGAATGGCGTTTCCAATCTGGGCCGGGCCATCGAGGACTTGAAAATCATGCTCAAGTCCAAACCGGAATTGCTCGATTTGCTGCCGGATGTGCAGATCTATCACAACGCCGTCCGCTATGCATTGGAGGATGATATTTTTTACAAGGAGAATGATTTTGCAGCGGCCCAAAAGTTGATCGAGGAAGGAATGGAACGCGCGCGGCTTTTGAGAGAAGGGCAAGCGCCATGGAACACTGCGACCGGCCTGGTGGCACGAGGATACCGGTCCAGGATTGACGGCTCAGTGCAGCCTTACGGATTAGTAGTGCCGACATCTTATCAAGTCGGAACCTCGCGCCCGCTCCGGCTGGATTTCTGGTTTCACGGGCGGAACAACAACGGTAGCGAGCTGAGTTTCATTGTGGAACGCGAGAAAAGCCGCGGTGAGTTCACGCCGGAGGACACTATCATGCTGCATCCGTACGGGCGCTATTGCAACGCGTTCAAGTTCGCCGGTGAAACGGATGCTTTTGAGGCGCTGGATGATGTTCGCAAACATTATCCGATCGATGAAAACCGCATCGCGGTGCGCGGCTTTTCCATGGGCGGCGCGGCAACCTGGCATTTCGCCGGGCATTACGCGGGGATGTGGGATGTGGCGTCGCCCGGCGCTGGATTTGTTGACACGGCCATTTTTCAAAAACTTTCGCGGCAAAGCAATTCCGTGCCGTGGTATGAGCAACGGCTCTGGCACCTGTATGACGTGACGGATTACGCGGCCAATCTTTTCAATTGCCCGGTCGTGGCCTATAGCGGCGAAATTGATCCACAGAAACAAGCAGCCGATTTAATGAGTCGCGCGATGGCGGCGGAGGGCTTGGCGCTGACGCACATTATCGGGCCGAATACCGCGCACAAATTCGAGCCGAAAGCTAAGGAAGAAGTTGCGCGCCGCGTCGAAGCATTCAAGGCGCAGGGACGAAATCGGGTGCCGAAACAAGTGCGCTTCACGACCTGGACGCTGCGTTATAACCAGATGGCCTGGGTGACTGTGGACGGCCTCGAACGCCATTGGAGCCGCGCGCGGGTGGATGCGGACAATGTCGGTGACGGCATCATGGCGACTACGACGAATGTATCAAGGTTCACGCTTTCCATGCCGGCGGGATCGTATCCACTCGCGCGCTCGCCAAAGGTTGCGATCGACCACCAGCAACTCGCCGCACCCGCAGTTGCCGCGGATGGTTCATGGACCGCGCATTTTCATAAAGTGGATTCACGCTGGCGCGTCGCGTCGTCCGAGTTGGATGGCGCATTGCGCAAGCAACATGGTTTGCAAGGGCCGATTGACGATGCCTTCATGGATGCATTTATCTTAGTGCGGCCTACTGGCAAGCCACTCAATGAGCAAGAGGGCGCATGGACGCAGTCCGCGTTGAAGCAGGCGATTGAGGACTGGCGGATGCAATTCCGCGGCGAGCCAAGAGTGGAAAATGATTCCGCCGTCACGGACGAGGAAATGGCCGCCAACAATCTAGTGTTGTGGGGCGATCCCCACAGCAACCGGCTGCTGGGACGCATCGCCAAGCGCTTGCCAATCCAGTGGGATACCCGGGGCGTGCATATTCGCGGCAAGACATATTCAGTTGCTGATCATGTGCCGGTGATGATATACCCCAATCCGCTCAATCCGAAACGTTATGTGGTAATCAATTCCGGCTTCACGTTCAGCGAAGCCGCCCCGACGAGCAACGCGCTGCAAATTCCCAAGCTGCCGGATTACGCGGTGTTCGATCTTAACGGAAAGCGCGTGGTTGAGTCCGGGTTTTTCGATGAGGAATGGAAGTTACAGATTTTGCAATAGCACTTTCAACTTTCGGCCGGAATGGAACAAGCGTTCGAGATTGCAGGCAGTACGAAGTCATTGGTCATGATTCGGCAGTCCACCCCAGTTGGCATCGCAACGAACCGTTTCTGGCGCCGCTGACCCGTTGGAATACGCAAAAGCTGGTAGACATGAACGGCCGACTCAAATTCGTGGTTGCCAGAACCAGCCTTGGCTTCATGGACCACTGCTAAGCGCATGAGAAAGTTCCACTATGGGAAAATTTGGACGCGATAGAATCTTACTGAATCCGCAAAGTTGTTTATGCTTTGGGTAGTTGGTCCGGAGGCAGTAATGACACCACCAATGGTCGTAAACGGAATTCCCAAGTTGGTGGTGGACCAGACTTGATAGGTCTTGCCGGAAACACTGGTCCATTTCAACACGCTGCTACCCTGGATGCTTAACACCGGAATCCAGTTCGGATCCACCAAGATCACAGCGGAACTGCTGGCGCTGACGGGTCCGGATATTCCGGCATTGTTGATCGCACGCACTTGCGCGTAAAGCGTCGTGCCATAAACATTCGTTAAAGTTAATATCGTTCCTTGGACGATGCCGCTATAGACATTGGAAGCGCCGGGTGAAGTCCCGACCATGACCTGATAGCCAGCTACACCGCCTTGCGGATCGCTCAGCGGCAGCCAGTTGAACGTCACATTGGTTCCAATGACATAAGAGCTGGTCGTCGTTGGCGCAGCGAGGGTTGCCGGCGGGGTCACATCGTAAAGCTTCAAGTATTGCGCTTCGTAAGGAGCATTAGTCCAACCGGCACTGCTGGCGGGCACCGGGTTGAGCGAAACAGATACCCCGTTAACCAGCAGATTGCTGCCGGCAATCCCGCCTGCGCCCCAAAGCCAATAACTGCGGCGGTTTGGATCCGCCCCCAGATAAGCAGCGATGTTCTTCGCGTTATACAAGCGACTGGGGGCGATGCCGAAAAAGTTTGTGCCGTTGGCCGTGACGCTGACGATAAAATTGGCCGAGCGACCGTTAGTGACGTCCAGATTCACAAATGCAAATACAACGTCATTGAAATTCGGGGAACCGTTGGTGGTGGTGAACTTGGCCACCGCATAAATATTGGTCTGCGACACGTCTGGGCTGAGGAAATAGCGGTTGGCGCTTTGCAGCGCCGGGCTGGATTGGCGAGCCTGCCCCACGGCCGAGAAAAGCGGATAAAGTTGAGCTACTCGCAAATTACCAACTGCGTTCGCAATGGCGGGCTGCAGGGAATTATATCCGTAAAAACTGGGGACATCACCGGCGTAAACCGAGAAGCCAGATGATTCCGTAGTGCCCAGCTCCTGGCCGTAGAAAATATGGGGCATGCCGTCAATGGTTCCACCCACCATGAACCGGATCAAGCCCTGGTAGGGATCGGTGAAATAGCCGCCCGCGTCGTGAGAGGTGCTGTTCCACAACATCAAGCACTGGCCATAACTGCTCCGTTCCGAATTGAAAATGGAATGATAGTTGGTGGCCGATTTGGCAGTCTGAAATGCGCTGTAAACACTGTCACACAGAATGTCAAAATTACGAACGGAGCGATAGGTCGGCGCGCTAGGAGGCGGCCAACTCAAAGATTCAGCCAGGAAAACAAAATCCCATTTTCGCGACCGCACCTTGTTGATGATGTATTCCCAGCATTGGGGCGGCAATCCGTTCGCGAAGTCCGCGCGAATTCCGTCTATGCCCACGAAGGTTTGATCGGCTGGCGTGCCGTTGGTACAACCCGTCTGGTTGAGCCAATACAGAAGGCAGTTGGCATAATATTTCCAGACGTTTTGGGTTGTCTGGTCAAAACTCCCTGTGCCAGTGCTGTAATCGAACCAGTCATCGGCACTATTGAAATTGGCATCGTTCTGGGGATTTGAACAAACCAGCGCCGCATAGTCGCCGTTGAAAACATCATACACGTCGGTCCATTTCGAAATGTTGATGTCTGGCGCGATCGCGATATTAGTGGGGTTGGACGCGCGACTGCACCAGGCATTGGTCGCCGAATAAAACTGGGGCACACGATTTGGGATCAGGTCGGTGGGCTGCCAATTGCCCGGATTCTCAGTCCCGCCGAAATCAGCGACTCCTTCAGCGTCCAGTTCGCAATCACGGGCTGTGTGATTGAACGGGACATCCATCATCACATTCACGCCAGCGGTGTCCGCCGCCGCAACGAAGCCTTGAAATTCCTGCATGGCGGCGGGCCGGGTGTTAGCCTTGCCCATCAAGGGCGACACTTGAAAAAAGTTTTTCACCGAATAGGGACTGTTGACGCTGGCCACTGTCCCAATGGAGTGGATTGGCTCAAGCCAGAGCCAGTTCACGCCAAGATTGGTCACGTAATTGAGATTGAAACGCTTGGTCGCGTTGGTGAAGTCGCTGAAATAGCTGCGCTGATTTGATGCCGGACCCGACGCGTTGACAATCCCGACAGCCAGTTCACAAACCACAGCGCCCAGCGCCTTTTTGGGCGAAACGACAATCCCAAAGTCGCGCCGGTTGCCGGTGGTGTGAGGAGCGTTGGTGCTATACCAGCTCCAGTTCGTATTGCCCGCCATCCGGCAACGCGCCGTCAGGCGATAGGTCCCGGTCTTCTGCGCGTAGAGCGTCAACGAATACTGACCGGGCGTGCTGTTCGTCGCCATCGCATACGCTTCGTAATAATTGTTGGTGTCACCAGTGGCAATCGTGTTGCCATCCGGCGGCAAAATACCGTCTTCAATGCCGTCCCCATTGGCATCCAAGCCCGCATGATCGCGACGGTTCAGATTGGAGAAAACATCGGCTTCCACCACATTTGCCGCATTGGGCGTAAACAAAATCGTTAGCGGCACAACGTCATTCGCCACTTCGTTGATGAAGACATGCGTCATCCCGTAATCAGCGTTGACACCGTTGACGGTCAGAATCGGCGGCACGCCGGAGGAGGCGGTAACCGGCACGCTCAAATATTGACCGGGTGTCGAACCAAAATTAAACACGCCCCCTCCAGTCGCACCCAGGTTGCCTGTTCCCACAGTCAATCCGGGAAGAAATTGGTTCGAGAGGTAAACGTAGTTGTTGCCGTTGATATCAACCAGCACCTGAACGGCACCGGTCGGATTTCCCAGCGCAGAAAGTGGAATCGCCAGTTCAAGCCCCGTCGTCACGGCATTGGCGGCAGATTGGTTTGCGGCTGTCCCGGAATTCCCATTCACGCCCGTTGTGTTCACATTGTTAAAGCCAACGGCGATGCCGGTGCTGCCGAGGTTCTGATTGTTACCCACCCCGCCACTCAAGGTCACATTGCCAAGGTGTGACTCGGTGCCGGAACTGCCTGCTAAAACAACCTGGTCAACAGACAGAACGGTCGCGCTGTTTGTGAAAGTGAACAGGAGATTGGGATTGAAACCCGTGCTGAAGGTCGAGCCGTTCATGTCCGTTTTTTCCCCGGAACCACTAATTGCCAGAACATGCTGGCCCCCGGCCTGGCCATCAGCGATAAAAACATTAATGTTATTACCGTTGGCCTGCACATTTCCCGCCATAAACAAATACAGATATCCGTTAGTGACCACGCCATAAACCGCATCCAACTCCGAGCCGCCACTGGACGAACCGTTCGAGGAAGTATTGTCGCCAAAACCCGTGTTGATCGTTTGCGTAGCCAATGGACTCCCATAACCTTCCAGGCCATTCAAGATTCCATCAACCGACACTTGGGCACTGGCAGATGCCGCCAGCCCACCGATGATCATCAGCAAAAAGAGAATCCAAACGCTTTGCGGACTTTTTATTTTCAAAATGTTAATTTTTGTCAGCGGCAAGCCCTGCCACCAGCTTTGATAATTTAGCCGGGCGTTGATAGATGCGCCATTCAAAGCCGTCCAACCGCAATTTGGGCAGAGTGCTGTCGTCGGATAACTTTTGTCCCGTAATTTTCAGCAAAGTAAAACGTTCCGAATTCTTCAAATCAACTTTGGCGGATATCGGGCGGTTGGAAAAATTGATGGCAACCAAAAATTCCTCCTTGTCGTGGGCCCGCATAAACGTGACCAGACTGCCGGGGTCGGGATTCTTAAGCCATACGACCTGCCTGCTCCGAAGCGCCGGATGAGCCATGCGCAACTTGATCAAGTCACGGTAGATGTCACGGAAGGGCGGGCGATCCTTCGGATGCCAGAAAATGGGCACCTGCTCGAACAACGCCTGATCTCCTGATTCGGTGGCGTCTCCGACTTCCATGCCATTGTAAAGCAACGGCACACCGTCGAGAGTGAACATCAACGCCGAGGCCGCGAGCGCTCCGCGCATTCCAAAACGCGTGATGGCACGGGCTTCATCGTGATTGTCGGACATATACAGATGCAGCGCGCCTTCGGGGTAACGCTTCCGGTCAGATTCCCAGGTGCGCTGCAGTTCGGAGGCGGGCGCCCCCTTCTCCAACACGCTCTTCAGCGTATTCATGAAAGGCCACGCGTAATCAATATCGAAGGCATTGGTGAGCAGTTCGGGTTTGTCGGCCTCGGCCAACATCAGGAGGTCCGGTTTCACTTGCTACAAGGCTGCCCGGGCTTCCTCCCAAAAACTGGTGGGCACCATGGACGCCGTGTCGCAGCGGAAACCGTCCACATCCGTCTCGGTGACCCAGTCCTTCAGCATCGTCGTCAGGTATTTTCGCAGTTCTGGATTCTCATGATTCAATCCCGCGACGTCGGTCCATTCGCGCACGGGAGGAACAATCTTTCCGCGAGCATCGTGCTTGTAGAACTCAGGGTGCGCCATCAGCACGTTGTCCCACGCCGTGTGCAGGAGCACGACGTCGAGAATAATCTTGAGGTCACGCTTGTGCGCTTCCGAGACGAGTCGTTTCAAATCATCCTTGGTTCCGTAATCCGGGTTAACGGCGTGATAATCGCGCGCGGCATAAGGGCTGCCATAGGTGCCCTTGCGAAGTTTCTCTCCGATCGGATGAATCGGCATCAGCCAGACAATGGTGACGCCGAGGTCTTTCAACTCGTCCAGCCGGGCGGTTACGCCGTTGAGATTTCCTTCCGGGGAAAACTGGCGTGGGAACAGCTCATAGATCACCCCGCTGCTCAACCATGGTGGCGCAAGGCGCACCGAGGCGATTGTTTGGGCAAAGCTGGTTTGAGCCACCAGTGCGACCCAGAGTCCGAGCAAAAGCACGGACCCGTATTGTGGTATGCGTTTCCTCAAAGTGTTGTTTTCATAAATGTCGTATCCCAGCCATTCGCCCGGCCCTGTTTGACCGATGCTTCCGTTCGCGAACCGTCAGAACCGTCAACCGCATCGCGATTCCAGTATTGTAAACGGAGAACCGATCAGGACAATCGCATGAAATGCGACCCGCAGCCGTTGTTCGGCGAGTCGTCGAGCCAAAGCCCGTGCAGCCGGCACCCCTTTATAGCATATCCATATCCACAAAACATGCCAGAACCGACCGCCCTGCCACTCGGGGCGCCCGGGCTGGCAGCTCTGGGTTTGCTGCGTCGGCGTAACTAATGTCAGTAGTGCGCAGAATGATTTGCTGGAGCCGTTGTTGTATGGGGCAACGGCTCCTCGCTTTCCAGGAGCAGCCGGAGTTGAACTGTTCACGTGCCCGATTTCACACCTCCAGAACGAGTGGATCAACGGCTCAAAGCTTGGACTCTATTAACAACTTAAGCTTGGCTAAATAATCCCGCGCTGGAGCGTATTCTGGATCAAGGCGGATCGCCTCCTCAAATTCCCGCTGGGCGTCGGCAAATTGCTGCTGCTTCGCAAGCAACACGCCATAGTTAAAATGCGTCCGCGAATAACCGGGATTCAATTGAGCAGCGGCCCCGAACTGCCGGGTAGCCTCATCAAGCTGGTTCACCGAGTCCAGTTCCCCGCCCAATTCAAAATGGGCCTCCCAATTTCCGGGCAAAAACTCAATCGCCTTCCGATACTGCTCCATCGCCTCCGGGTGGCGATTAAGCTTGGCGAGCCGCTTGCCGTTGTAATGCAGCCGATAATACTGGCCGGCCGGGTCGCGAGGACGCAGCAGGCAGGTGCGATCAAAGTTCTTCAACGCTTCTTCGTAGTCGCCCGCCAACGCCTGCGCGGTTGCCAGCTCATACCAAACTTCCGGCTGACTGGGACGAACCTTCGCCGCCTGCCGGAGCAAATCCACCGCCTCGGAATACTGGCCTTGCTTGGCAAGCACACTGCCCAAACGCAGGCACACGTAAAAATCCTGCGGCTGCAATTCCAATGCCTTCCGGTAAGCGGCGCTGGCCCCGGCATTGTCGCCGAGGAACTCAAGAATATTTGCGAGTCCTTCATGCAGATAGTGATCGTCGGGAGCGCGAGCCAATGCTGCAAGAAACAGCGCGCGCGCATCCGAATGTATTACTTCGGTCTCCCGGTCGCGACGATGTTCATCGGCCCTCTCGGCCGAAATGGTGGAAAGACCATGGCGCCTCGCCAGAACGCCCCAGGGAACCGCCGCGCCGCCGGGCAATCGGATGGTTCGTGGAAATTTGTCAGCGCCGATTGCCGCCGGAGCGCGTCCCCGGCGGCGGCCGCTCGGTAGTTTGGTCGCTGAGCTATTGGTAGAGCGCGGGTTCCTTCCGCCAGTCCTTGTCCTTGTCGAAGCCGAATTCGGTCACGCGCGGGCGGCGCTCGCGCAGGCGCACGGATTCGATGCCGAGGAAGTAGCCTTGCGAGGCCGGGTTCCTGCCAACGCATTCCAGACGCAACGTGTAGGTGCCCGGCTGCGGCCAGAAATCCAGCAGGTGGAGCTCCACATTGGCCGTCTGCGCGCTGTAGCCGTCCATGACGTCGCCCAGCTTCACCCCGTTGAGGAAGACCTGGTAGCGGCCAAAATCGTACGATTTTGTCAGGTTCAACAGCAGCCGCAGCGGTTCTTTCTTTTTCACCTCAAACGGGATCTCCACCCACGCGCCCTCTGCTTGTTTGGGTTGATAGAGGAGTTGCGGGCCGTCGTAAAAATCGAGTTGCTGGGCAACGGTTTCACCGGCGCCGTGGTTGTTCGGGTCGGCGAAATCGCGTGCGTAGGCGATCACCCGTTCAAGGCTGGGAAGCTTGCGTTCGGGGGCGTCCGGCGCGCGGTCGGTGAAGGTCGGTGTGCCGGTCTGATACCAGAACGCCACGCTGGCGTAGTCGTCCTCGCGCTCGTTCCAGCTCGAGGATTTGTGCTGCGGATTTTCGTCCGGCGAAATCCAGCCGAAATGTTCCAGCGTTACCTTGATACCCTTGTTGAACACGATGGGATCGTTGAGGTGCCAGCGATAGGCGCTCGTGTGGCTGCCCACGACGCCCCATTGGTCGAAATACGGCACGCCGAAGTAGGGCGTGCTGGTCTTCTTGAGCCCCCACGCTGAAAGGAAATAGTCCTCCGTCCCCGTGCCCCAGATCGAAGCCTTCGCCTCACCATCCAGGTAAATCTTCTCGTCGCCTTCGCCGAACCAAGCCGGACTGCGCGTGCGCACAGCCAGCACCGTGCCGACATAATGGCCTTTGCCCTTGGTGTCGAGGATCAGGTAGTCCTTGCCGTGCTGGCAGGGATACTCCTGACGGTATTGGGCGTAGAAGTAAGGGGTGTCCTTCGGCAGCTTGTCCAGCTTGATCCAGTCAATATTGTAATAGAGCAGGCTGAGGGGCTTGGCGCTTTGGTTGACGATCTCGATCCGCGCCGATTTCCGAAACGGCATTCGCCAAAAACAATTGTAGGAATTGCCACCCTCGACGACCACCGGCAGGCTGATGACCTCGCTTCGCCTGCCGAAACAAGCGGCTAAAAAGTCACCTACCGGAGCTTCGACCCCGGGTCGCGGATTGCCGTCCCAGAACATGCGCAAGAGCATTTCCTGATGATTTGCCGACCCCTGTTTGGCCCAACCCTGCGGCTCCGGGCCGAGGAACGTCAGCCAGATGTGCGTGATGACGCCGGGACCCTTCTTGTCCATCAGCACATGCGTCTCGCCGGGCGGGACGGTGAAATTGTCCCAGTTGCTGGCCTCGTCGAGGTCGCCGCGCGGCTCCGCATCGGGATCGATCCTGCGTTCAGCGGCAGGGCCGCGGCGCACTTCACCGACGCGCATGGTGGAGGTGGCACGCATGGAGCGGCCCGTCTGCGGCTTGGCGAGGTCGTCCATCGTCCCCGTCTGGGCTGCCAGCTCGGAGAGACATGCGGTGGACACCGTGATGGCTGCCAGCCAGGAGATACCTTTCCGTTCAGTGATTTGCTTTTTCATGCCAACGCGCATTCGGTTCGATTTTTAACGCCCTGAAGCGGCCAGCAACCACTTTACCGCGGCGAGGGTTTCCTCGTCGGAGTCGCCGCGATATTCCGCCAGCCGGCCGGCATGGGTGTTCTGGTATTGCCGCCGGACGAGCCCGATGCCCGCAGGTGTTTCGCCAGCCAACCACAACGCATGTGGCGCGTGCAAGGCCAGCATTCCGAGCACGTCGCCATATTTTGCGCCACCGGGCAAGAAGTTTGGATCGCGCAGGTCCAACACCTGGCCAAACCGGAAGCCACGCGTGTCCACCGCTGCCATGTCGATGCTGTCTTCTGCCACCGCGCACGCCGCCGCCACCCACGGCCCGGCGCCGGCGAGACCCACAACACTGACAGGTTTTCCGCCGGCTTCTGCCCGCGCGATTTTCACGACGGTGAGGATGTCGTGAACGCGCTGGGCAAAAAGTGAATCGTTGTAACCAAAGGTGTACGCCGCGGCTTCGCGCGGATTGTTCACCCATCGCGTCCTGGTGACCGACTGGCCGTCGCTCAAAAACTCTCCTTGGAACAGCAGGTCCACGCCGATGACAGGAGCACCGGCGTCAAGCAACTTTTGGATTTCGATGCGCGCCGTGCCGTCCGCTGCGAACAAACCGGCCTTGCCGTTCGCGTCAATCCAGATCACTGGCGGGCGCTTCGTGAATTTTGGCCGCAGGAAGACCGCCGGCAGTTCCTCTCCGTGCAAGCGGTTGAGGGCCAGACCGGTTTCCTCGATGAACGAGCCGCGCGCAATGCGCTTTTTCGCCTGCCATTCCACATCGCCGACTTCACTCAACGTCCGGCCGATGATAATGCTGATGCCGCCACCGAAGGTTTTGCGAAATCCCGCCGGCGAACGCTCCTCCGCAGCGAGCGATTTCTGCGCGTCGTCGTCCAGCCGGCGAAGCAGCTCGCGCTCGAAGCCAGGCCCGCCGGGCGGCTTGGGATGCTGCTCGTCCCAGACGGTCAACTCGGCGCGCGTGAGCCGGCGGTAATCGCGTTCGACGATTGGCTCCGCCGCGCTGAGCCGCAGGTGGCGGTTCATCCACGCATACATCGCACCGCGGCTGACGGCGTTGTTGTTGTGGCCGAACTGAAGGAACGGCGCGAGCATCACGTTCTCCGTCGCGCCGAGCAGAGCGTAGAGGCGCTGTAATTCGGGAAACCCTTTGGCCGGCATCTCCTTGGTCCAGTCGTTGGCGGCGGTCATACCGAGTGGTTTGGGCGCGAACAGCGCCGCGAACTCGACGTTGCCGGTGCCAATCCGCAGGTCGCAGGCGTTCTCGCAGGTGCAGCCGCCTTGCATGGCGGTGGATACCATCACGGCCGGAAACGCCACGGCGGGGCGTGGGTCCAGCGCGCAAAGGATGAACGTCTGCGTGCCGCCGCCACTTGCGCCGGTGACAGCCACGCGCTGCGAATCCACGTCGGGCAGGCTCGTTAAGAAATCCAGCGCGCGGATCGAGTCCCATGTTTGCAGCCCCATGACACTTTGGAAATGCGCCTCCGCCTGCGGGCTGAACAGGCCCCAGTTTTCGGTGGTGTTCATCTCCGGGCGCTGTTTCGCGAAACCGTGCGCCAACGATTCCGGGATCTGCACACTGTCGGCGCAGCCAATCATGTCGTAGAGGAAGACGACGCAGCCCAGCCGGGCCAGCCCCACGCATGGCGCCTGAAGTACACTGCGCCCGCCCTCCTCGAAGTGTTCCGCGCCCGCCGCAATTTCCTTCCGCACGCCATCAAGTCCTTCGTCATGAAACCGGCCGTCGGCCCAATGCCCGTGCGGGTAGAGCACGGCGGGGTGCCGCCCGCCACTTTTCGGGCGAAACAGACTGCCCGTGACAAAAAACCCCGGTGCGCTCTCGAAATAAACTTTTTCAACAATGTAATCGTCCAACTCGATGCGACCGTGAATAACCGCGTTCAACGGTGTCTTCGTCGGCATCGGCCACAAGCCCAGGGCCACGAGCATCTGCTGGCGCACGCGTTCGGCGCGCTGAGTCCACTCCACAGGCGATTTGGGCGGCATGAACGGGAAGTAGCCGTCAAGGTCATTCAGCGGCTGGAGGCGGGTGTCGCCGGGCAACCGGCCCGGAGGCAAAACGCGGGGGCTTTCAGCCAACACCCACATCGTGGTCGCGAGGAGCAAAAAAGCGAAGCTGACCCGCACAGCGCCGAATAGTCGAGTGCTCATGGCCGGCAGCCTAACCAAAGCCAATGGTGCCGGCCACACAAAATGACCACAGCCACAGCAGACTTCAGCGAAGAGCTGACTGCGCTGATGCGAGCCGCCGAGGCAAATTTCCAAAAACTCAAACGCGTTGGTTTGAAAGTGCTTTTGTTGATGCCCGCATTGACTATGGACTTGGTTTCCGGTTCAATTTCACAAGATGAACTGAAATGGACTGTTGGACCGCATCACACAGTTCGTGTTTCAATGGAACAGCTTTGAAAGTTGGAGGTCGGAATTGAGCCGCTTGCTCAAGCGCGAAGATGGGACGCTGGTATCTGCGGCAGTTGGAATTGGAAAAGGATTCATTCGCGGATGTCACTGTTTTCGCGACAACGGCAGTTGACGGCGAAACGCAACAGGATTCCTCCAAGGCGGGAGCGGCGGCGCTTGTCATTTACCTGAATCCAGAATTGGAGCAATTGCGCCAGCTTATGGCCGGGGCATGTGCGCGGCTGGCCGGATTGGAAACGGAATACACCAAGAACAAATCCCGTGTGGACGCGGTGCAGTCGGCGTTGTTCCGGCGTTTGCGCGAGCGTTATCAGAAACGCGGATGAGCTTTCATCGTTGCGATACAAAGCCCTCAAGCGCGGATTAGCGGCGCAGCTTGGAAACGCCAGTTGAATCAGCTTGCGCGCCCCTGAGCGTCGCAAACTTTTCAAGGCTTCTTCGCGCGGAAAAACTGCATTTGATTGGTCGCCGCGCCTGTACTGATGAGCTGGAACGAGTTGGTGAGTGTGAATCCGACCAGCGGGGACCAGTCCGCAGTGTTCGCGAGGTTGGTTCCGGTCATGATTGAGTAATTCGTTCCGCTTTGACCGTAGAGCAGCAGCACGACATTGCTCGGCGCGGAAGAATTCAATTCTAGAATCGGCGGGTTCGCGGAGAATTCCACAGCGCGATAAAACACCTGCGGCAAAAAGTCGTTAACATCGAAGACCGTGGAAAGGTTGGTCAACGGCTGGCGCCACCCGAATTGCCAGTTTGGACTCAGCAAGTTCGTTGCGTAATCCAATTCATAGCTCGCTCCCGGAATTCCGTAGAGCGTGAGTTTGCGTTTCGAGTTTGCAGCGAGCCAGGCTTCCAGCAACGATTCCCGCGCAATAACCACAACGCGGCCATTTGCCTTGCCTGGTTTGGGGGCGATGGAGCCGTCTGACTGCACGCCGGAGAGCGACGTCAAGTTCAATGGGACAAACGCCGAGTGCGCTTGAGATCCTGACAGGAAGGCAAGCTGCGCCAATGTGCGCGAGTCGCCCGGGCTAAGCGCGGGGTTCAAGGTGAGGGTAATTGAATACTGATTTGTGCCCATTTGCTGAAGCAAGGTGGAGGCGATTTCCGGCGAAGCCGCGAGCAAAGTCCAATTGGTCAGACCAGACGCAGGCACCTGCATGATGGCCGTGATATTGGTCAAGGAGAGCGAACTTTGCAATGTGACCGGCACCGATGCGGCAGTGCCGACCAGCACGTTGGTCGAACCCAGGCCGAGCAGAAACTCGAACGCTGCCGCACGGACGACGACTGTGAATTGCTGCGTTGCGCTGAGTGGTGGCACGCCGTCGTCTGCCACGATGATGACGATGTTGTTGGTGCTCGGTGCCTGGGCAATGGTCGGGCGCCATTGGAAAAGACCGGTCACCGGATTGATCGTGGCGTTGGTTGGAGCACCGGCCCCCAGCGAGAAGGTCAGTGTTCGCGGAGGTATGTTGGTTTCAATTGCCGAGTTGGTGACCGTCAACAACGTCCCTTCGGTAATCTTGTAATTCGGAATTGGCGCCAGTATCGGCGGGCTGATCAGCTTCACCACCGTGACCGTGACAACACCCGTGGCTGTAAGTGGAGGTTGCTGGTTGTCAGAGACTATGATGCTGATGTAATTGGTGGTTGCCCCAAATGCAGGGCTTGTCGGCCAGGTCAACAATCCCGAGTTGGGATCTATGGTCATGCCTGCGGGCACACCGTTGCCGAGGCTGAAAGTCAGGTTATCGAATATGTTCGGGTCGCTGGCGGTTGCATATAAAGACAGCGTATCGCCGGCGTTGATCGTTACGTTAGAACTAACTGAGATGGTCGGAGGATAGTTAGTCGAGTTGACAGTGGTTTGTGCCTGGGGTTGCAGCGGAATGGCTTCGCGGTTGCCGGCATTGTCCGTGGCGATGCTATAGAAGGCGTAAGTGTGGCCATTGGCGCCGCTGAAAAATGCGCCGGTCGCGTTAGTATGACTTTGCCAGATCGTATAGCTTCCGCCGTTGTCCGCTGAATAAATATCGAAGAAGGCGAGACCCGACTCACCCACAAAATCCGCTCCACCCCACGCCACTCCAAATGTAGGCGGGCTTTGAGGCTGCAACGCGAACACGGCGCTTACCGGTGGGTTGGTGTCGGGCAGGCTCAAGGGTATTGCATAGACCAACGTGTAAGTATCTGGACCGGCGTTGGTGTGGTAATCAAATAGATGCAGCATGTTCTCGCGAATCGGTTTCTGCCCCAAGCCGATGAACGTCCGGTCCGTGGTATAGAAGTTCGGAGCGAGGAAGCTGGTCCCGTTGCCATGCTTGACTCCGATGAGAGGAAATTGTCCGTTCGCCGGATCCGGCACTATGACGTAAGTGAAACCGGAGGAGTAGTTGGCCGTGAACTGCACTTGCAGATGACTGGCAGTGGCCGCGCCGTCTGTCGAACCGGTTTGCACGACGCTCACGGGTTGCCTGGTGCCGTCGCTGAGGTATAGCGTATCGGGTAGGCTTCCGAAATTGGGTGTTTCGACGGTGAGGAAGTCCGGCTGATCATCGTCCCACGCATCCTCGGCCTGAACCAGGTGAGTCGTTTGATGGATTTCAACCCCTTGGATCAGCGATAGTCGCGGATTACCCAACGGGTCAATGTGCTCAAAGGTCGCCTTGTAATCAATGAACAACCCTTGCAGCGACGAGATGAACAGCCACTGGCCTATCTTGACTGACTGTGGCGCCATCTCGCCAAAGTCCGCGGTGAGCGAGGGAGTCTCTGGCTGGCCCGCGACTTGAGTGCCAATGATCTTGAAATTGATGAGCAGTCCTTTTTCGTTGTCAATAATCTTGGGTTGGGCGGAGGTGATCTGAAAATTGTGCGCCGCGCCATAGCCACGGTTTTCCACCATCACCGCCAGCGGGAATGGAATCGAAGGCTCAATCCCGGGAGTGAATGGATCATCGGCAAATACATCGCGCTGCAGAAAGTATTTCAAGTGCAGTTCAGGATTCGGCTGGACGTTGATCGGTGCGGGGGCAAGCTGGATTGAGACGGTGACACCATTATCCACGTAACTGAACGTGCCACTGACAAGATAGTTCGTCGGTGCCTGGGGCGCGGCATCCAGACTGGGGATCAGCGTCCATTGCGCGCTGCCCGAACTATTCGCGGACAGGCTTCCTGTGCCGTCCACTGCGGTCAAGCCGCCGGACATTGACGGCGCTTCGATCCCGAAGAGGCTCGTGACATCCTGGCCAGATTGATTTTGCACAACCAGGTTGACGCTCACGTTTGACAACGGATCGGTTGAACCATTGTTCAATTTGAGCGTGGCGCGGAAAGCGTCGCGCGTGAGCACGGCATTCTGGTCAATCTGTAGCACGACGCGGGCACAGACGCTGCCGGCTTGGACGCCGCCGGCCTTGACGGCGGCAATCAAACCATCATAGGGAGAGTTAAAGCCCGCAGCCTGGCTGATTTGCATCTGATCGCTGACCATGCTCATCTGATTGGTGAAAGCATATAAGTCCAGGAAGTTGGTATCGCCACCCGGGGGAACATTGGTCGGCGAGAAAATGCCGGCCTTCCAGTTGGTCACGGTAAGGTTCCAGCGACTGATGGCGGCCACCACGTCCCCATTGGTGATGGTGTTCGGCAACGGCAAAGACAGAAGATTCGCCGCCTCGTCCGGGGAAATGAATGGCCCCGCGGGACTGTTGGTCTGGATCGCGCTTTGGAAAGCGCTAAACCAGGGCGCGAACGCGCCGCCGGAACCCGGGCTGAACCAGCGGCCGTCCGTGTCTCCTATAATCATCGCGATGGCATGAACAAGCACGTAACTGCGCGCGAGGTAAACGTCTCGCAAGTCACCCGAACTGAAACCCGATCCTATCGGACCCGGACTTCCGGGGCCCCCGCCACCTCCGCCGGGCGGCCGATACCCCGGAACGAGCCCGTTGGCGCTTGGCCCACCACTACCACTCAGAAAATTGTTCACGCATTCGGTCACCGAAGTGGTAGGGCAAAAGCAGCCGCCCACAATGGTCTGGATGCATGAAGGCAACTCGCCTCCAGGCAGGCAGCCAATGATTGTAAAGACACAATCTTCAACCGTTTTCCCGGCGCCCGTGCCGGTCTGGACTGTCGCAATCGCTTCTGGAACGCAGGTATGGAAGGTAGAATAAATGCAGCCAGCGACAGGTATGATGCCGATCGCGCAATCCCGAAACGCATCCCAGCACGGGTCGCAGGAAGGCGGCAAGCTTATTTCCGGGGGGACTTGAACTGTGCTGCTGCCGCTGCCTCCATTGTTGGGGTTGTAGATGAAACCATAACCTCCACCGCCGCCGCCGCAATTGACGCAGGAAACCGAACAACTGGAATAGCCCGGTGTCGTTGTGCAATCGCCCGAAACATTCAACACTGTCACCGAAACGCTCTGCTCGATGCCGAATGGTCCGCACGGGTACGAATAGTCCAGACCGAAATTGATGTTACAGGGCGCGCCGGGCGGCGGAGCATTTCCGGGCGCGGGAATGCCTGTGGGTGCGCCGGGTCCCGCCAGCCGGGTGATGCGCATGGGAATGGTGACGGTGCCATGCGCCGGCAAGTCGCCAACCGTCGTCGTGACCAGATCAAACCTATACAGCGGATGCTGGCTGATGTTAATCGTCACGCCGTGAACTGCGATCAACCCATAGTTAACCAGCGTGAACGGTATGTCCATGAATTGACCCGGCTGGGTAAGCGGCGCCAGATCAATCGAGGCTGGATTCGGAACCACCACCGGCGCCGGCACGTCTGTCTCGAACGTCGCCTGAATGGTAATGTGGGTTGTGTCCTGAATCGAAGTAGGCACAACCGTCCAAACATAAGTGACCGTTTGCCGGGAAAGGAAAGCCGTAATGGAGTTGGTTTGTCCGGCGGCAACCACCGCCTTGCCCCGGAATGGCACGTGTTGGTCAGCGGACGAATCCAGTTCATAGACGCCTTCCATCACCCCATACGCGTTGAAAAGGCCGTTGCTGTCGGTGATGCCGCTGACCAGCACCGCCCTCGTGAATGGATCCAGCAACGTGACAGTGGCATTCGTCAACGGGGGAGATCCCGTCGCGAAATAGGTGTACTCATCCACAGATCGAATGCTCAGCGCGCCGTGCGCATCCGACACGGCGGTGAAGGTGAAAGGCACCTGCAATCCGACGTCATTGCCATTCACGGCGAGTAATCCCGTGTAGGGGCCGAGGGCAAGATTTGCGTCCGGCGACAACAATAGTGTCACATGGTTCGTCGCTCCCGGAGCAATGGACGGCATGGGATTCGTCGAAGCCACACTAAGCCAGGGAACGGGCGGCAAATTGATGGTGAGCGGGCCAGTCGGTGCGCCACCGTTGTTGATCAGGTCGAATCTCAGGATCGTCTGCGCGCCCCGCAGCATTGAGGAATTGAGTGGAGTTAAAGATGCCAAAAGATTGGGCACCAACGCGTTCACGGAGATGTTCACCGGCACATCAAGCATGGCTCCCTCACTACTCGTCAGGTGGATCGTGCAAGAGCTTTGCCGGATGCTGGAGTCAATGGCAGAAACATTGACCGAAAGTGTTACCGCCGCCTGACCACCCAGATAATTCGTAGTGAAAGTGGTGCTGGACTGAAGGTTGGCAGCCAGTCCATTTACGGTTGCGACCAGCCCGCTCAACGGCACCTCGCCGAGATTCTGCAAGCTAACTGAGCCAACCACGTTGCTGCCTTCGATGACATTCAGGTTCAATGAAACAGGAGTCGCGGACATGCCGAGAATATTAAACTGGTCCTGTGCCGGCGCGCTGGTAATGCCGGGAAAGACAGCGGCGATCGTATAATTCCCAGCCTCCGTCGGCAACGGATTGAAGACTGTGCTGAAATTGCCGCTGGCATCGGTGGTGACGCTGATCACACGTTGGAGACCGCGGACAGTGACCAGGATGTTAACGGGCTTGTTGGTGGCGGGACCACCGACGGCCAGCGTTGCCGAACCAGTTAGTGGCACCGGCGTGCCGGATAGGACATTGGCTACACCCGCTTTAACTATCGCGGTGTATTCGGGCGAAATCACAACCGGCGTCTTGCTGACCAGGTTGTTGTTAACTTCGTTAAGCTCCACCGCGTTGTTGTTCGCATCCGCGATTACCACCACCGAATAGGTGCCAGGCAAAGGCACTGCATTACCCGGCACGATCAGTGACTCGTCAACATATTGTCCGGCTGCCAGCGGGCTGGGGAAATAAGTCGTGCCCACGGGGAAATAGTTTGCCGAGGCCGGATCTTGAGTCAGGTAAACATTTTGATTGACGCCGTTGGTCAGCGTACCGAGACCTTGGTTTAACAGGCGGAATCCTATGGTCAACGACTCCGCCGTGTAAGCACTCGCGGGCACGGTGATGCTCGCGATCACCAGATCGGGCAAACCGATGTCCGTTACCGCTAGGACGTCACTGCCGCTGGCATAGCTTGAAGCGCGTGCTGTGATGGTTGCCTGATGGCTGGTGGAAGGAAGCCCGTCATTCAAACTGGCGATGTTAAAGGTGGCGTTGCTTTGACCGGCAAGGATTGTGACCGTAACCGGCACCGTAGCTTCACTGGTCGCGCTGGAGGTTAGAGTCACGACCAAGTCGTTTGTCGGTGGCGTGGCAACCGAAACCAGCGCTGTCGTGGCAGGGTTTAGTCCTTTCGCCACGACTTTGTTGGCGATGGTGACTTTCAATGACGGCCCGCTCGCGTCTTGCACGACGAGAGTTTGAGTGACTGCGCTTCCTACCGGGTTGCCGAGACTGTCGAGCGCCTGTGCGGAGATCAATGTGGCCTTTGGCCCGGTCACATTGGTATCATTTGCCGCGGCGACGTAAAACGACGCACTTCCTTGCAACGAGGGAATCGTGACCTGCACGGGCACGGTGGCAGCACCGGCATTTGTGCTGGCGAGCGCGATGGTAACGGATTGGTCTGTGATCGGCAGGCGGCTTACGGTTCCGATTGCTGCAAACGGGCCGTCGGTTTCATTGATGTTGGTATTGTCCAGCGACAAGGCTAGCGTGGGCGCGTTATTGTTCAGCACCGTGAGGTTGGCGGAGGCGCTGGTATAGCCGCTAGCGGAAGCGTTGACCGTATAGCTTTGCGAGGGAGCTATGATCGTGTTTTGGACCGCAAGCACTGTGAAGCTGACGGAGTTGGAATTGGCAGGAATCATCACCGAACCTGGAGTCGAAAGAGCACTGGAACTGGAACGGGTGATGGAAACCACCAACGGTTGGTTGCTGACCGTCGAGTTGGTTACTGTGGCGAGCACGGCCTGGCCTTCGGTGATTTGCGAGTTGGCCAGCGAGAGGGAGAGATAGGGCACGTCCGTATTCACTACCGCAACTTGTGAGGTAGAACCCAGGTAACCACCCGCGTTGGCGCTGATCGTTACCAACGCATCGGGTCCTGGCACGCCGTCGTCCAGGATGGCGGCGTTGAATGGCGCCGATGCCGCGCCGGCGGGAATGGTCACGCTGGCCGGAACCAGCAAGTGATTGGTCGCGGAACTCGCGAGAGAAACGATTGCCAGAGACGCCAGGCTGCCGTTGCGTGAGACCAGGCAACTCAGGATTGGGGTGGCAGTATTTTCAAGGATATTCGTCACGGGCAAATTGAGCGAGAGGGTCGTGGGGACTTGAAGGTCATTGAGCGCCAAAGCGGAATCATTGGTTGCGTTTTGCTCGAGCACGCTGTTGTCGCTATTCACGATGATGGTCGCGCGCAGATCGCCGGCGAGGCCGGTCAAAGGAACCGTCACCTGTTGGGTGCGTATCACGCTCGCTCCCGAACCAAGGCTGTTGGTGCAGGTAAAAACACCCAGCGCAGGATAGGCGGCCGCATTCGTATTGAATTGTTGCAGAGTCAGATTCGCGGGAACCAGATAAACCTTCTCTTGCCAGGGAGCATTGGCGGTGGCCGATCCAATATTGGTTACTGCCCAGGAAACCGAAATGCCCTGGCCCGGCGCGGCATATGTGGGAGAAGAGACTTGCCCGGCAACCAAGTCAGGCAACGGCGGCAACGACAGTGTAATAGGAGTGCCGAGAAGGTTGTTGGCTTTGTTCGTTTCTAGCTGTCCGTTGCCCGCGTCAACCGCAGCAATCAGATAAAACGTCCCCGCCGTGGAAACGGAAGTCTGTGGAACCGTGACTGATTGATTGCGAGTATAGCCTGCGCCCGAAGCGAGAGGCGAAGTGCCGGCGAGTGTCGCGAGGAGAGTCGCGCCGGAAAGGGAATTGGAGATGCTGCTGAAATAGATCTGATCATTCCACCCGGCAATGGCAGAGGCCGTGCCGATGTTGGTGACGGTAAATGAAACACTGATGCTCTGACCATATTGTGCGTTGCCGGGTGCGTTGATTTGTTGCAGAGCCAAATCCGCTCCATTGATCATCAGAGGATTGCTTGCAAACGCGGTGTTATTGGTCCTCGTAATTTCCAGCAGGTTCGTCCCGCTGTCCACGATGACTCCAAAGTAGCGCAGGCCGAAAATATTTGCCGGCATGATCACAGATTGGGTGACGGTGATGGAACTGAAGGCGGGGATGGAACCGTTGAACGTGGCGGTCCCCATGTTGTATGCGCTGGCGCCGTTGGTATCCAAGGTGAGCAGGAATTGATTCAACCAAGGGCCATCCGCCCTACCACTCGCGCTGTTGGTGATGTCAAAGACGAGTTGCAGAGTTTGACCCAGGGTGGCCGTGGCGGGCGCGGTGATGCCGAATGGCGCGAGGTCTGAAAATCCGGCATGCAGCACGGCAGTGGAACTGAGGGCCACGCCGTAGGCGTTGGATAGGATCGCGGAATAATTGCCCGCATCGCTGAAGTGAACGTTGGTGATGCTCAGGGTCGTGCTGGTGGAACCACTGATCCGGCCTCCGTCCGCGAGATTGGTTCCGTTGAAGAGCCATTGCAGAACTGGTGGCGGCTCACCGTTTACTGTCACGCTAAAAGTGGCATTGCTGCCCGCCGGCACGGTGATGCTTTGCGGCTGCGAGGTAAAGCTGGGCAGCACCGGCACCACTGTCAATTGGGCAACCTGGCTTAACACACCGCCAGCCGAGTTGGTCACGCCTGCTTTGTAGGCTCCCGCTTGGGCGAACGTCACATTCGAGAAGGTGAGTGTTGAGTTGGTCGCGCCAGACAGCGACACATTGTTACGATTCCATTGAAACAGCAACGTCGGTGATCCGCTCACCGTCACTTGCAGCGTGACTGTGTCGCCGTAGTTCGCGGTTTGACTGGCCGGCTGGCTGATGATCGTCGGCGCCACCGCGATGAAATTCGTGGCCACAGTGGAGAGCGTCAGCGTGGTGGCCGAAAGAATCGGCGTGAAAGCGACGCCACTGCCCGCATTCAACCCGCTGTAATCGGTGAAAGTGCCGTTCGTTGAACCAAAACTCATGACACCAAACTGCGACCCGACGGACGGAATGTAGCCACTCAACAAAACCGCGCCAACACCGCCCGCGAGGTTCGCGGCGCCGCCAATATTCACGCGCCCAAAAAGGTTTGAGCCGCCAATTCCAAAGTTGATGCTGCCGCCAGCAAATGCCGGGCTGCTGTTGAATTGAAGCGTGCCGCTCAACGCGCCGACGATTCCCGTGTTGCGGAAGCTGATGCCGTTGTCAACTGTGGTGGTGTTCGTTCCCGCCGATTTGCGGAAGGCGCCATAGTTGTTGAACACGGTGCCGGCATTGCCATAGGCATCGTTGAAAATCCCGTCACTCTGCGCGTTCCATAAACCGTAATTGTAAATGGCTGTGCCGTTGCCGCCGCGAATCGTCCCGCTCGCCCACGCCACCGTGCC